>RRZU010761894.1_pt1 | contig 11084 bp, 12 predicted proteins | sample 2165561 | NCBI WGS metagenome assembly RRZU01 (sample SAMN10456909, study PRJNA506462) | wastewater metagenome | isolation source: wastewater sludge | place: USA: Moscow, Idaho | reverse complement strand
CGAAAGAATGCTTCGAAGATTGCATCGAGATCGTCCTCCGGGACACCGGGCCCAGTGTCGGCCACAGTGACGTGCACTCGTCCATCGATTGCTTCAACAGAGATCACTACCACACCACCGTCGGGCGAATGGCGAACGGCGTTTCGCACGACATTTTCGATTGCTCGATGCAGCAATTCATGGTTCCCGCGCAGGATGATCGACTCATTCAGATCGACCCGGACCTCGCAGCGCTTGCCGTCTGACTCGAAGCGGGCATCGTTGGCGATGTCGGCGACGATCTCGTACACATCAACTTCTTCATCCAGATTACCCGTCATGCCGGCGTCGAGTCGGGCCAGGGCAAGCAATTCCCCAACGAGAGTATCGATCCGCGCCGTGTCGCGCTGGATACGTTCGACAAACTCGACGGCACGTTCAGGCTGTTGCTGCATCAGGTCAGCTGCCGCCTGCAACCGCGCCAGTGGCGAGCGCAGTTCGTGAGAAACGTCGTGCAGCAGTCGGCGCTGCGTTCCAATGAGGCTCTGCAAGCGACCGGCCATGTAGTCGAAACTCTTGCCCAGATCGGACAATTCGTCGTTGCGACGACCCATTGAGGCACCGACGCGCGTCTCCAGCTTGCCGTTCGCCGCCAACTCGAAGGCAGCGCGAAGGGTGCGGATCGGTCTGGCGAAATACCATGCCAGGAGAGCCGCGAATACCACGCTAACCAGCGAGCCTGAGAGGATGGGTAGCAACGGTGGCGGCAAATGACGCAGCGGCGGTTGAGCAAGACGGGGCGGCGGCTGGTCCGCGCCGCGAAGCTCCGGCGGCGGACGCGGCCCGCCGTCGAAGGACTCTGGTCCTGACCTGTTGGCAGAATGCCCAAGCCATATCGTCATGCCGACACCGGCGGCTGTGACGAACTGCGCCAGCCAGAAAATGAGGAAGAACTTCCAGAACAGGCGGCCCATCATTCGACGATCAACTGGTATCCCTTGCGGACGACGGTCTGAATCAGCGGGTGACCATCGGCGAGTTTGCCAAGCTTGTGGCGGATCTTGCTTACATGCACGTCAATGCTGCGGTCAAAGCGCGTTAAAGTTCGCCCCAGAGCTTCCTCTGAGAGCTCAGCCTTGCTGACTGGTCGGCCGGCGTTACGTACGAGGACTTCGACCAGATTGTATTCGGTGCTGGTGAGATCGAGCACCTGCCCGGCGCGTTCTGCCCGGCGCTGCGCTGGCCAGATGGTCAAAGTGCCCGCGACGATGGATTGAACCGACGCCGTCGGCGCAAGGTCGATCGTGCCGACACGCTTGAGGATGGCACGCAGGCGTGCCGTCAGTTCGCGCGGCGTGCAGGGCTTTGGCACATAATCGTCAGCACCCAGTTCCAGCCCGATGATCCGGTCAGCACCGTCACCACGTGCGGTCAGCATCACGACCGGTACAGCGCTCGCCGCACGAATCTTCGCCAGCGTCTCGATGCCGCTCATGACGGGCATCATCACGTCGAGGACGACAATATCCACGCTCCCGGACAGCGCCAGCGCCAAGCCTGCCGCGCCATCGTACGCGGTAACCACCTGGAATCGCTCTTGTTCGAGGTAGTCGCGTAACAAGTCGACGAGTTCGACGTCGTCATCAACCAGAAGAACTTTGTGGCTCATTTCTTCCTGCATGAATTTCGTGGGTTCCGATGATAGAGCATGGACTCCAGGAGCAAGCCATCTTTACCCGCTTTTACCTCTCAGCTAGCGGCACTTTACAACGTCCCTGCCTAAGATCGCCCTATCGTGCCGGCCCGAGATTCTCGAAGGTCCGCGACGCTTGTGGGCTATTTTCTTGATACCTGCTGAACTCGAGGCGAAAGTGCATGGCTTCCTGACCCCGGAGCAAGGGCAGCAGTTCGCTGATGCACTCCTCAAGACTGACTCTCAGCGAAGTTCCAGAGACAGATGAATACCGCCAAGCAAACGCGCCCACGCGTCACGCCTGGGTCGAGGAAGTGCCGAGGCGCACTCACCTTCTTGTCGGGCATCGCGTTGTTGATCGCCCTTGGTTTTGGCGAAGCGCTAGATGAGGATCTCGTTGAGGATCTCGCGCGCTTGTCCAGTTGCGGTTACGAGGTGGTCAACTGGGGATCGAGGGTGCCCAATCGGGACGTCCGTAAGACTGCCGAGGGTCCACCAGAAGCCACGCCCATGCGGGACAGCCCGCGCGACCCATCCGGCGACATGGAGCGAGCTTGCCCGGGCAGCGGCTTTGGGGCTGCGGGCGGCATGGGCGGATCCGGCAGCGCTATCGGCGGCCGCGGCGGCGCACCAGTTGGCCCTCCTGACGAAGCGCTGTCCCGGCGCTTCTTCGTAACGGTCTGCTGCACGGATCGTGATCATTGAGCGCCTAAGCGGCCCTCCCCGACCCCGTTCAACCGAGATATTTGCAAGAATTTACACCAGTTTGCGTCCAATATCATGACTTAATGTGGATACTAGCAAATATCCAACGACGAGACATTGCCCGTAATGGCCTGGCTACGACTCAACAATCTGGAAAAGGACACCTGATGAGCAACAGTATTGGCGGTATCGCCGGTAACAACGCGATGATGATGCAGGGCATGCGCGGCATGCAGCGCCCCGACCCGACGCAGATGGCAAACGACTTGTTCTCGCAGCTTGACTCGTCCGGACAGGGCTACCTTCAGAAATCCGACCTGCAGGCGGCGCTTGACAAGATATCGTCTTCGTCGTCGTCGGGCACGACGCCGAGCGTCGATGAGATGTTCAAGCAATTCGACAGCAACAGTGACGGCAAGGTCACCAAGCAGGAGTTCTCGGACACGCTCAAGAAGGTCGCCGATCAGCTCGACGAGCAATTCCAGAGCATGCGCATGAGTGGTGGCATGAGCGGCATGGGCCGAATGCCGCCAGGCGAGATGCCGCCAATTGGCGATAGCGGCGGACTTACGAAGGATCAAGTCAACACCGCAGCGAAGGAAGTCAAGTCATCCGACAGCAATGCTGCAGGCGCGCTTGCCGACCTCGCGAAAAACTTCGACAAGGCTGATACCAATCAGGATGGCAAGGTCAGCTTCCAGGAGTTGGTCGCGTTCGAGCAGAAGACGCCTTCTCCTTCCGGATCGTCGTCGACCGAAGCAGGATCTTCGTCGTCCAACACCGACTACGCGAAGGTGATGCTGCAGATCGCCAGGCTGATGCAGGCCTACAGCATCGGCGGTGGCCAGAACAGCAACAGCCAGAACTCGACTCTCTCGGTGTCAGCTTGAGCAGGATGACGGCGCCTCGTGGCGCCCGCGTCCGTCGTGGGCAGCATATCCACATTAGCCAGGAACAGACATTTACTGGCGACACCGGTCAAATTGACGAACAGCAAAGAAGGTCAGTTCATTCTCGCATCACCTTCGGCAGGTCCTCCGCCTATCGATGAATTGGCGAGTAGCTCGCCGTGGGCTTGTCCTAGTCACTCGTTCGAGCGCGCGCGACCGGTCAGGTCGAAGTCGACCAGCCATGCCGGTCAGGAGGAAACAGGGAGGAAAAAAGGCTATTCCAGAATCAACATGCCAGCCAGCCCAAACATCGTCAGGCTGATCAGCGAATCGAGAACGCGCCAGGAGATGGGGTTCGCAAACACCGGGGCCAGAAAACGCGCGCCGTAACCGAGCGCGAAGTACCAGGAAAAGCTCGCGCCGGCAGCTCCCGCGCCAAATACCCACCTTCCCTCTTCTCTTTGACTGGCCAGCGAGCCAAGAAGGATCACGGTATCCAGATAGACATGCGGATTGAGAAAGGTGAAGCCGAGACAGGTCGCGAAGGCAACGCCGAGCGGTACCCCGGTGGCGACGTCGAGGATGACTTGCTCCCGCTTCAAGGCGCGCCGTGCCGACGCCAACCCGTAAAGGAGCAGGAATGCCGCGCCGCCGTAGCGGGCGAGGCCCAAGAACACTGGCTGCGCTTGAATCACTTCCCCCAGCCCGGCAATGCCGGCGGCGATCAGCAGGGCGTCGGCGCATGCGCAGACCAGCACAAGTGGCAGGACGTGTTCGCGCCGCACGCCCTGGCGTAGCACATAGGAATTTTGCGCGCCAATGGCGACGATCAGGACTGCGCCGGAAAGGAATCCGGCAATCAGGTCAGATGGCATGATTGGTCAGTGAAGTTGGCAACGTCGTCAGCTTATGTTGCGCCGCGCCATAAGCAAAGTTAAAGTTCATAATCGTTCATTAGATTTGCTAACCCATGAAGATCGACAACGCCCAATTGGCCGCCTTAGCCGAAGCCATCCGCGAAGGCAGTTTCGAATTGGCCGCGCGCAAGTTGAACGTAACTCCATCGGCGATCAGTCAACGGATCAAACTGCTGGAGGAGCGCCTGGGCCAGGTACTGATCCAACGTTCCACCCCCTGCCAGGCGACTGCCGCCGGACGCCCGCTGCTGCGCTACGCGGAAGAACTCGCTCTGCTGGAGTCGGAGGCTCTCTCGGCACTGGGCGTTGTCGATGCCGACGCCACATCTGCCGTGCGGATCCCGATGGTGATCAACGCCGATTCGCTGGATAGCTGGTTCCTTGAGGTGTTCGATGATCTGGCCGCCAGCACGGCGATTACGCTTGACCTCAGGGTCGAGGATCAGGATCACTCGGTGGCCTTGCTGCGTGAAGGCAGCGTGATGGCTGGCGTCAGTGCCAGTGCCAAGCCGATTCAGGGCTGCCGGGTCGAACCGCTCGGTGTGATGCGCTATCTGGCGCTGGCTTCGCCGTCCTATGTCGAGCGACACTTCTCGGCCGGGATCAATGACGAGTCGCTGAACGCTGCCCCCATGTTGATGTTCAACACAAAGGATGGCTTGCAGCAGGTCTTTCTGGCCCGGCTGACGGATGCCGTCATGAAGCCACCGACGCACTACGCGCCCACCACCCGGTCGTTCGCTGAAGCTGTGTTGCGCGGCATGGCGTGGGGAATGATCCCGGAACAGTTGGCTCGCTTCCACCTGCAAGCTGGGCAATTCATCGAGCTCAATCCGCAGCACTGGCTGGACGTTCCACTGTTCTGGCATCGCTGGCGGATTGGTTCGTCTGCGCTGGAGTCGTTGACCCGACTGGTGCGCAAGACAGCGGAAAAAGCGCTGCGCCAACAGCCAGGCATTTGAGGAAAACTGGCGGTCTGGCGAGCCGGCCGGCAATGGCAATGTTCTTCCCCGAACGAACTACTGGTCGATCGGCTACGAGTCCTTTCCCCGGCGCCTGCAGTGCGCTTCGGGAGGCGTCCCTGCGGTCAGCGAGGCCTGCTGGCGTGAAATCGGTGATTGACCGCGGCGCCCGGCGTCGGCCATACTCCGGCATGACCGCCTGGATTCCCGGTCCTGCGGCGGTCGCAACGCTGGTGCAACTGCGCCAGCGTCGCGCCGCACGTCTTCCTTCTCACTGTAGCGATGCTCCGGTAACGTCTTTCGGATTCCCCATCCTTGGGACCCGGAAAACGCAGGCTGTTCACCCCTAACCCAGAAGAGGCCGACGATGACCCGCGACCCCCTCCGCGCTGAGCACGGCGCAAGCGCCGCCGGCACAGACACCATTTCTGCTGCCACCAGCAAGGTTTTTTCCCTGTTTCTGATCAAGCCGTCGCACTATGACGACGACGGCTACGTCATCCAGTGGGCGAGGTCTTCGATCCCGTCCAATACGCTCGCCGCGGTGTACGGCCTCGCGCTCGATTGCGCCGAGCGCCGGGTTCTCGGCGACGATGTGGAAATCCGCATCATGGCCTGCGACGAGACCAACACGCGCATCCGGCCCGAGCGAATGATCGCAGCGATCCAGGCAGGCAACGGTCTGGTCTGCCTGGTCGGCGTCCAGACCAACCAGTTCCCGCGCGCAGTGGACCTCGCGCGTTCGCTGCGCGCGGCGGGTGTGCCGGTGTGCATCGGTGGCTTCCACGTCAGCGGCTGCCTGGCGATGCTGCCGGCGATCCCGCCGGAAATGCGCGAGGCGATGGATCTCGGCATCACACTGTTCGCGGGCGAAGCCGAGGGGCGCTTCGAGCAGTTGTTGCAAGCCGCCTACGCCGGACGGCTCGAGCCGCTGTACAACTACATGAGTGAGCTGCCGGGGATCGAGGGTACGCCGATCCCCTTCCTCCCCGCCGAGGTGGTGCGCGGCACCAGCGGCATGCGCGCCAGCTTCGACGCTGGCCGCGGTTGCCCGTTTCTGTGCAGCTTCTGCACGATCATCAACGTACAGGGACGCAAGTCGCGCACGCGCAGTCCGGATGACATCGAGCGCATCGTGCGCAGAAACCTCGCGCATGGAATCCACAACTTCTTCATCACCGACGACAACCTGGCACGCAACCAGAACTGGGAGGCGATCTTCGACCGGCTGATCAAACTGCGCGAAGAAGAAGGCCAGTACATTTACGTCGTGGCGCAGGTCGACACGATGTGCCACAAGATCAAGGGCTTCATCGAAAAAGCTGCGCGCGCCGGCATCAACCGCATCTTCATCGGCCTCGAGAACATCAATCCGGCCTCGCTCAAGGATGCCAGGAAGGGCCAGAACCAGATCACCGAGTACCGGGCGCTGCTGCAGGCCTGGCACAGTCACGGCGTGCTGACCTACGCGGCCTACATTCTCGGCTTCCCGAACGACACCCCGGCCTCGATCGAGCGCGACATCCGGATCATCCAGCGTGAACTGCCCATCGACATCATCGAGTTCTTCATCCTCACGCCGCTGCCGGGTTCGGCCGACCACAAGCGGCTCTACCTCGAGGGCGTCGAGATGGAGCGCGACATGAATCAGTACGACCTGTTTCATGTCACCACCCGTCACCCGCGCATGTCGGACGAGGAGATGCTCGGGATCTATCGCAAGGCCTGGGAACTCTATTACACGCCGGAGCACGTGGAAACCGTCCTGCGCCGGGCGAAGCACTGGGGCTACAGTCCGCACAACATGATGTGGAAGCTGCTTTCCTTTCATGCGACGCCGCTGCTGGAGAACGTACACCCGCTGGAGGGCGGCATTTTCCGGCGCAAGTACCGCCAGAGCCGGCGCTACGGCATGCCACTCGAGCGTCCGCTGGTGTTTCACGCACGCTACGCCTGGGAAACCATCGCCAAGTACACGCGCTTCCTCTCGATCTACCTCCGCTATCGCCGGACGCTGAAACGAGTGATGCGCGACCAGCGGCCGTACTCCGATGTCGCGATGACCCCGGTGGATGCGGCGGAGTTGGAGCAACTGGAGATGTTCAACGCCACCGACGCGGCGAGAGCGACGGCGGAAAAGGCGGTGCGGCGCAAGGCCAGGATACCTCTCAGAATAATCACCGAGAACGCCTCCACCTGTCTCGCGCCAATCGCTCCGGCCGCTGTGCACGTGGAGACCGCGTCGGCCATCGGTAGCCGCCCTTCGCCAGTCGGGCGACGGCTTGGGTAGAGGAACCGGCGGAAGCACCAGGCTCGAATGGTTTCCCATCCGCCGGCAATCTTCGGTCTCGGCACCGCCGGCGGCGACGAGTTCTTCATCGAGAATCGTGGCGATGGCGGTTCGCAGCGCCAGCAGGAAGTGGGGCAGGCGTTCCTCGCGCGTGCCGTCAGCGACCTACAGATCGGCGGCGCCCAGACGCCGCGGCGCGCCCCACCGTGCCGCAGCTATTCGTCGACGTCGCCCACGAGCAAGCCAGGCAGGCCGACGTCGCGATCGACAAGGTCTTCGCGGTATGGTCGCCGATCCTCGCTACCGGTCATGGCGATTCCAGACACCCCCGATGATGAAAGCCATGATCGCATCGACGATGAGCTGTGCCTTCTCCAAATCAAGGGTCTGGTTGAAGGTTCTCTTCGCGGCGGGTGGCGTCTGAGTCAACCCAAAGCCAAGTGCTCCCGCCCGGTCATCCGGGGAGTACAGCAGGTACCCCATCTCTCGCGGTCGCGCCTTGCGCAGATGGCGTTGAATTACTAGGCGACCCGAATAGTCCGGACTCGCGTCACGTAACGCGCCGAAAGCGGCGGCCAGCGCAGCGGTGGCGTAGGTCCGGGCCGAGAGCTTCAGATCGAGAAGGTCGAGCGCGACGGTGTTCGGACGTTCCTCCGCGGCCCCTGGTCAGGACGAAACGGCCAGCCGTCACCGGGTCGGTTGCCCACGAGGGTGATGTATACTCTCGATGGTGCCGTTGGATTTCCTCTCCTGCAGGGGAAAACGCGAGAGTTCATGGCGCCCCCGCACCCTAGCTCGCCGGTTCCCTAAACACAAAACAGGAACGGCATCCACCGGTCTGGCCCCGACAGTTGACTCCGCCAGGCTGGTGTCGCACTGATATACAAGGATTGTCTGACATGATCGGGAGAATTCTATGAGCATAGAGAAGAGTTTTCTGGACAAGGTGTTTGTTGTCGAGGATCCGGACGCGCGCATTCGCGACGATGCGAACCCGGCGAACTATACGAAGTACCAGGCCGGCGACCAACCTCCGCCTGGCAAGGCCGTTGGCGACTTCAAGGTGATCCCCAAAGGCACAAAGATAAAAGTAACGGACATCGTCAGACTTCCCACAGGCAGCCAAAGCGTGACGGTGCTTTCCCGCACGACGTCGCAGGACGGTGTGACGGTCCTTGGGCTCACCTCAACGCGGAATCTCAAGGGCAAGTTCGTCAACGAGTCGCTGGGACTGCTTACGCCAAAGGCCGGTGCCGGCAAGTTCAGCCCGACAGCGGCGTGGTCGCGCGGGAACTATCTTGGGCAGGTCGACCTGGTCGAGATCATGGACATCAGGTTAGACATCGAGCGCATTTCGCTGTCCACCGCCGGCCCCTACTTCGACATGGTGCGTGCCGCCGCAGAGGCTGGCGTGACTGTCGCCATCAACAGTGGTTTCCGATCCTATCCCGAGCAGAAATACCTCTATGAGGGGCACGTCGCTGGCCGTCCGGGGTTCAACCTCGCGGCAAAGCCCGGGCACTCGAACCACCAGAATGGCCTTGCATTCGACCTTGCCGTGGCGGGCGGCGACGGTAGTCCGACCTATGAGTGGCTCAAGACGAATGCTACCGGCTTCGGCTTTGTCCGGACCGTGAGCGGCGAGCCGTGGCACTGGGAGTATGATGTTGCCAAGGCCCATCATGCCAGGAACAACGGCACATTCAAGACACCGGGCGTGACGAGCTGAGTTCGGCTCAATCCGGCCCTGCCGAGTGGGTTCACGCAGGCTCGTGAACTCCGGCTGGTCGCAAACAAAGCGGAGAGTTCAGACTTTCCTTTTGCCTCGGCGCACGCTTCGTTGGGTGACGATGAACGGATGCGCTGCGTTTTATCGCGAAAGCCGTAACGGCGGGCGAACTGGCTCGCCCCGGCGGCCTGGGAATCGAGCGCGGCGAGCGGCAGGACGAGGTCGAGCAGTTCGCCGAGCACGCTGCGCTGCGCTTCGATGAACTCAAGGAGAGTGCCAAAGCGGCTGGCGTCGCGCCGCTCGCCGATCAGCGCCAGGGCGTCGTCGAGGGTATCGATCCGCAGTGCTCGCGGCGGTCCTCGCGCCCGCGCTCGCTGGCGGCAAAGACAAAGCAGTAGCGGAGCTAGGTGACCTTGGCCGGTCCACCGGCGGTCCTGTTCGGAGAGCAGCTCCTTGAAGCGCGCCTCGAAGCGCGGCAGGTCGTCGGCCTGCAGCTTGTCGAGCATGTTGCGGTATTCGAAGACCGCTTCGATGCTGGCATCGACCTCGGCGGTGTCGAGTTTGAGTTCCTCCTTGTAGGCGACCATTGCCTGGATGATCCGTGCTCACTGGTACGGCCCGTTTGAATGGCCGGCCCTGCTGATCGGCGTCAGTGCGCTGTATGCCCTGTCGCGCTGGCCGACCAGGGTGATCCTGATGATCGCCGGGTCGGCCGTTGCTGGGCTGGCGATCTGAACACCAGACCCGTCCGCTTCCCATGATTGATGGGGGGAACTGGCAAGGAACCAGGCCAAATGAGTCATCCGGCCTTCACTACCCCATCCAGGCCCAGCTTCAGCAGTGCCGCATCGCGCGTCAGCAGCGTCACTCTCTCATCCTGCGCCTGTGCGATGAGCAGGCGGTCAAAAGGATCGGCGTGTGCGCAAGCCAAGTAGCGCACGGCTTCGATGTGGCGCAGCAGAATGGGCAGCAGGACAAAACCCTGTGCTGCGAAATGTTCGCTGAGCGCTCCGGGCGGCAAAGGGAGTTTGCCTCTGGCATTCTTCAGCACCATTTCCCACACGCTGGCCGTGCTCACGACAATTTCCGACTTTGCAACAAGACCTTGCGTGGCTTTGCCCAGACGCTCATCGGCCGTCATCCACCAATAGATCAGGTGGGTATCGAGCAGGTATCGCTTCACGGCAATTCGCTACCGGTAAGCGCATCGGCGATGGCGGCATTGGTCGCGGGCGTATCCCAGTCCGCTTCGGCTGCTGGCAGGCCCGACCAGGCACCGGGCTTGCGCGAAAAATCCTGGGCGCCGACCTTGACCAGCCGGACGACCGGAACGCCCTTGTTGGCGATGATCACATCTTCACCGGCCAGCGCCGCTTGCACCAGTTTCGAGAGTTGATTCCTGGCTTCGAGCATGTTGCACTGCATGATTGCCTCCTTGGGGAATTGCACTTGTCGCCCGCAGTTTAACGCTAACTAGCCAGGTTAGCCAACAAGATTGCAAGAAAGCGCAGGCTATGCACCTCGAATACACAGTCTCGCGCGGGCGTGCCCCATTTTGGAATGTCGTATGGATTGCCTCTGCGGCGTGCGTCCTTGCAGCGGTCACGCTCGAAGTCAAGCTCGTCGAGGCCGTACAGGGGCGACTGGCACATGAACTCGATCCAGTGGATCGCTAGAGGTCAGCCGCCAGCAGCAGGGTCTGGCAATTCTGTCAGCCAATTACGATATTCTATTAACATTAGCTGCTGAATAGAATCAGCAGAAAAAAGAATGAGCTATTGCTAAAAAAAAAGGAACAGTATGGACAAGCTCCAGCAGATCAGGATCTTCGTTGCAGTGGTCGATTGCAATGGTTTTGCCGGCGCGGCGCGCAAGCTCAGGATTTCTCCGCCGGTGGTGACGAGGGCAATCAACGAGCT
>RRZU010533318.1_pt1 | contig 11084 bp, 11 predicted proteins | sample 2165561 | NCBI WGS metagenome assembly RRZU01 (sample SAMN10456909, study PRJNA506462) | wastewater metagenome | isolation source: wastewater sludge | place: USA: Moscow, Idaho | reverse complement strand
CCGAATTGGACTGGATGCCAAACCAATATCCCAATGATATTAAAAAAGCAAAAAAGGAAATCAGCAACATCAATTTCTGCTCATCAGAGGGTTTTTGGAGGGCCACACCAATGATGCAAATGATTGAAATAATCAGCCCGATCGAATATAAAATAGTAAGCGAATCATACATTGTCATATCAGCCAACATCCTTTTGTTTTGAGATAAATTATAATAATTTCATGATATATTATTTTGTCATCAACTTCAATATAATTTATTATAAAATCCCTTTCCAATCGAAAATAGCGCGATTTCCTGGCGGCGTAAAAAGCCAAGCACCCGTTTTGATAAAGCCATTCTAAACCACAAAGCGGTCTGAACTTTTATCCGGGACGGATGCTTGACTTATTTATGTTACTTATTGCGGCAGTCTGACGAAAAAGCTACTACCCTTTTCCGGCGCACTTTCCACAGTGATAGTGCCACCGTGAAGGCCAACGATGCGCTGAGAAATGGTGAGTCCCAACCCGGTGCCGGGAGTACTGCGGGATTGATCAGCCTTGTAAAAACGATCAAATATTTTTTCCTGATCCGCCTGGCTAATCCCCTTTCCCGTATCAGCTATTTTTATTGTAATTTCTTTGGCTGTTGCATGGAGATCAATCCTGATTTCGCCATCGACCGGGCTATGGTGAATGGCATTGGTCAACAGATTGATAATAACCTGGGCCATCAGTTCCTGATCACCCTTGTAGGTAATTTCATCCAACTGGATATCCAGATCGATATTTTTAGCTTCCCACTTTTCCTGCAGCAACAACACCACCCGCCGGATTGATTCATCCAGCGCAAAGGCTTCTTTCTTCAGCCCCAAAACGCCATTCTCCAATTCCGACAGTTTTAATACATTGGCCGACAACTTCCAGAGCCGGTCGCTTTCATCGACAATAATATCGATGTATTCCTGCCGCTGGGTTTCTGAAAGTTCAGGATCTTTCAAGAGCTTGCCAAAACCTTTAATGGAGGCAATCGGAGTTTTAAACTCATGGGAAACATTGCTGACAAAATCCCGATGGATATAATCATTGCGGGAAAGCGCTGCGGTCATGATATTGAAATTTTGCGCCAGAACCGCCAGCTCATCCTTTCCCCGGACCTTCAGTCTGATATCAAAATCACCATCGGCAACTTTTTTGGTGGCTTCGGAAACGGCTTTGATCGGTTTGGCAATCATCGCGACGGCAATGACAATCAACACCGATCCGATTAGCAGGGTTACCAGCATGGTCGTGCGCTGGAGGTTCATAAAGCCGACGATTTGATTTTTCTCCAGATTTGGCATGGTAACAACATAACCATCGGTCAGTTTTCCCAGCGCCATCGGTAAATCATGGGATTGATAAGCAACCAGGTAGACAATCTCCCCCTGTTCAAGTTTTGCTCGTTCCTCCTCAGACAGCACTGCCCCGACTTCATCCAGACTGGCAACAATCCGGGACACCACGATACCCTGGGTATATAAACCCGTGATTGCTTCATCACTCAACTGTTCCCGATTCAGGGTCTGAACCGCCTGGGCCTGGTTGACCAACTCCACCCGGATCTGATCGAGAATACTGCCCAATTGTGACCAATAAACAACCCCGAAGGTTAAGGTGGATGAGAAAAAAAGCGCCCCTAAAAAGGTCACCAGAAATTTTGTATAGATTGAATGAAAAATTCTATTTTTCATAAGCCTCCTTGTGCCAGACTATAAAACCCGGGCTTTATAGCCCAGGCCTTTGACGGTGATGATTTCAAAATCCCGGTTGTTTTCCAGTTTTTCCCGTAATCGTTTGATATGAACATCGACGGTGCGGTGATCACTTTCACTTTCATAGCCCCAGATTTCATCCATAATTTGGGCCCGGGTAAAAATCCGGTTGGGCGCCGACAGTAATTTGAACAGCAGCAGAAACTCTTTTTTGGGGAGGGTGATCGTTTCGTCTGCGATGCTTAAGGTCAAGGCTTCATAGTCCAGAATCGTTTTTCCCACCACCAACCGCTGTTCATTGGCTATTTTGGCCCGCCGCAATAAAGCAAAAACCCGCAGCAACATCTCATCCATGTCCACCGGCTTGACCATATAATCATCCGTCCCGGCTTTAAAACCGGTTTTTTTGTCATCGATGCTTTCTCTGGCGGTAATCATCAGGATCGGAAGCTCTAAGCCCCCATCGCGCAGGGTTTTGGTCAAAACATGGCCATCCATATGGGGCATCATCACGTCAGTGATTAACAGATCGATGTGATTTTTTTCCAGCGCTGCCAGCGCCATGACGCCGTCATTTGCTTCAAAAATTGAGTAGCCTTCTTTTTCCAGCGTATCCCGAAACAATCGGCGAATGTGATTGTCATCCTCGCAAATCAAAATACTGAACATTTTATTCTCCTGTTTTCTCTCCTAAATACTTCGCAGCGCATCAATGGGGTTGAGCCGGGAAGCCTTGCGGGCCGGCATAAAACCAAAAACCACGCCAATGGCAGCGGAAAAGCCAATTGCTAATACAACGGTGGAGGCCGTCAGGGCAAAACTGGTTCCGATCAGATTGGCCACCACCCAGGCCAGGCTGACCCCGAGAATAAAGCCAATGATCCCACCAATCAAACAGAGCACCACCGACTCAATCAGAAACTGGAGCTGAATCTGTTTGGGTTCGGCTCCTAACGCCTTGCGCAAGCCGATTTCGCTGGTGCGTTCGGTGACCGAAACCAGCATCATGTTCATGATCCCAATCCCCCCGACTACCAGTGAGATCGAGGCGATTCCCGCCAGCATCATCGACAGAATACTGGTCATTTCTTCAATGGTCTCCAGAATACTCTGCATATTGACAATCGAGTAACCATCTTCGTCACCATTAAAAGCTTTTGTTAAGACCCCTTCAATTTGCCGGGTGGTGGTATCGGCCAGCGCCTCATCGGCAATATAGACAGTCATACTGTTAATGTATTTGGCCCCGACCACGCCCATGGCGGTGGTATAGGGAATAATTACCGAGCTATTGGCATCGGTAGAGGCAAAGCTGTCGGATTCCTGTAGGATCCCAATGACATGATAGGTAATGCCGCCAATTTTAATTTCCTGGCCAATGGGATTTTTGCCGACATAGAGTTCATTAGCGATGTCGCTCCCAATCAGCGCCACCCGGCTTTTATTTTCGGTGTCAATGGACTTAATGATGCGTCCGGATGAGATGACATCTTCGGTATTTTCAAAATAAACGTCATTCTTGCCCTGGAGGGTAATTTCATCCATGGTGTTTCCGTCAAAGGCCACTGTGGTTTGGCCGGAAATAGTTGGGGCAATCCCTTCGATGTTTGAAAGCTCGGCGATCTTGTTGACATCGCCCTGGGTCAACCCCTGTTTCAGGGGCGTTCCCTGGACCTGGACGGTTACCGTATTGGCCCCCATGGAAGCCACCTGATCGGTAACGGTGCTGGTCGCTCCGGAAACAATGGTGATCAGCGCAATCACTGATCCTACCCCGATAATAATACCCAGCATCGTGAGGAAGGAGCGCATTTTATTGCTGACGATATTTTCTAATGCCATTTTAATACTTTCCTTAAACATTGTATACCCCCTCGCTGAGATTCCCATCGACAATCCGGACAATCCGACTGCCATTTTTAGCCACATCAGCATCATGGGTGATCATCACAATGGTTTTGCCTTCCTGATAAAGCTCTTTGAAAAGTTCCATAATCTGATGACCGGTCTGTTGATCGAGGGCTCCGGTGGGTTCATCCGCCAGCAGAATGGTTGGCTCGGTGACCAGCGCCCTGGCAATGGCCACCCGCTGCTGCTGGCCGCCAGATAACTGATTGGGTCGGTTATTCATTTTTTCTGCCAGTCCCACCCGTTCTAAAATATCGGCACTGCGGGCCTGCCGCTCTTTCTCGGGCACCCCGGCATAAATGAGCGGCAGCTCGACATTTTTCTGGGCCGATAACCGCGGTAACAGTTGAAACTGCTGAAAGATAAAACCAATTTCGCGGTTACGGATATGGGAAAGATCCACCTCGGGCAGATCGCGAATCAACTCCCCAGACAGATAATAGGTCCCACTGGTGGGGACATCCAGACAGCCGATGATGTTCATCAAGGTCGATTTTCCCGAACCGGACGGTCCCAACACCGAAAGAAAATCGCCGCGATTGATCTCCAGATCAATGCCTTTTAACACCACCTGCTCCTCATTTCCCATAATATAGGTCTTGACGAGGTTCTTCATTTCCAATATTTTTTCAGGCATTAGAGTTCACCACCGCTTTCCGGTCTCTGGAAGGTTGAGGTCTCTGGGGTTGTCACTACGGGCATTAAAACCACCTCACCCTCAGCGAGACCTGCCGCTATTTGGATATGGATACCATCAGTAATTCCGGTGGTCACGGGTCTATTTTCAGTTTCTTCAGACTCGTTTTTCACCAGAACAAAGGTCTCATTGTCGGCCCCAAATTGGATGGCGTCAACCGGAACCGTCAGTACATTATCGGCCTGTTCCTTAACGATAATCACTTCGGCATTCATACCGATGCGAATCTGTGCATCGCCCTGAAAATCAACGATGGCGGTAAAATAAGCGACCCCATTCTCGTTTTTAGCTTCACGGCTGATTTCACTGACCGATCCCTGGACACTGCGCCCGATACTATCGATATTGATGGTAACCGGCGCTCCCACTGCCAGTGTTGACAATTGATATTCATCCACCTTGATACTAACCTGAAGGTTGGTAAAATCGACAATTTCCATGATTTTCCCACCAGCTGCCACGGTTTCATCTTCTTCGTAATAAATCTCGGCAACTTCTCCGGCAACAGTTGCGGTGACCAGATCGCCCGAGACCGGTTCATAAAGATCCGTATCTTCGGCAATCAGTTCTCCTTCACTGACATAGAGCTCACTTATTTCCAGCGCACTGGCGGCCATAATATCTTCCCGGGACTGACTCTCAATTACCCCTGAAAAGCGGTTGTCATTAACAATATTTCCGATTATCGCCGGGGTTTCACTATACTGATCTTTTGCAGAATTCGCAAAAACCTGATAGCCCAAAAATCCTCCCGCAATCACGATCACCCCAACAACAATGCCAATAATAAGCTTATTTGTTTTACCTTTTTTCACGTCGATCCTCCAACCATTGATTTTATTTTATAACCAGTTTAAACATTCAATATGAATTAAAAATGAACCCTTTAGTTTTTTAATTTTTGTTGTTTTTCCGCATTTTGGGGTATTTATAGTTCAACAAAGAAATTAAAGGAGGATGTGACAATGTTAGAAGATAAATTAGATATGATGGAAGAAACTGCAGTAATGGATAGCACCGAAAAAAAACCGTTTTATTATTCCAAATGGTGGCTTGTTGTTTGGAGTCTCCTGATTTGGCCAATCGGATTGATTATGCTCTGGGGTTATTTTGCCAATATGCATAAAACCGAAATGCCCCGGACCCGCCTGATTAAAGATAATTTAGAGGATTTATAAATACGCAAAAGCAATACAAACCTTTGAATAACCTTAAAAAAACAATGGTCTCGTTTTCAGGAAACACCCCCAATCCTTGATAAATACTCTGTTTCGTGTTAAAATGAAGGAACTTAAATGCGACGAACATAAACTCACACAACCACCATGAATGACAATTCCTGGTGGTTGTGTCATGAAGAAAAAGCATTTATACTATATCCGGTAGTTATTGGAACCGAACAACACAATTTGTTTCCGGCTTTGATAATCACCGATATAACTTAATATGAAGGAGAAATTAAATAGAGATGGTTTCACAAATTTTTACTCTGTTATTTATTTTAGGCATCCCATTTTTTATTTATGGTATCTATTACTTAGGTATCGGAGTATTTGGGTATACTAAACACAATAAATATGTACTCTCCCCACCCAAAAACCGCATTGCTGTGGTGGTTGCTGCCCGAAATGAAGCGGCGGTTATTGGTAATCTTATCGAAAGTCTTCATCAGCAGGATTATCCGCAAGAACTGATGGATGTGTATGTTATTCCCAATAATTGCACTGACAATACCAAAGAAGTCGCCTTGGAGCACGGTGCCAGGATTATGACCTGTACGGCTGAGGTTAAATCCAAGGGTGCCGCCCTTTCTCAATTCTTTGATTATATTTTTGCTGAAAATGATGTCTATGATGCTTTCTGCGTTTTTGATGCCGATAACCTGGTTGACAAGCATTTTATCACCGCAATGAACAACGTTCTGGAATCGGGTGAAAAAATTGCCCAGGGTTACCGGGACAGTAAAAATCCTGAGGATTCGTGGATTTCCGGCTGTCAGTCGGTATTTTACTGGACCTTGAATCGTTTTATGAATCTGGCCCGCCATAAACTGGGCTGGTCTGCGACTTTAAACGGAACCGGATTTATGATGCATGCCGATGTCATCAAAAAAGAAGGGTTCAAAACATTCAGCTTGACTGAAGATATCGAATTTACTACCCAGTGCATTATCAAGGGTTACCGGGTTGCCTGGGTTCCCGAGGCAATTACCTATGACGAACACCCGATTACCTTTGATCAATCATGGTCGCAGCGTAAACGTTGGTCGACTGGTACGATTCAGTGTTTTAATCAGTACTCACAACAGCTCATCGACGCGGTGATCAAAGATAAAAACCGTTGTGCCGTGGATATGCTGATGTTTCTGGTTTCCCCCTTTATGCAAGTGCTAACCTGTATTTATACCATTTGTTCCTTTATCATTTTAGGAATGCTGTTTATCACCACCAGTGTCTGGTCCAACGCATTAACCTTTGCAATTCTCTTTTCGATTGGCGGGGTTCTTTTCAGCGTGGTCTTTACCGCCATGGTGTTATGGCTGGAAGGCAAAAAAATCCGTCAGATCAACAATATCTCGGTTTTTTCTTTCTGGTTTTATCTGGCCTCCTGGATTCCCATTAATGTATTATGTTTCATCAAACCGATTGAAATCTGGGAACCCATCGAGCATACCAAGAGTATCAAGATTTCTCAACTAGTCGAATAAGCAAAGCAAGGATGATCCGCAGATCATCTTTGCTTTTTTTTATTGCTTGAGTTGTATATAGATTTCTTCACTGACTTCGTTTGATCAGGCCTCCGCCTACAGGCCTTTCTGGGCTTCAATTGCTTCATCTATTTCTTCAGCTAACGCTGATTCGTCCAGCTCGGTTTGTATTTCCGCTTCGTCTGCGGTTCGTTGCTCTTTTCGGGCTGTTAATATCAGCAGCAGCAAGGTTCCCAACAAACCCAGCAGGATAATCCAATACCCGGCTTCCAACTGGAGTGCAAATGACATAACCAGAAAATTGGCCTGGCCGCTGATATAATTGGCAATAAATGTCCCCACCTCGCCAAATGTTCCGGTTAAGATGGCTCTCAATGCGTCCACAATACCATTATTAACCTGATTTGCCAAACTGGCAAGCTGCTCATTAATGCTATTATTGACCACTGCAGTGCCAATACCAACTGCCAAAAACAGCGCCGCTAACAATCCCGAAATGAAAATAGACAGTTTGATACTGGCCCGTTTATATAAAATGAGCGCCACCAGACAAATGACTACTAGAAATAGGATCAGTACGATCCCATTGGCGGTGGCTTTGTAACCATCAATAGCTGCCATCGTCGCATTAACCCGCTCCATCAATTGACGGGCTTGAATCGTCGCATCGTTAACCTTCGCGGCAATATTTCTGGCGCTTTGAATCATTGTCCATAGGTCACTGAGAATGGCATTGACGTTTGCCCCATTACTTAAGCGGGCAGCAACAATTTCCTGAACCTTGGGATCGACCAGATAATCCAGCGCCGGGCTTGATAAGGCATCATTCACACTGCTGACATAGCCCTGATCCGGCAGCGGGTTTCTTAGCATTTCCAGCACCGACTGATCCATTATTTTGATATTGCCAAGAGGAACGCCATAAATTGCAAACTCGTCAATTGGTTCCTGCCAGACAAAATCGCTTAATGAAAAATTGATCATATCATACTCGGGACTGATCACAGTCACGGTATTGTTCATAATCCCTGATACAGACACATCAGCCCTGGCACTCATAAACGGCATAAAGAATCCACTCAGCACAAGCAGGACGCACAGTAGGGCGCCGGTCCTCTGTTTATTTGCCATAACCCGTGTTTTAACCCACTCAAACCAATCAATTAACCGCTCTTTAATCATCATCACTTCGGTTCCCCTCTCTGGCATACTATTCCCAATATACCCTGAAAATCATACCAATACCACCGGACAGAAAAAAACCACCTCACACGAGATGGTTTTCATTGTTATCTTTTTATTTGCTTTGCAGTCCGAACTTAACACAACAATCGCAATTATAAGACCTTATTCAGAAAATTAATCGTTCGCTGGTTCTTGGGATTGCCAAATATTTCACTTGGCGGACCTTCTTCAACGATAAAACCTTCGTCAATAAAGATCACCCGATCGGCCACTTCCCGGGCAAATCCCATTTCATGCGTCACGACAATCATGGTCATGCCATCCTTGGCCAGCTGCTTCATAACATTCAAAACTTCCCCGACCATTTCCGGGTCCAGGGCGGAAGTCGGTTCATCGAACAGCATCACATCGGGATTCATCGCCAGCGCCCGGGCAATGGCGACCCGTTGCTGCTGTCCTCCCGATAATTGTTCCGGATAAACGTTCGCTTTTTCTTCGAGATCAACCCGTCTTAACAGTTTCATCGCCGTTTCTTCAGCTTCTTCTTTGGTTTTAAGTTTAAGCGCTATGGGGGCAAAAGAAATATTTTTTAAGACCGTCATATGCGGAAAGAGATTAAACTGCTGAAAAACCATACCAATATCCTGACGATATTTATTGATATTACCATCAGCTCTGGTAATATCATTACCATCCACTTCTACGGTACCGCTGCTGGCCTCTTCCAGGGCATTGATACAACGCAACAACGTACTCTTGCCCGAACCTGAAGCACCAATAATACAGATAACTTCCCGTTCTTTGACTTGCAGGTTAATATCTTTCAGGACATCCAGATCGCCAAAACTCTTTTTGAGGTTCTTAATTATTACTTTTCCCATAAGACATTTTCCTTTCAATTCGTTTTGAGATCTTTGATAAGATCATAATAATGACAAAGTACATCATTGCCACAATCGCCCAAACCTCAAAGGATTGATAATTATTGGCAATAATCAGCCGCCCGGTCTGGGTTAATTCGGTCACACCAATGACTGATAGCAGAGATGTGTCCTTCAGGGTAATAATGCACTGATTGATCAAAGCCGGAGTCATGGTCCGGATCGCCTGGGGTAAAATAACACTCCGCATCGCCATGCCATAGGGTAAACCTAAACTTCGGGCGGCTTCCATTTGGCCCCTACTGATCGACTCAATCCCACCACGGACGATCTCGGCCAGATAACCGCCAGCATTCAGGCTTAAGGTAATAACGCCGGAAACAACCGGATCTGATTGGATTCCCAGAGCCGCTGGAATCCCAAAGTAGATAAAAAAGGCCTGGACCAATAATGGTGTACCCCGGACAATATCTACATAAACAAGAGCAATAGCTCTTAAACTTTTTCTCTTCGATACCGACAGGAGCCCAAAAACCATCCCTAAAATACCTGCTAAAATAAGGGAAATGATTGTAATCTCAACCGTCAAACCCAGTCCGGCAATCAGGCGGGGCCAATACTGTACAATTAATGCTGGTATACTCACGTCAACCTCCTTCTATGGTTCCAGTTGTCCAACAGTCTTTACTCACACATACGCGATCACGCAAGTAAACACTTTTAGATAACTTAGAGAAATCATCTGCCCGCAAGATAATTTGCTGACAGATGATTTCAAAATTAATAACGTGTTAAATTTTTTCTAACAGATTATTTTTTGATATAGGTATCCAGGATTTCCTGATATTTTCCATTAGCTTTCAAGTTGGCTAAACCGGCGTTGAACATTTCAATCAACTCTGGGTTTTGTCCTAATTTTACTGCGAAGCCATAAGAACTGCCTTTTTCCATTTCGGTAACCATTTTAAGTGGCACACCGCTAACGATGGCATCACCAACGACGGGATAGTCTTCAAATAGGGCTACTGAATTGCCAGCTTTGACATCTTCATACATGTTGGCTGAATCCGGGAAGGAAACAGTTGTAAAACCATATTGATCTTTAATTGACTCGGCAAAAGTCGACCCTTCTGTTCCAGTTTTAACGGCAACTTTTTGGCCCTTTAAATCGGCATAAGTTTTGATGGTATTGTTTGACGCTGAAACGGCCATGACAACACCAGAATCAAAGTATGGTTCAGAGAAATCAAAGGTTTTTTTTCGTTCGTCGGTAATACTCATTCCGGCAATCATACCATCGGACTGGCCGGTTGATACCTCACCTAATGCTGCATCAAAACCAACAGCTTTTAATTCATATTCGAAACCCTGATCTTCGGCAATGGCAGCTAAAAGATCAATATCAATCCCAACCCGTTCACCCTTTTCATTTTCATACTCAAATGGTTTGAATGTTGTATCTGTTGCGATTACATATTTCTTTGTATCACTGCTAGTTTTTGTTGTTCCGCCGGAACAAGCTGCAAGTGATAAAACCATAACGGTTACCATTACCAAAACACTGAGCTTTGCGATTTTTTTCATTTCTTTTCCTCCTAATAATATTAAGTTTTGATGCATCTTTAGCCAATACACCCACTTTTATACAGGTAGCAGTATATCATTTTTATAAAAAAATCGCAATAAAAAAATAACCACCGATGATCACAATAGATGGTTATTGTTTCCCGAATAATTGCTCCGGTTAATCTTTATCAATTCCCGGATGTGCGCCAATCCCGTACAAGCCTGGCGCAGATATCCGGTTATAATTTTTGATTTAAGAGGATTAATGGCGGACTATTCTTCCGGATTTTCAGTCAAATATTTGCGGATCGATTCATAGTCACCTTCGGCCACGATGAACTCGGAATCCAGATTTTCCAGTACCACTTCTTCCGGCAGAATTTCAACGACTTTCTCTAAGGTGT
>RRZU011054214.1_pt1 | contig 11087 bp, 10 predicted proteins | sample 2165561 | NCBI WGS metagenome assembly RRZU01 (sample SAMN10456909, study PRJNA506462) | wastewater metagenome | isolation source: wastewater sludge | place: USA: Moscow, Idaho | reverse complement strand
GGATCGGTCACTTCGTCGAGGCCCAGGTGCTGCAGAGCCTCGGCGTCGACTACATCGACGAGTCCGAGGTGCTCACCCCGGCCGACTATGCGAACCACATCGACAAGTGGGCCTTCACCGTGCCCTTCGTCTGTGGCGCGACCAACCCCGGCGAGGCCTTGCGCCGGATCACCGAAGGCGCGGCGATGATCCGGTCCAAGGGCGAGGCCGGCGCCGGCGACGTCTCCAACGCCACGACCCACATGCGCCAGATCCGCCAGCAGATCCGGCGGCTGCAGAACCTCCCCGAGGACGAGCTCTTCGTCGCGGCGAAGGAGCTGCAGGCGCCATACGAGCTGGTCAAGGAGGTGGCCGAGGCTGGGAAGCTGCCAGTGGTCCTCTTCACCGCGGGCGGGATCGCCACCCCGGCCGACGCGGCGATGATGATGCAGCTCGGTGCGGAGGGCGTCTTTGTCGGCTCGGGGATCTTCAAGTCCGGCAACCCGGCGCAGCGCGCCGAGGCGATCGTCAAGGCGACGACCTTCTTCGACGACCCCGACGTCATCGCCAAGGTCTCCCGTGGGCTGGGGGAGGCCATGGTCGGCATCAATGTCGACGAGCTGCCCCAGTCCCACCGGCTCGCCGAGCGCGGCTGGTAGGGCCTGCTGGTAGGGGCCGCCGGTAGGGGCCGCCGGTAGGGGAGGCCGGTCGGCGGTCAGGCCGGGAGACGCCGTACCACGGTGTAGCCCCGCCCGCCGTGCGCCTCTGCCACCCTCGTCAGACCCGGTATGACGACTGGTGTGGGGCGTCGGACGAGGGTCGCGTCACCGAGCTGTCCGTAGTCGTTCTGTCCCCAGGCGAAGGTTCGTCCATCGGAGCCCACAGCGAGGGTGTGATCCCGACCGCAGCCGACGGCCACGGCGCTCGGCATCGCGGTGACCCGGGTCGGGCTGACCCGGTCCACTGTCGATCCGAGCCCGAGCTGGCCGCGGCTGGCCTCGCCCCAGGACCACACCGTGCCGTCGCCACACAGGGCGACCGAGTGATCGGCACCGCATGCGATCTTCACGACGTCGGTCAGCCCGGGAACGGGCACCGGGAGTGACCGGTTCGTCTTCGACCCGTCGCCGAGCTGGCCCGAGCTGTTGAGCCCCCACGCGACGAGGGTGCCAGTGGAGCGCAACGCGATGACGTGGTTGCGACCGCCCGCGAAGGCGACGATGTCATCCGGTGCCGAGACCACAACGGGGGTGGTCTGGGTCGCTGGCGTGGTGCCATTTCCCAGCTCGCCGTTGGCGCCTCCGCCCCAGGCGAGGACCGTCCCGTCGCCACGGAGCACCACGGTCATATCCCGGCCCGCACCGAGCGCCACCACGTCGGAGACGCCGGGAACTGTGGTCGGGGAGCGCCGTGCCACGAGGGTGCCATCGCCGAGCTGGCCGAAGAGGTTGTAGCCCCACGCGCGCAGCGTCCCGTCAGCCAGCGCCGCGAGGCTGTGGTAGTGACCGGTCACGATGGTCGTCGCGGTCGAGATCCCTGGCACCAGGGCCGGCACCAGCGAGTCGGTACGCACCCCTCGCCCGGTCGCTCCCTTCGTGCCTTCGCCCCAGGACCACACCGCCCCGCCGACCCTGGCCAGAACGTGCTCGCGCCCTCCGGCGACCTGGTCGGCGGCCAGGAGGACCGCGGCCGCCGCGAAGGTCGGGCGGTTGACCAGGGTGCCACTCCCCAGCTGACCGCTGGAGTTCAGGCCGCTGGTCCAGGCGGTGGCGCCGGCCTCCGCCCGCGCGGCCGACATACCCGCCGCGACGAAAGGTGCGGCCGCCAGCGCGGTCAGCACGGTGCGACGGGACAAGGTGGTGGTGTCCGGCATGGCATCCCCCATCGGGCCACGTGGTGCCTCCCCGTGAGGCACAACAGCATCTCAGCACAAGCGGGCCCGGCCGCGGGGCGGTTCGTGCGTATCCTTTGCGGCTGTGACCGTTCGTCGACCGACCATCGGAGTCCTCGCCCTGCAAGGTGACGTTCGCGAGCACCGAGCCGCGCTCGAGGCGGTCGGCGCCGCGACCTGCGCGATCCGGCGGCCTGGGGAGCTCGAGCGGATCGACGGGATCGTCCTGCCCGGGGGTGAGTCGACAACGATCGACAAGCTGCTCCGCGCTTTCGACCTGTCCGCCCCGCTGCGGTCGGCCCTGCGCGCCGGTATGCCGGCCTACGGGTCGTGCGCCGGGATGATCCTGCTGGCCGACCGCATCACCGACCCGGCCTCCGGGCAACAGACGCTCGGGGGCCTGGACATCACGGTGCGGCGCAACGCCTTCGGCCGCCAGGTCGACTCCTTCGAGTCCGACCTCGACGTCTCCGGCGTGGTGGGTGGTCCGGTGCGCGGGGTCTTCATCCGGGCCCCTTGGGTGGAGGAGGTCGGCGCCGACGTCGAGGTCCTCGCCCGCGTCACGGGGGGCCGCGCCGACGGTAGGATCGTCGCAGTTCGTCAGGGCTTCGTGCTCGCCACGTCCTTCCACCCCGAGGTGACCTGTGACGTCCGCGTGCACGCCCTCTTCGTCGAGATGGTGAGGAAGCGGTCATGAGCGGCCACTCAAAGTGGGCAACCACGAAGCACAAGAAGGCTGCGATCGACGCCAAGCGCGGCAAGCTCTTTGCCAAGCTCATCAAGAATATCGAGGTCGCGGCGCGCACCGGCGGGGGAGACCCGCTCGGCAACCCGACGCTGTGGGACGCGATCTACAAGGCCAAGAAGTCGTCGGTCCCGAACGACAATATCGACCGGGCGGTCAAGCGGGGCTCGGGCGCCGAGGCCGGCGGAGCCGACTGGCAGACGATCATGTACGAGGGCTATGCCCCTGGCGGGGTCGCGGTGCTCATCGAGTGCCTGACCGACAACCGCAACCGCGCCGCGGCCGAGGTCCGCACCGCCTTGACCCGCAACGGTGGCTCGCTCGCCGACCCCGGCTCGGTGTCCTACCTGTTCACCCGCAAGGGTGTCGTCATGGTGCCGGCCCAGCAGGGCGCACGGTCACTGACCGAGGACGACCTGCTCGAGGTGGTGCTCGAGTCCGGGGCCGAAGAGGTCAACGAGCTGGACGAGTCGTACGAGATCATCTCGGAGGCCTCCGACTTCGTCTCGGTCCGCAAGGCGCTCCAGGCGGCCGGGATCGACTACGACTCGGCCGAGGCGTCGTTCATCCCGAGCATGGAGGTGCCGCTCGACATCGACGGCGCGCGCAGGATGCTGCGGGTCATCGAGGCGCTCGAGGACTCCGACGACGTGCAGAATGTCTACGCCAACGGCGCGATCAGCGACGAGATCCTCGCCCAGCTCGACGAGGAGTGATCCCGCGCGCGACTGGCGCGAGAGGCAGTCGGGTCAGCGGCGGACGACCGCGTCGGCCTCGACCTCGATGACCCACCGCGGGTCGAGCAGGCCCGCGACGAGCACCATCGTCGACGCCGGCCGGATGGCCGAGAAGATCTCACCATGGGCCTGGGAGGCCGCGTCGGCAGCGGCGGCGGTGACCAGATAGGTCCTCGTGCGGACGACATCCGCAGCCGTGGCACCGAGGTCGGCGAGGGCGGCCAGGACGATCTCCCAGCAGCGTCGGGCCTGGACGAGCGGGTCGGGGTCGACATGCCCGTCCGGCCATACCGGTGCCGTGCCGGAGACGAGGATGAGCTCACCGTCGCGGACCCCGCGACTGAACCCGATGGTCGCCTCGTAGGGCGACCCGGACGAGGCACGGCGCCGCGGGGCGGTGGAGGGCGTGGTCATGGCTCCATGGTCGCCGATCCAGGCGGCAGTGCGCGTCCCCGTCCCGGCGCGTCGCGCCGTCGCGCCGCGCACCTCGCCCGGTAACGTGACTCCCGAACACGTGTTCGGTATGCCGGTGCAGGTATGCCGACGCACGCGGTCCAGTCCACCGGTCGATCGGAGAGGTCCTGTGCGGGTTCTGGGAGTCGACCCCGGGCTGACCCGGTGCGGCATCGGCGTCGTCGACGGCACCCCCGGACGGCCACCGACGATGGTGGCCGTCGGGGTGCTCCGGACCGAGGCGGGGACGCCAACGGCACTGCGGCTGCAGACCCTGCGCGACGACCTGACCGCGTGGGTCCTTCGCTTCCGGCCCGACGCCATCGCGGTCGAGCGGGTCTTCGCCGATGTCAATGTCGCCACCGTCATGGGGACGGCGCAGGCGGCCGCCGTCGCCATGCTCGTCGCCGCCGACCATGGGCTGCCGGTGGGCTCGCACACCCCGACCGAGGTCAAGGCCGCGGTCACCGGCTCGGGCCGGGCCGACAAGGCCCAGGTAACGGCGATGGTGACCAGGCTGCTCCGGCTGGACCAGCCACCTCGGCCGGCGGACGCCGCCGACGCCCTCGCCCTGGCGATCTGCCACGTCTGGCGCGCCGGGACCCAGAGCCGGATCGACGCCGCAGTGGTGGCGAGATGATCGCCTCGCTCACTGGGCTGGTCGGACATGCCGGGCTGGACTCCGTGGTCGTCGAGGTCGGCGGGCTGGGGCTGCGCGCCCACACCACCCCGGCCACGGCGGCCGGGGTCCGGCCCGGTCAGCAGGTCCGGCTGGCCACCTCCCTGGTCGTCCGGGAGGACGCCCTCACCCTGTTCGGCTTCGCCACCGACGCCGAGCGCGACCTCTTCGAGGTGGTCCAGACCGTCTCCGGGGTCGGTCCGCGGCTCGCGCTGGCGATGCTCGCCGTGCATACGCCGGATGCTCTCCGGGCGGCCATCGCCGGCGGTGACCTCGTCGCGCTAACCAAGGTGCCGGGGATCGGCCGCAAGGGTGCCGAGCGGATCGTCCTGGAGCTGCGCGACAAGGTCGGCACCACCCAGCCGGTCGCCGCCGGCGCGTCACTGACGGTCGGCGCGCCCGACTGGCGCGGACAGGTGAGCCAGGCCCTCGTTGGGCTCGGGTGGAGCCCCAAGCAGGCCGACGATGCGGTCGAGCGGGTCGCACCCCTGGCCGACGATGGCGCCGGTGTCGCGGCTCTGCTGCGTGCCGCACTCCAGGTGCTCGGCCGGTGAGCGGCAACCGCCCCTGGGAGGACCCCGAGTGGGCCGGGGGACAGGACGGGTCATATGACGCGACGGCGCGGGTGGTCGACCCTCGCGGGACCGACCAGGAGCGCCAGGTCGAGGCGGCTCTTCGCCCCCGTCGGCTGGAGGACTTCCCCGGCCAGCCTCGGGTCCGGGACCAGCTCGGCCTCGTCCTGGAGGCCGCGAAGCGTCGTGGCGCCGCACCGGACCATGTCCTGCTCAGCGGGCCGCCGGGGCTGGGCAAGACCACCTTGGCGCTGATCGTCGCCGCCGCGCTCGGCCAGCCGATCCGGGTGACCAGTGGCCCGGCGATCCAGCACGCCGGCGACCTGGCGTCGATCCTGTCCTCGCTGGCCGAGGGGGAGGTCCTCTTCCTCGACGAGATCCACCGGATGTCCCGCGCTGCCGAGGAGATGCTCTACCTCGCGATGGAGGACTTCCGCGTCGACATCGTCGTGGGCAAGGGGCCCGGGGCGACCGCCATACCACTGGAGCTGCCGCGGTTCACCGTCGTCGGGGCGACGACGCGGTCTGGCCTGCTGCCGGCGCCGCTGCGGGACCGCTTCGGTTTCACCGGACATCTCGAGTTCTACGACACCGCCGACCTGGTGACGATCCTGCGCCGCTCCGCCGCCCTGCTGGGCATCGAGGCCGATGACGCCGGGATCACCGAGATCGCGTCCCGGTCCCGCGGCACACCTCGGATCGCCAACCGGCTGCTCCGCCGGGTCCGGGACTGGGCCCAGGTCCACGGTGACCATCTGGTCGACCTGGACGCCGCGCGCACTGGTCTGGCCCTTTTCGACGTCGACTCCATGGGCCTGGACCGGCTGGACCGAGCTGTCCTCGACGCGCTGTGCCGTCGCTTCGGTGGGGGTCCGGTGGGGCTGGCCACCCTCGCCGTCGCGGTGGGGGAGGAGGGCGACACCGTGGAGACGGTGGCTGAGCCCTTCCTCGTCCGCGAGGGCCTCATCGTCCGGACGCCACGGGGGCGCAGCGCCACGGCCTCGGCCTGGCGTCACCTGGGGCTGACGCCCCCGGCCGGAGTCCTCCAGGCCGACCCGCTGCCGCTGGACACCGACACCTTCCGCGGATAGGTCGCGGCTCGCCGGGTCATTCTTTGGTGCGCCTTGGGATGCTCACCTAGACTCGGTCGGGTATGCCGGTGTGCAGGTTCGTTGCCCGCATGCCTGGCGGCCCGACACGTGGCCTCCGTCCCCGTCACGAAGGAACTCAGCACCGATGGACAATGGCTCTGGCGGCCTGGGCAGCATCATCCTGTTCCTCCCCCTCATCGCGCTCGTCGGCTTCATGTTCTTCGGCCAGCGCAAGCGCCAGCGCGAGGTGGCGGCTCTGCACGCGGCCCTGGAGGTCGGTGACCAGGTGGTGACGACGTCGGGCCTGTTCGGCACGATCGCGGCCCTCGACGCGGCGACGGTCACCCTCGATGTGGCTCCCGGGGTGCAGCTGCGCTTCGACCGCCGCGCGGTCGGGATGAAGGCCCCCGTCGCCGATGCCCCCACGGTCCAGAGCGGGGAATGACCGTGGCTTTGAACCCGCGTACGCGCGGCCCCCGGCGTGCCCTGCTGTCCTTCGTTGCCATCATCCTCGCCCTTGGCGCTCTCGTCATCGGGGCACGTACCTGGGGCACCGGCCAGCTGACCCCCAAGCTCGGCCTCGACCTTGAGGGCGGCACGGAGATGGTGCTCGAGCCGGTGCTGTCGGACTCCAGCGTGACCGTCAACCAGGGCCAGCTCGACCAGGCGCGTGACATCATCCAGCAGCGTGTCAATGCCAATGGCGTGGCCGAGGCGACGGTGACCACCCAGGGTGGTCGCAATATCGTCGTCTCGATCCCTGGGCAACCGACCGCCGAGCAGCTCCAGGCGATCCGAAAGCCGTCCCAGCTGCGCTTCCGGGCCGTTCTCGAGGCGGCAGCCGGACGGCTCACCCCCACCTCCACGCCAACTGCCACCGGCACAGCGACGGGCACATCCTCAGGGACCCCCAGCGTCACGACGACGACCCCGGCACCGGCCTTCACCCCCGCGCCGGGCAACACCCTCAGCGGCAGCCCCGCACTGGTTCCCCCGGCCCTGCGCGCCGACACGACCACACCGGCACCCACCGCCACCGCCTCGAGCACCTCCACGGGGTCCGGCACCGCGACCCCCACGGCCACGCCCACCAGCGCGAGCGACCTCGCCTGGGTGACCCCGGCGCTCCAGGCCGAGTACACCGCTGTGGACTGCACGAAGTTCCAGACCTCAGAGCTGGTCGACGACCCGGCCAAGCCGCTCATCACCTGCAGCGACGACCTCAACGAGAAGTACCTCCTCGGCCCGGTGGAGGTCGACGGCACCGATATCTCCTCGGCGGTGGCCGGGTACCGTCAGCAGAACGGCCAGACGACGAATATCGTCGTGGTCAACCTCAACTTCACCTCCGACGGCGCGAAGAAGTTCGGTGCTGTCACCACCCGGCTCTACGGGCTGCAGGGGAACCTCAACCGGTTCGCCATCGTCTTGGACCGCAAGGTCATCTCGGCTCCGACAACCAATGCGGCGATCCTCACCGGTCAGGCCGAGATCAGCGGCAACTTCACCATCGAGTCGGCACGGTCGCTGGCCAAGCAGCTCCAGTTCGGTGCGCTCCCGATGTCCTTCAGCCTGCAGACCGAGAACGACATCAGCCCGACCCTGGGCAGCGAGCAGCTCAAGCTGGGGCTGCTCGCCGGCCTTATCGGCCTGCTGCTCGTCGTCGGCTACTCGTTGGTCCAGTACCGCCTGCTCGGCCTGGTCACGGTGGTCTCGCTCGTCGCCGCCGCGCTGCTCACCTATCTCACCTTGACCTGGCTGGGCTGGGCGGCGAACTTCCGGCTCACCCTTGCCGGTGTCACCGGTGTCATCGTGTCGATCGGGGACACGGCGGGCTCGTTCATCGTCTACGTCGAGCGGACCCGCGCCGAGGTGCGCGAGGGCCGCACCCTCGCCGCCGCCGTCGAGGCCGGCTGGGCTCGGGCTCGGCGCACCATCATCGCCGCGGACCTGGTCAACCTGCTCGCCGCCGTTGTGCTGTACATCCTCGCGGCCAGCAATGTGCGCGGGTTCGCCTTCACCCTCGGCGTGACGACCCTGATCGACCTGCTCATAGTCTTCCTCTTCACCCACCCGATCATGGGGATCCTCGCCCACACGACCTTCTTCGGTGGTGGTCATCCGTGGTCGGGTCTGAGCCCGGACCGGTTGGGTGCCAAGACCACCCGGTATGTCGGTGCAGGTCGCTTCGTCGACGCAGGAGCCAAGGCATGAATATCGCCCAGTTCGGCAACGACCTGTACACCGGCAAGCGCTCGATCGACTTCATCGGCCGGCAGAAGACCTGGTACTCGATCTCAGCGCTCCTCCTCGCGCTGGCCACCCTCGGCATCGTGTGGCACGGGCTGAACTTCGGCATCGAGTTCGAGGGCGGCTCCGAGTACCGGATCAGCAACGCCGTCACCACCGACTACGAGGCGAAGGCGAAGGCCGCCGTCTCCGGTGCTGGCATCGACGGTCTCGTGGAGTCCTCGGTCGTCGGTGACAGCGTCCGGGTCCAGACGGTGGCGGCGGGCGAGAAGAACGAGGGCGTCAAGACCGCCTTGGCGAAGGCCTTCGGGGTCGACGTCACCAAGGTCAGCGCCTCATTGATCGGTCCGTCCTGGGGCGCCTCGGTCAGTGCTAAGGCTCTCCAGGGGCTGATCGCCTTCCTCGTCCTGGTCGGGCTGTTCATGGCGGTGTACTTCCGGACGTGGAAGATGGCCGTGGCCGGGCTGGTCGCCCTCGCCCACGACATGGTCATCACCGTGGGCATCTACGCCCTCGCCGACTTCGAGATCACCCCCGCGTCGATGATCGGATTCCTCACGATCCTCGGCTACTCGCTCTACGACACCGTCGTCGTCTTCGACAAGGTTCGGGAGAACACCGCGGACGCCTTCGGGAGCCGCCGGATGTCGTATGCCGCCGCGGCGAACCTCGCCGTCAACCAGACCCTCGTCCGGTCGATCAACACCACGGTCGTCGCACTGCTCCCGATCCTCGCCATCCTTGTCGTCGGCATCTCCAAGATCGGGCCCGGCACGCTCGTCGACCTGTCGTTGGCGCTCTTCGTCGGAATCGCGGTCGGTGCCTACTCGTCGATCTTCGTCGCGACGCCGCTGCTGGTCTGGCTGCGGCGCAACGAACCGGCTGTTGCCGACCTGGCCAAGCACGCCCGCAGGGTGGAGGCCACCGCTGCCAAGACGGCCGCCGCGGCGCCGGCCGAGGCCCCCGTGGACCAGCTGCTGGCCAATGACGAGCTCCGCTCGGTGGCGGGGGTCGGTCCTGTTGGGCGCCCGCTGCACAAGTACGCGAGCACCGGGCCAAGGAACCAGCCCAAACGACCGCCGCGTTCCAGGCGCTGACCGCGCAGACCCGAAGGTCAGCCCGCCGGCCACGCGGCCGACGGAAGGTGGCCTGGGGCCCGGAGGTCGAAGGGTGTCCCCGCGGGCAACTACACTTCCGTCATGGCGGAGGAAGTGCGCGTCGAGCCGGTGCCCTCATCGGGCACCCAGGCGCGCATGCTGCGCCGGCTGGCCCGCTTCGGCGGACCGAAGTCGCTCGGCCATCCCCAGCTCGAGCCGCTACTCCACACGGTCCGCAGCACTCATCCCAAGGCCGACACGGCCGTCATCGAGCGGGCCTACTCTGTCGCGGAGCGGGCCCACGAGGGTCAGTACCGCAAGAGCGGTGACGCCTACATCACCCACCCGGTCGCTGTCGCGTTCATCCTCGCCGAGCTCGGGATGACCCCGACCACCCTGGCCGCGGCGTTGCTCCACGACACCGTGGAGGACACCTCCTACAGCCTGGACCAGATGCGCCGCGAGTTCGGCAACGAGATTGCTGACCTGGTCGACGGAGTGACCAAGCTCGACAAGATGACCTATGGCGAGGCTGCTCAGGCCGAGACGGTCCGCAAAATGGTCGTCGCCATGGCCCGGGACATCCGGGTCCTCGTCATCAAGCTGGCGGACCGGCTCCACAACGCCCGCACGTGGCGGCACGTGCCGAGCGAGTCGGCCAGCCGCAAGGCGCGCGAGACCCTCGATATCTACGCGCCGCTGGCCCACCGGCTCGGCATGAACACGATCAAGTGGGAGCTCGAGGACCTCTCCTTCGCGGCTCTGCACCCGCAGATGTATGACGAGATCGTCCGGATGGTCGCCGACCGGGCCCCGGCCCGTGAGGAGTACCTCGCCCAGGTCAAGGCCCAGGTGTCTGCCGATCTCAAGGAGGCGCGGATCACCGCGACGGTGACCGGGCGGCCCAAGCACTACTACTCCGTCTACCAGAAGATGGTCGGACGGGGCCGGGACTTCGAGGAGATCTACGACCTCCTCGCCGTGCGTGTGCTCGTGGAGTCGGTCCGGGACTGCTACGCCTCGCTCGGCGCGCTGCACGCCCGGTGGCGGCCGGTGCCGGGGCGGTTCAAGGACTACATCGCCATGCCCAAGTTCAACATGTACCAGTCGCTGCACACGACGGTCATCGGGCCGGGCGGTAAGGCCGTGGAGATCCAGATCCGCACCTTCGACATGCACCGCCGTGCCGAGTATGGCGTCGCCGCGCACTGGAAGTACAAGGAGGACGGCACCAAGGGCGGCGCCAAGAAGGATGCCGACCAGACCAGCGACTTGACCTGGCTGCGCCAGCTGCTCGAGTGGCAGCAGGAGACCGAGGACCCCGGCGAGTTCCTTGACTCGCTCCGGTTCCAGATCAACGCCAAGGAGGTCTACGTCTTCACCCCGAAGGGGCAGGTCATCGCGTTGCCCTCGGGAGCGACGCCGGTGGACTTCGCGTACGCCGTCCACACCGAGGTCGGCCACCGGTGCATCGGTGCCCGGCTCAACGGCCGTCTGGTCCCGTTGGAGTCCAAGCTCGAGAACGGTGACGTCGTCGAGGTGCTCACCTCGAAGGCAGATGGCGCGGGCCCGTCGCGTGACTGGCTCACCTTC
>RRZU011700939.1_pt1 | contig 11090 bp, 13 predicted proteins | sample 2165561 | NCBI WGS metagenome assembly RRZU01 (sample SAMN10456909, study PRJNA506462) | wastewater metagenome | isolation source: wastewater sludge | place: USA: Moscow, Idaho | reverse complement strand
GGTTTCGGTGGTGCGGTGCAATTGCAACCAGCCTGTTTTGCGCACCAAATGCTCCGCATGCGCTGCTTGCATCATCTCATCGTGGGTTTCGGTGCAATGCTCAATCAAGGTTGACCATTCCGCCACCACGGTTTTGAAACGTTTCGGGTCAGAGTAATACCAATATTGCATTAATGGATTTTTAAAATGCCACAAGGCCGCAGGACGGTAACGGATGTCCAAATTGTGATTGGGGATGACTTTGAATATGTCTTTCACATCGCGCGGAAACGCATGCGGAAACACCGCCTCACGCTGGATTAAGCCCGCATTGCCGTATGAGGTTTCCTCACCCGGTTGTTTGCGGTCAATTAAGGTTACCTGCATGCCTTGTTGTTGCAAATGCCACGCCACAGACACGCCCACCATACCCGCGCCTATGACGATTGCTTGTTCGCTCATTTTATTGCCCTTGCTACTTTTCTCTTGTTGAAGATGTGACGCGCCAAATGCAATGTGGCGGCCGATGCGCCATTATAGCGCTTACTGTATTTAAAAAAGTGATATTAAGAAGTAATTTTCTAGATTAATTAGATAATGCAATGCAAAAAGCGTTAACAAAAGTTGAATTAACTAATATATTATTTATTAGCAGCGATTTTGTGATTCAATTTTTTGAGCAGATTCAAACACTAAAGCCCGTTGCCTTCTTAAAGACTGCAAATCAGTATAACGTCAGCGTGTCTTCTACAAAAGACACAAATACGGCCTGTAAACAGTTTACAGGCCGCTTGTTGGATAAAACGCATCATGGTAAAACAATCTCAGTGCAAAACCTGTTTATTGAAGTCAATTACAATCAACTTCTATCAGTTTATTTCAGGGGGTGCTGATGACTGAAACAGAACCGAAATGGACGTGGGTACCCAATGAACGACTGGGTAATTTGTATTTTGAACGGGCTTATGCCGATTTCGATGCTTTTATAAAGGACAAGTTGCAATGGGAACACGAAGACTATTGTGATGACGATGAAGCCATCTATCAGCAACGAGAAGGTGGGGATTTTTTCACTTTCTGCGGTGAAACACATATATTTGACGGTGCTGAAATCAACTCTGCCCTGTATTACAGAGGTCAAAACCTGATTGGCCTCACTTTGGCAGCATTCAAATCCTGCTTTGCAGCAGACAATGATTGGGAATTGGATGGTTGGGATGAATGCCATACCTCTGAGTTATTGGGCGTATTTGTGCACTTAAGCGATGGCAAAGTGGAATCACTGTATTACTACAAAGACTGTTTCCCCAATGAGCAGGCACAAAACGCCACGATAAATACAGCAGAGCCGCCATGGACTTGGTGCCCCAACCTGCGCGTGAGTGATTTGTATTTTGAACAAGCCTATGCCAATTTTGATGCTTTTATCGCCGACAAACAATTTGATCCAGGCCATGGCTGCCCAGACGACGACATATCTGCCTACAGACAAACTGCAAGCGGTGATTATTTCGTGTTTCAAGGCAAGGAACACCTGTTTGTCAATGCCATCATTTACTCAGAAACCCATTACCAAAGTCAAAACCTGATAGGCCTCACCCTGTCAGCATTTAAATCCTGTTTTGCCGAAATCGATGATTGGAAAATAACAGAACAGAATGAGTGCCATACATCTGAGGCATTGAACGCAGTGATGTGGCTAGAAGATGGTAAAGTAGCATCAGTGAGTCTTAGTGGCGATTGTGCGGATGATTAGGTATGGTAACCTTACAGCGGCTAAAGAAAAACCAGCCTCATTGATCAACATGACAGTATGTCTTTTGTTATTCAAGCTACAATACAAAAAATCCATAGATTGCAATGCAGATGATAAAAAGCGGCCTGTAAACTGATTTACAGGCCGCTTTTTGATTCTAACGATGACTTACATGTAAGACCTTAAGCAATCAAACCACGCCAGCGGGCGATTTGGGCGCGCACTTGCGCAGGTGCGGTGCCACCGATGTGGTCGCGTGCATTCAAAGCGCCTTCAGGGGTTAAATGTTCAAACACGTCTTCGGCGATTAAATCGCTGAATTGGGCCAAATCGGCAAATGCCAATTCGCTCAAATCCACGCCTTTGTCGTCGGCAAAGCGCACGGCACGGGCCACCACTTCGTGGCTGTCGCGGAAAGGCATGCCTTTTTTCACCAAATAGTCGGCCAAATCGGTGGCCATGGCGAAGCCTTGCATCACGGCGGCGCGCATGTTGTCGGCTTTAACAGTGACGCCGCGCATCATGTCGGCGTAAATGCGCAAGGTGTCCACCAAGGTGTCAACCGTGTCAAACAAAGGTTCTTTGTCTTCTTGGTTGTCTTTGTTGTAAGCCAAAGGCTGTGATTTCATCAACACAATCATGCCCATCAAATGGCCCACTACACGGCCTGTTTTGCCGCGCACCAATTCAGGCACGTCTGGGTTTTTCTTTTGCGGCATGATGGATGAGCCTGTGCAGAAGCGGTCGGCAATGTCGATAAAGCCCACGCGTGGGCTCATCCACAAAATCAATTCTTCTGACAAACGCGACAAATGCACCATCACCAAACTTGCGGCCGCGGTGAATTCAATCGCGAAATCGCGGTCGGACACGGCATCCAATGAGTTTTGGCAAATTTGCTCAAAGCCCAACAATTCCGCTGTGATGCTGCGGTCTATGGAATAAGTCGTGCCAGCCAAAGCTGCTGCGCCCAAAGGCATGCGATTGACGCGTTTGCGGCAATCAACCATGCGCTCAAAGTCGCGACCCAACATTTCCACATAAGCGAGCATGTGGTGACCAAAGCTCACGGGTTGAGCCACTTGCAAATGGGTGAAACCTGGCATCACCACATCGACGTTTTGCTCGGCCAAGTCCAACAATGACGCTTGCAAGCCTTGGATTAAGTCTTGAATCACGGTGATTTCATCGCGCAGCCACAATCGGATGTCGGTAGCCACTTGGTCGTTGCGCGAGCGGCCTGTGTGCAAACGCTTGCCCGCATCACCGATTTTGTCGGTTAAGCGGCGTTCAATGTTCATGTGCACATCTTCCAAATCCAAAGACCATTCCAAGCTGCCTGATTTGATGTCTTCAATGATTTCGGCCATGCCTTGTTGTATCGCAGCCAAATCTTGTTCAGACAACACGCCGACGCGTTTAAGCATTTCAGCATGTGCCAAAGAGCCGTCGATGTCCCATTTGGCCAATCGTTTGTCAAAATCAATCGAACCCGTGTATTTTTTCACCAACTCAGAAACGGGTTCATTGAAACGACCTGACCAAGTTTTGTTATCATGCATGCTGTTCATCCTCGCGAGAGTTAGCCAAAAATGGGCATTATACGCCAACCCATGACCCTATTTGCAGTGCCTGACTTCAGAAATTTGAGTCTTATTTTGCGTGTGTTTGTCTCGGTATCGGCTTTGCTCTTGCTTTTGCCCTTATTGAGCGCCAATTCCGAGCAAGATTATTACACCCACGCCGTGAATTTGGCCGCGTGGGTGGCGCCGTTTGTGATTTTCACCTTGACCTTGTTGTTGCTGTGCATGCGTTTCATCTTGAGCCATCCTTATGGCACGGTAATCACTTGGATGATATGCATGGTTTCCTACCTGTTTTGTGCAGCGTTGTTTAAATTCCCCACTGAAACATGGTTTACCGACATGGTGTTGGTGTCGGTGTATGTGTGGGGATTCATGCACTACCATGCGATTTTGCAACGTGCGTTGTCGCCCGCTTTGAGTGAAGCCAAGCTTGCGGCTTTGACCGCCCGCATCCGTCCGCATTTCTTGTTCAACAGCCTCAATGCTGCCATTGCCTTGGTGCGCTCTCGCCCTGCCGAAGCGGAAATGGTGTTGGAAAACTTGGCCGATTTGTTCCGCGCCCAGCTCAAGGACGGCAACCAAGCCAGCACACTCGGCCGTGAAATAGAATTGGCACAAGGTTATTTGGCGATTGAAACCATACGCATGGGCCACCAACGCTTGCAATCCATGTGGTATGTGGATGCGCCCGAGCAAGCCGAAGTGCCGCACCTGCTGTTACAACCCTTGTTGGAAAACGCGGTTTACCATGGCATAGAACCGTCACACCGCCCTGGTGAAATCAGCATCAGCATCATCAAGCGCCAAGATTGGATTTACATCCGCATAGACAACCCCTTGCCTGAAGACAGCAACAAAACCAAGAAACGCCAAGGCAACCAAATGGCTTTGGCGAATTTATCCGACCGCTTAACCTTGATGTACGACGCAGATGCCACCGTGCGCAGCAGCAAGCAAGGCGATATTTTCCGAGTTGACATGCGCTTGCCGTATCGCAAAGCGGTTTAGAACGTGTTTGAAACAATTTGATGAATCATGTAAAAGCGGCCTGTAAATTACTTACAGGCCGCTTTTACATTTCAATATACCATTTATTCAAGCATCAAGATTTCTCTCCGAGAATTCTTCTTGTAGCAAATATTCAAAATAATCTTGATAGTTTTCCCATACATCATACTCATGAGATTCAAGTTGGTTTAACCGCTCGATTGCAATGGAGTCAACCCAAATGACATGTGGTTGTTTTATGGTATTTAAAAGTATCGCACTTGTATCCAACTCCCCTAAAAAGACATATTCATGTGGCAATCCAATGCCATTGCGTATTCTTAGAGTTTCATCGATAAGATTCAAAGCATTGCCATCCCTTACTACCTGATAATTTGGCATTCCTCCCAAATAATCTATTGAGCAAAAAAGTGAAATTTCTTTGAAGTCATCAGGCAACGTAACGTCTAAATAAAGCTCAACCTTATGTAAATCGTCATGAGTGCAACCTACTAATGCATCATGAGTGCAACCTACTAATGCATCTTCGAGAAGCAAAGCTTGGTATTGTTTGAGTAATTTATTTAGCTTATCCACTCTGATACCTTATCCAAACTTGCTGTTCATATTTATTTCACCTTCTTGCGCCCTGTAAACATCGCTCCGACCAAATCCGATTTGGTGAGAATGCTCATCACAACAACGGCTAACACATGTAAGGCCACCAAGATTTGCAATACGGTGACCAAAATTTCGTGCATGCTTGCAGGCCAATCTTCAGCATAATAAGGCGAGTCAATCGTTTGCGCCCAACCGCTGAAACCCAAGCCCAAAATCACTGCGATTAAGGCAAAAATCATCAACGCACCCAAGGCATTGTGGCCAAGATAGTCTTCTTTTTCGCGTTTCACCAAGGCACATAAATGGGCTTTGATGAGCGTTGGCGTAGGGAAAAAATCGCTGAAGCGCGCGTATTTGCTGCCGACAAAACCCCATACTATGCGCAAAACCACCAAGGCCGCCGCGGCATAACCCACGTATTGGTGTACGGTTTCGCCTTTGCTGGTGAAAAACAAATTGGCCACCACACAGGCCACCAATGCCCAATGGAACAGACGAATGAATCCATCCCACACCATGATTTTTTGCGTCATTTTACTTCCTTCATCAGACCAAGCCATATGCACACATTCTAGCATGCACAGGTTTACAGTGTTCAGTCGCCTGAGTTTAAGGCTACCGACTTAAACAAACCTTAAACAGCCGTTTGTGCTAACATGCGGCCTGTAACGACAAAAGGAAACACCATGGCCGCCAATACGCGCCTGATTTTTGGCTTTCACGCCGTCAATGCCCGTCTGTGGCAAAACCCAAAATCCATCACCGAATTGTATGTTTTAGACGGCAAACAAGATGCCCGCATGCGCGAGGTGTTGGAAAAAGCGGGCGCGGAAAATGTGCGCGTGATTTTGGCCGACATGGACAGGCTCAATACCTTGAGCAAACAAGCCCGCCACCAAGGCGTGGTGGGCTTTATCGATGCGTCTAAAAACCATGTGGATTTGGACGATGTGCTGGAAAACCTGAACGAGCCGCCTTTTTTGTTGATTTTAGACGGCATCACCGACCCGCATAATTTGGGCGCGTGTCTGCGCGTAGCCGATGCCATGGGCGTGCATGCCGTGATTGCGCCGAAAGACAAATCGGCGGGCTTGAATGCCACCGTGAGCAAAGTGGCATGTGGCGCAGCAGAAGTCGTGCCTTACATCACCGTCACCAACCTTGCCCGCACCATGCGCCAATTGAAAGATGAAAACATCTGGATTGTCGGCACTGCCATGGATGGCGAAGCGGATTTGTACCATTACGATGTGCCACAATCGGTGGCGTGGGTGATGGGCAACGAAGGCGACGGCATGCGCCGCTTAACGCGTGAACACTGCGATGCGCTGGTGTCGATTCCAATGTTTGGCACAGTAGAAAGCCTCAACGTGTCAGTCAGCTCTGGCATGGTATTGAGCGAAACCCGCCGCCAACGCGTGTTGAAACAAGAAAAATAAGTTTTAGTGTGATTTGTGCATGAAAAACATTTACAGGCCGCTTAATGCGGCCTGTAAGTGTTTTAACCATATGAATTGAGCCTATATCACTAGCGACACTATCATCATTCCAAACCCAAACTAAAGATACAGTCAGTAGCTTAGTCAATGTTCCAATATGCAATATTCAGATAGCTAAACAAACTCCATTGTTATAGGCATCTTCATCAAGCCGATTTCACTTTTTCCACATAAGTCGCAAAACTGTCCAAAATGGCCTGCCATCCAGCTTGTTGCTGCTCTATTGGAAATTCATGCTCTGGGTCAAAACTGATTTGCACACAAATGGCACCGTCTTCAAGCGCTTGAAATTGAATTTCAGCAGTTCGTCCTCCAAATTCATACGATATTTTCTTGAATGGCACTATTTCTGTGTAGGTTCCCGCAAAATCAAAGCCCATGCTGCCATCTTTGGCTTCCATGCGATGTGAAAACTGTCCGCCTACCGATAAATCATTCTTTGAGCTGACCGTATGCCAATCGGGCGAGGCAGTGTTCCATTGCATAATGTCCTCAGGGTCATTGTAGGCTTGCCAAACTTTTTCTATCGGCGCTTTGACTAAAGCTTTGACGGTTATTTTATCCATTTTTACCACCTTAATATTGATGAAATATGGGAAATTCAACTTGCCAAATCTAGCTAAGGCTTACATTGCTGACAAGAAAAAATAAGCGTATGTGTACCATAAAATGCCCAAACTGCGCAGTGGTCAATCCTTGTGACAGCTTTGCTCAAAATTTGTAGGCACTCCATAATAATAAACTTACTCAGCACATTATTGGCAATGTGTTGCGATGGTCAGTTGCATTTGCTCACGCAGCCAGCGTAGAAACAGTGTTGTTTTTTCTTGTTCAAATAAGTCAGCCATGGCCAATAAGTAATAGCCTGAACCATCGGCTGTAAACGCTTGCTCAGCTTGCAATATCTTTTGCGACACATCGTCAGCCACCATGTATACCGATACCAAGACCGTACCCAAGCCTGCAATAGCGGCCTGTATGGCCAAGTAAAAGTGCTCAAATTCGGTGCTGGGCATGGCAGTATATTGGCTAGCAGAATCTGATGACACATGTTGCTCTAGCCATGTTTGCCATGCTTGTGGACGGCTGGCGCTGTGCAAACACATGGCTTGATGCTCACCAACTCGTGCTACTGGTGCCATGTATTCGTCTGCCAATTTCTCTGCATACACCTGTTTGGGCCAAGCAAAATCGTTGCGCCGTATCGCCACATCAATGTGTTGGGTGGCAAAATCCACCGTCCCACCCGCAGCCAATATCACCACATTCACCTGCGGATGGCGCTGCTTGAAATCACTCAAACGCGGTATCAGCCATTTCATCGCCAAAGTTGGCTCACAAGAAACTCGCAAATCGGAATCTTGCTGCTTGATTTGCAGCATGGCCTGTGACAATGCGCCATATTGTATTTTGCAAGCTGCATACAAATGCTCACCAGCCGCGTTAAGCACCAAATAACGGCCTTGCTTGGCAAAGACTGGGCAACCCAATGCAGATTCTAAGCTTTTGATTTGCTTGCTCACTGCTCCTGAGGTGACGTGTAAATACTCTGCCGCCGCATCCAAACGCTGCAAACGGGCAACATGGTAGAAAAATTTCAATGCCTGCCACGGCAGCTTGTCTATGCTTTCCATATGTTCAACTTTACTCGACCAATATTCGCTATTCATCATGATTATTTTCACACAAAATTAGTATCAGCCCTAATTAATTGAGTATAAGGAAAGTAAATGCAGGAATTTGGTTTGGTATTGGCGATTACGGTGTTGGCCGTCATCAGCCCTGGTGGCGACTTCGCCATGGTCACGCGCAACAGCTATTTACATGGCCGCATGGCAGGGATTTGCACGGCCATAGGCATTGCCTTGGCGATTTGGTTGCATGTGGCGTATTCTATTTTGGGTGTGGGATTGTTGCTACAAACCTCTCCCGTGTTGCTGCAAATGGTGAAAACCATCGGTGCGTTGTATTTGCTCTACATCGCTTGGCAAACATGGCAACATCCAGTTGCCAGCCCTGCGCTGCAAAACCAGACTTCAAGCCAGTTCACGCCTTGGCAAGCACTGAAAACGGGTTTGATTTCCAACGCCTTTAATCCGAAAACGACTTTATTTGTGCTCAGCTTGTACAGTCAAGTGATAGGAATGAACACTTCAATGAGCACATTGCTGGTTTATGGTGTGCTGATTTCTTTGGCTCATTTGCTTTGGTTTGCTGTGGTGGCCTTGGCTTTGTCACAAGCCAAAATCAGGCAGTACTTATTGGCCAAGCAACAAGCGGTGAATAAAATGATTGCCTGCGTATTGATGCTGTTGGTAGGCTTATTGTTGCTGACATGAATTGTCTGATAGAAACATTTCAGGCCGCTTAAAGCGGCCTGTAAACATTAAATCGGAACCCTCATCACCACTTTGAGCAAGAACCACATCAAGACCACCATGACTGCCGCTAGCGCAAAAAATCCTGCCAGCACATAATACATCGGCGCCATCATGTCGCGACCAGAGTTTTTCTTTAGTTCAACGTGTTCGGGCCTGAGTGGGTCGTACAATACTGTCACGGTTTCGCCCGTCTTGGCTGGCGCAGGATTTCGACCTGTGTGGGTTCGCGCCCGTATCACCCGCCCATCGGGCAAGGTAAATTCCACCACAGGAAATGCCGCACCACGCGTGATTTGGTGGGTATTGTGTTCAACCTCAGAATTAAACCACTCCACATCAAGCACCACACCTTGAGCCACTTCCGCTTTTTGTTCAAACACACGGTAAAACCGACCGATGCTGCGAGCCTTCTGAAATACCACCACCGCGATGACCAACAAAACGACTGTGATCAATGCCATCACCATTGTGAAACCCATGCCTGCTCCTTAGAGTATTCGCTTAGTATGGTGCAGTGTAATTCACAAGCCTGTTTTCTCACAAGCGCACATGTGGGTGGGGCAAAAATGGATACTTTGGGTTTATTGTCGTGTCAATTGCATAGCGAAAAACGTAGATGAAAGCTTAAGAATGGTTTTAAGCAAATATTGAGATGTTTGCATAGCAATAAACATACAGAAATAGGTTTGGCATTTTGGAGAACAAGCGGCCTGTAAATCTTAGTACGGCGGTGGTGAGCCATGGCCAATCATTGTTTATGTGGCTAAGAATATAATTGGCACTCAATGAAAAGGCTTTGTGAGATAAAAAACTCAGGCCAAAATCATTTCTTGCAGCAATTTCATGCCCCATTGCCAGCCGTGTAACTCGCTGTCCAAATGCCCTTGATGCGGCGTTTGCAAAGCCTTGCCACCCAGTTGCATGGCAATTTCTTCGGCTTGAACCAAGCTACAGGCCGCATCGTTTTCGCCCACAACCACGACGCACGGAAAACTGGCGCGAGCGCGCTTGAGCACATTGTCACCATCGTGTTGCCATTGTTCATACACTGGCGCGACCAATATCAACCCTTTGATGCGTTTGTGCAGCAACACATCGGCGCGGAAAATCAGTGCACAAGCCACTGCACAAGCCGCACCATGTGCCACAATGAACAAAGGAAAGTCTTGTTCGGGCTCAATAGCGGCCTGTAAACGCTGATTTTGACTGGCAAGTGATTCTGCGGCTGAAAATTCAGCCGCAATCACTTGCGGATAGCTGACTTGCCAGCGGTCTAGCCACATATAGTGGCCGATGCTGGCATCGCGCAGCAACGCCAAACGCAATTCTTCGCGCTCGCTCAGGTTCATTACAAATCGTAATCCACCACCAATGGTGCGTGGTCTGAGAATTTTTCGTCTTTGTACACATGCGCTTCGCGCGCCAAGGCATATAGGCTTGGGGTGGTCATGTGGTAATCGATGCGCCAACCCACGTCTTTGGCATAGGCTTGGCCGCGGTTGCTCCACCAAGTGTAGCCAGGATTGTCAGGATAAAGCTTGCGCCATGTGTCTACCCAACCGACTTGTTCCAAGAGTTTGGTGAGCCAAGCGCGTTCTTCAGGCAAGAAACCCGAATTTTTCTGATTGCCCTTCCAGTTTTTCAAATCGATGTTGTTGTGGGCAATGTTCCAGTCGCCACACACGACGATGTGGCGGCCTTCGGCAAGCAAGCCTTCTAACACGGGCAAGAAGGCGTCTAAAAACTCGTATTTGTAGGTTTGGCGCTCTTCGGCACTGGTGCCTGAAGGCAGGTATAAAGACACCACGCTGAGGTTTTTGTCATCAAAATCGGCGCGGATATAGCGGCCTTCGTTGTCGAAAGCTTCTATGCCCAAACCGTATTGAACACGGTCAGGCGTGGCTTTGCTGTAAATGGCCACGCCGCTGTAACCGGCTTTTTGGGCACAATGCCACACACCGTGCATGCCATTCGGCTTTTTGAGCACATCGGTTAATTTGTCTTCTTGGGCTTTCAATTCTTGAACACACACGATATCGGCACCAGAAGCCTGTATGTATTCAATAAAACCTTTAGATGCGGCAGAGCGAATGCCATTGACGTTGGCGCTGATGATTCTAAACACGGGCTTCCTCGGGTACAATACGCAAAAATTGAACGGCATCGGCCGTTTTGATGCCTCATTGTACCGATTTAAGGATTATTCATGTCAGATTTTCGTCAACAGTTTCTCAAATTTGCCCTCGAACAAGAGGTTTTGAAATTTGGTGAATTCATCACC
>RRZU013220300.1_pt1 | contig 11091 bp, 4 predicted proteins | sample 2165561 | NCBI WGS metagenome assembly RRZU01 (sample SAMN10456909, study PRJNA506462) | wastewater metagenome | isolation source: wastewater sludge | place: USA: Moscow, Idaho | reverse complement strand
TCGGTGACGACCACCCCGAGCGCATCGGTGAAGTCGCGGCTGGCCTGGACCCGCGCGGTCTGCCCGGCGTGCAGCCGGGCCAGCGGCGCGAGGTGGATGGCGGTGAGCTGCGCGTCGCTGACGTTGACGCTGAGAACCATGGGGGCTGCCGCTGTATAGCCGTCGTCGGCCTGCAGCATGATGCTCGCGGCGCCGGCGTAGCCGGTCTCGGGAGCGAAGAAGAGCGTCTGGCCATCGGCGCCGAGGCGGGCGTTGCCGTGCGTGGTGTCGAGAATCCGCCAGAAGACCGGGTCGCCCTCGGGGTCCTCGGCGATCGCCGACAGGCGGGTCGTGGCGCTCAGATCGGTGTGGGTGACGAGTGCTGGCAGGAGCGCTGGCAGCGGCGTCGCGGTCGGCGCACGGTTGGCCCGGAAGCCGGTATTGGCGAAGAGGATCTGGCGGTCGAGCGCGTTGCTCGTGCCATCGCCGTTGAGGTCGGCAGCGCTGCTGCCGGCGGCCGCCTGCCAAAGCGCCGAATCGACGGCGTCAACGCGGCCATCGCGGTTGAGGTCGCCGGCGACGCGGACGCTCACGCTGGCCTGGCCGCTGCCGGTCAGGCGCAGCAGCTTGAGGCCAGCTTCGCTGACGCGCAGCAGCGTCGTGCGCGTTCCCTCGTTCAGACGGCTGCCGAGCACCTCACCGCCGACGCATTCGAGAACTGCGTTGGCATCTTCGCTGCGGCTTTCGACGGCGAGGAGGATGGCGCCCGGAGCGCCGGGAAGCTGCGCGGTGGACGCCACTTCGCTGTCGCGGATGGTGAAGCCGAGTACGGCGCTGCCGCTGACTTGGCCGCTCCAGGCCAGCCCATCCCATTGGCTAGTCGTGCCGAGGTTCGCGGTGAGGGTGTCGGTCAACAGGCGACCGTCGCGGTCGTAGCCGTAGGGCGTGCCGGCGGCGTCGAGCGGGCGAACGAGCTGCAACCGTCCCTGGCGGTCGTAGGAATAGACCGTGCTGCTGGTGTGATCGCGCCCCTGCGGGACGCCGCTGACGCGAGCGATCCGCCCCTGGCTGTCACGAACGAAGTCGAGGCGCTCGGCTGGCTGGCCGTCGCTGCCGATCGCGGCGATGCCAGCGTCGGAGACCAGCCACTGCGCGCCATCGGCAAAACTGATCCGCTCGATGCGGCCCTCGCCATCGAGGTCATAACGATCGCCGTTGGGGGCGGTCAGGGTATAGGCGCCGGGTACCCAGGGCATGCCGCTGAGCTGGTCAAAGAGGCGGCTTCCCTGGCGAACGAGCGGGTCGGGCCGGCTGCTGCCGGCGACGGCATGCGCTGCGAGTTGCCAGCCCTGGCTGCCGGTGAACACCGGATGGCGGACCTGTGGCGCGGCCGCATCGTTGCCGAGCCGCTCGGCGCTGCTGTCGAGCACGAAGGCGAGGGCAAGTTGGCCGGCGCTCGCCTCGGAGAGGCTCGCCGGCACGCTGAACCAGACGCGCGCGCCCTCGCTCCACGCCGCGGTGGCGCCGGATTCGAGTGTGGCGGGCTGGTCGCTGCTGAATTGCGTGTTCAGCAGCGGCAGCGTCCAGTTGCCGAAGTCGGCGCGCATTGGTGTGGACTGCGGTGTGGACTGCGGCGCAGGTGGCTGCGCGGACAGGGCGCGGCTGAGGCTGAAGGCGTGGCCAGCGAGTGTGTAACTGGTGTCGGCTACGGTGGCCGCGGGCGCTGCCTTGTCGGCGCTGTCGATGACGACGCGGGTTTCGATTTCATTGCTGCGGCCAGCAAGGTCCCAGGCGCTCAGGCGCAGGCGCCAGACACCATTCGCGAGTTCGCGTGGGTCGAGGCGACCGAGGGCGATCGTCTGATCGACGGCCAGCGCGGGGATTTCCTGCTCGCCCAGCGTGCTCCAGCCCTCACTGCCGGCGGCGGCGATCTGCAGGCGCCAGCTGATCAGTTGCGCTTCGCCGATCGTCGCCGTCAGCGCCAGCGGCGCGCGCACCTCGATCGCTGCAGCGGCGGCGAGCGCGCCGCTCCAGGCGAGTCGTGGCGCGAGGGTGTCGGCCGGGTCCTTGACGCGCAGCTGGTGGATCTGGCTGGCGGTAAAGCCATCGCGGTCGATGGCGGTGACGCGCAGGTCGATCAGGCCAGGCTGCTCCGGGGTGAATCGGAAGCGGCCAGCCGCGTCGAGCGAGACGCTCTGCCAGCTCTCGCCGCTGCGCATCTCGACGAAAAGATTGGCGATGCCGCTCCAGGAATCGGCGCGAACGCTGGCAGTCACCAACTGGCCAGGGTTGGCCGGCAGGCTCGGGGTGGTCGACACGACGATGCTCGGTGGATTGGCTTCGGCGTTCGCCACGGCGCGCAGCACGAAGGTGGTCGACGTGCTGGCCTGCGGGCCGCTGCGACCGTCGAAGACCTGCGCGGTGACGACGGTATCGCCGATCTGACCGGGGCCGGGCGTCCAGGTGAGGCGCCTCGTCTGGGGGTCGTAGATTGCGCCCTCGGGCAGGTTGGCAAAGCGGATGCTCAGTGCTGCGGTCTGTGCAGCGCCATCGGGGTCGGTGATGGCGATTTCGCCATTGGATTCGTGGCCGAGAAAGTCCGCGATCGCGACCGGGAGCGCGAGGGAAAGTGAGAGTGAATCGCCGACCGCCACGGCGTGGTTGCCGGCGATGATTTGCGGTGCGCGATTGACGTCGAAGACGCGCACCGATACGGTCTGCGTGGCATTCGCCAGGCCATCGCTGGCGCGGAAGCGGAAGGTGTAGGAGCGGCTGTCGGCGCTGCCGTATGCATCGAGCGAGTTCAGGGCAGGATCGACGGTATCCTGGTCGGGGGTCCATTCGAAGCGGCCGCTGGCGGCGTTGAAAGCGACGCCCGCCGGGGTGTTCTCGTCGCGCAGCAGCGCGAGCTGGACGGCGTCGTTGTCGGCATCGACTGCGCGCAGGGTGAAGTCGAGCGTTTCGCCTTCCTGAACGAGTTGCAGCGGCAAGGGCAGCAGGCGCGGTGATCGGTTGGTGTTGGCGACGAGGATCTCGAGCGCGCGCGTGAATTGCGCCATGCCGTCGCTGCCGGTGAGGGTGAAGCGCCAGCGCCCGGCGGCTCCGGAATTGCTGTCCTGCGCGGTGAAGTCGTCGGGCGTCCAGGTCAGCGATAGCCGGTTGTCGTCCGGCGTCGCGGTCATGCCGCGTGGCAGAGCGTCGACCCGCCAGTCGATCAGGTCGGAGTCCGCATCGTTGGCGAAGAAGTCGATCGCCAGGGGCACTCCCTCGGTGGCCTCGAGGTGCAGGGTGCCGCTGTGGTCAGCGGGCTCAGCAAGGGTTTCCCCGTGGCGCTGCACCCCGAGCAGTTGCGGCGCGGCGTTGTCGGAGCGAACGACGATGCGCAGGGATTGACGGCTGACGTTCGGCACCGCTTCGCTGGGGTTGGCATAACCGGCGTCCTGTGGTGGCAGGCCGCTGTCGGTGACGATCAACTCGAGATCGCGGCTGCCGAGGTCGGCGGCGCTCGGTGTCCAGTGCAGCGTCGCCTGACCATAGTGCATTCCCGGCGTCAGCTCGGCAGCGAGTGGCAGGCCCTCGGCAGTCCAGCGTAGCGGGTCCTGATCGGCATCGCTGGCCAGCAGCGCGACCACGAGCGGCTGCCCGACGACGGCAGCGACCTGGCGTGGCGCGCTGATCAGCGGCGCGACGCTGAAGCTGCGGACGGTCAGCACGAAGCTTCGGGACTCGGTCAGCGCCTCATTGTCCGCCAATCCCGGACTGGCCGAAGGCTGATCGCTGGCGGTGACGGTGATCGCGTAATCGCCGCGATCGCCGGCGCCGGGAGCAAAGTGGAGCAGGCCATTCAGCTGGCCCCGATCGGCCGATACCGACTGCGTGTAGGTGGCAAAACCCGGCAGGCCGCTGATCCGGATGTCGACCGGATCGCCGTCTTCATCGCTGGCGCTGACCGGCAGGTCGAAGACTCCGCCGGCGTCGACGAAGGCGTTGTCGAGGTCGCCGATCTGCGGCGCGCGGTTGGCGTTGTGGACGACGATCGGCAGCAGCCACTGGCTGACGGCCGGGGTAGCGGCAGCGCTTTCCGAGTCGCTTGCAGGATCGCCGTCGTCGGTGGCGGTGACGCTGATGTGGTAGCTGCCCGCCTGATCGTAGGCAGGTGTCCAGACGATCTCCAGCGTTTCGGGGTCGAACAGTGCACCCGGCGGCAAGCCGTCGAGCCGGTAGCTGACCGTCGTCGCAGTCGTTGCCGGCCCGACGGCGTCGGCGCCGGGACGCAGGCGGGTCTTCGGCGCGAACTCGGGGTTGTCGGGGTCGAAGGCGAAGACGCTGATGCGCAGCGGTTGGCCTTCGACGATGTTCCAGGTTTCGGCCGCCGGGAAGACCGGCGCGCCGTTGGCGTTGGCCACTTCAAGGACCAACTCGCGGCGGTCGCTGCTTTCCTCGACCTCGCCGTCAGCGGTGGTCCAGATCGCGGTCAGCGTCACCGGAATGGCGTAGTGGCCGTGCTGGTCGTAGCCGGGTGTCCAGGCGAAAAAACCGGTTTCGGCGTTGAGCGTCGCGCCAGCGGGCAGCCAGGGGGCGCCATATTCGAGGCGCAGCGTGTTGCCGTCGGCGGTTCCAGCTTCCTGCGCGGTGCCGGGGACGACGCCGGCGATCTGCAGCGCGTAGCGCTCGCCTTCGCGAAGCGCCTGCGTTGGCAGCGGCTGCAGGGTCGGTCGCGGGTAAGCCTGGGTGACCTCGATCGAGAAGGTCTGGCTGCTGATCGCTTTGCCGTCGGAAGCGCGGACGGTCAGTTCAGGCTAGTTTGAGTATGTCCGGTTTGTGGATCCACCGGTGAACGGGTACTATCGGCCATGAGCGGACGGTGACGAAACTATTTCCATAGCGGACATACCATCGAAAATTTCAATTGGTCTAGTGAGGGCGGACCAAGCGCATAGTCGCTGTTGTCGTGATATGCTTCCTGACGTTAAACATAGCTGCGGATAATGTTTAACGTCATGACGTTAACTTACAAGTAGGTAACCCTACCCACTCACCATGCCAGAGAAGTTTGTAGCCATTGACTTTGAAACAGCAAACGCCGACCTTGCCAGCATTTGTCAGGTAGGCGTGGTTACGTTTGAGGATGGAAGAGTTGTTGAGAGCTGGGGGTCGCTGGTCAATCCGCAAGACTACTTCGACTGGATCAACATTGATATTCACGGAATTGATGAAGCCGCAGTTAAAGACGCTCCTACGTTTCAACAGATTTACGCCGCGATGCTAAATCGCCTACAACACAATATGGTGGTCAGTCATACATCATTTGATCGAACTGCCTTGTCCCAAGCCATTGCAAAGCACAACCTCTCTGGTATTCCCTGCCAATGGCTTGATTCGGCTCGCGTTGTCCGCCGCGCGTGGACGCAGTGGTCGCGCAAGGGGTATGGGCTAACTAACGTGTGTGGTGAGCTGGGAATATCCTTTATCGCCCACGATGCAGTCGAAGATGCGCGCGCTGCTGGGGAGGTTCTTCTCCGGGCAATTGGAACATCAGGCATTGGGCTTAACGCTTGGATGACTCGCGCTCATCAACCAATCAATCCCAGTTCCGCTGAGCCAATCGCGATGGATGGTAATCCAGATGGCGTACTCGCTGGAGAAGAAATAGTATTCACCGGGGCGCTAACGCTACCACGCCGCGAGGCCGCAGCGCTTGCCGCCAAGGCTGGATGCGACGTCGTAGCTGGCGTAAGAAAGACAACAACACTTTTAGTCGTTGGCGACCAAGATATTCAAAAGTTGGCTGGGTACGAAAAGAGTATCAAGCACCGGAAAGCCGAAGAACTGATAGCCAAAGGCCATGCAATTCGAATCTTAAGGGAAAGTGATTTCCTCCGTCTTGTCGATCTCGCGGGTTAATCGCCGTATTTTCCAATTGGAATTTGCATCATGCTGACTGACGCTCCTGACGCACATACCGTTCGCCGCCTATTGGAAAACCTTGAACTGAAAATCGTTTTGGATTCTCCAGACCACGACTATCGCTTTGAATATTTCACGACTTCCATCAAGGATCGCCAGACAGGAGAGCCGCAGCTAACTCGGACGTATCGGCTTCTCGATCTTATAAGGGGTGGAGTTACCCCTGAGCCGTGGGATACGTATGATCTTGACAAGCAAACAACGCTCGTAACAAACCTGATGAGGTTTAGCCGCTACCGCATGGCGAAAATTGTCTGTGGGTGGGAGATCATTTGTCCGGCATGTGGGCACATTATGCGCGGCAAGAACTGGGAATCTAGCCCCAAGAAATGTATGGCTGAACCTCCGAGAAGATGCCGGGCTAGGATTGATGATAAATGCATTGCCGAGATTCTGTTCTCAAAAACCTAACACTGCGCCCCAGGGGACGCTGCGCGATAAAGCCGCTCAGCGCCCCTGAGCTTGGACGTTAGGGGGCACATGGCAAACGACGTTTGGTTCGAAGAGCTTCTGCCCGGGAAGTGGCCGGCGCGCTTCGCAATCACAACCATCGGCTTAGCTTTGAGCGCAACCGGATTGCCCTCAGTCTTGCCAAAGTCCTTCTTGCCGTCATCGGACGAGCAAACCTTTCTCTTGCGATTGATTTTTCTGCTCGTTGTAGCAACACTTGGATCAATAGCGATACTTGTCGCAACCGCAATCCATAGTCAACGCGTGGCAAATCACTCATGGATTTCACGCACCACAGTTGCCACTGTCGTGGCCACAGCCTGTGTGGCTGTCCTTCCGTACGTCCTTCCATCGTCTGTCTTCACTACCTTGCCGGAACGCCAATACACGCTGACAATTTGCGCATTGCTCATTTGCATCACCATAGTACTCGCCGTGCTCTCAGGAGTTGTTCGCCATGTCCGAAAGATTGAAGCACAAGCCAATCGGTCGTTCTGGGAAAGCGCCCCCTAACCGCCGCATCGAGACGGACCGTTGGGCGTCCGCTTCTGCGACGCTTGACCGTCTCCAACGGGTCGCTAGTTGCCATTCAGGAAAATTGAAAGCCGCCGTTGTACGATGCAAAACTTCAACGATCCTCAAATGACGACGATGGCCGATGACGGAGCTGAGGGCCTTCGTTTCTTTCGTGCTGTCGATTCTCCGGCCACAATGGCGCCCTTAGCAGTTTTGTTTCTGCGCTCCTCGATCGCTTCTCGGTACCCGAGCCCAAATCCTCGATCTCGTGTCCGCGAAGGCCGTTGCCGCTTTAAGTGACCGCCCGCAACCTGTCGTCGGGTGGTACCAAAAGAGCGATCGTTAACGCGCAGCTTATTGAGGCGCAGCGTAGGCGTGCCAAGACCGGATGGCCTCGTCGATGGCCACTACGAAGGCCTGATCGTGCTTTCGGGCGCCGCCGATTAAGAGTGGCTGCGTTGTTGCCGAGTCAAGTTGTAATTGCCAAATTGGGAAATTACCGCTATCCGTGGGCGCATTTGAATTACGAAGGGTGTGAGACAGGCGATGCCATCGCGCCACTCTTCGCGCTTCAATGTGCTGACGGCAAACTGGCTTGGCTTCCTCGACGAGCGCCTGCTGCGGTGTCGAAGTGCTGGTCCCGCACACACACATGCCCGGCGTTAGCGGGATTTAATTGACATTTGCGAGCGTGCAAGGGGATACTTTCAACGCACTTCCAGTTGACCTTTCATCTCAAGGAGAATCCGTCATGACCCAAAATCTGATCTCACTGAGTTTCACCCCCGAGGATGTCACCACGATCGACGCCGCTGTCAGTACGTTGGAGGAAAAATTGACGCGACTTATCGAACTTTCGGTCGATGAGCGACGCGGCCTCAACAAAATGGGTGACAAGAGCGAAGCGGCGTGCCGCCAGACGCTGCTCGTGCTCGCCCAGAATCCGCAAATCTTGCCTCCGAGTTTCGAACTCGCTGAAGCTCAACGCGACCTGGTGGCGCTCGATCAACTGCGGCAGTTTTCGGTGCGCATTCACCAGCTTGCGGCCAGGCTTGACGACACCGAGATGGCTCTTGGCAGCGATATTCTTAGTGCCGCGCTGGAGGGTTATACATTCGCCAAGGCAGCCGGCAAGGGGGTGGCACTCGATGCGCTGCGCGAATCGATGGCCAGCCGCTACAGCCACCGCCGTAAACCCAGCGAAGCCCGAAACGCCGGCGCTTGAATGCCGCGCTGCTCGAGCAGCCGCATGCGCTGCCGGCAAAGCGTCAAATGCGACTGTTCGAGAGTCAGCGACGACTCTCGCAGGTATGAACGTTAGTGGCTGCGAGTAAGCGCTGACTCTCCGAGGTATGAACTTGAGGTTCTGAGAGTCGGATCTGACCCTTGGAGCTATAGAGTTGGGGTTCTGAGAGTCGGAGCCAACTCTTGGATCTATGAAATTGGGGCTCTGAGCGTCGGATCTGGCTCTTGGTTCCATGAATTTGAGGTTCGGAGATTCGGAGCCGACTCTAAGAGCTATGAAGTTGAGGTCCGGAGACTAGGAGCTGACTCTTGGAGCTATGAAGTTGAGGTTCGGAGACTAGGATCTGACTCTTGGAGCTATAAAGTTGAGATCCGGAGACTAGGATCTGACTCTTGGAGCTATTAGGTTGAGGCTTGGAGGCTCGTCAATGAGCCTTGAAGCCCTAATTCTGACCTTCGGATCCGCATGCCCGAGGATTCGAGCTCCGTAGCTTCGTGGCGAGGAGTGGCACGTGGGGGCTTGTAGCAAGAGTGCCAAGCAAAATACTCGATGTTCGTATTAGAAAGGGTGATATCAGGTGCAAACGCTGAATGATGAACGGCTTTCCCAACTCGAATATCTGGGAAAAGGGTCATCGTTGGTAACACAGATCCATGCGCTTTTGCCGTATTCCCCGCTTATCGAGAGTTTCAGCTTCATGGAGGTAGCTCTCGTGTCTCAATTTTTGGAGATTTACCGAGTGCAGGTTGGGCAGCAAGTCATTCAAGAGGACGATGTCGGGGCCTTCATGGTGTTTGTTATTGAGGGTCAGATCGAAGTATTTAAGCGCGGAACAGACGAAAAACCTGTTCTAATAGCCGTTGTTGGTCCGGGCGGTACAGTAGGCGAAATGTCGCTAATTGATGGTGGACGTCGGTCTGCGACGTGCATTGCGAGTGCCGTGACCCTGCTCGGTGTGCTTAGTGATGAGAGCCTTGCCCATCTTTTACTCCAAGATTCGCATGCGGGAGCAAAGATCCTGGTTTGCTTGTTAGGCATGCTCGCGCGTCGCCTGCGAGAGACAAGTTCGGCAATTATTGCTCTGTCTCAAAACGGGTACCATGAGCCAACACCGCTCCTATACGACTTCCTGATGAGCGAACTGTGAGCCGGTCCGCTTGTTTTCCCGCCCCCTGTTCGCACTTTCTATTTGTTGCAGCATTGCTTCTGACCACCTCAATCAATGCCGCCATCCTCACGGGCCGAGTCGTTGGCGTCGCTGACGGTGACACGATAACTGTCCTCGATGCCCACAGTCAGGAGCACAAGATTCGCCTCGGCGGCATAGATGCCCCCGAGAAGGCACAACCGTTCGGACAGCGATCGAAAGCAAGCTTGGCCCAAGTGGTGTTCGACAGGGATGTGCGAGTCGAGTATGAAAAGCCAGACGGCTACGGGAGGATCATTGGCAAGGTAATGGTGCAACCACTTGCTTGTACCCAATGCCCCATGACGGTGGACGGGCTGGTGCAGCTTACCATTGGACTTGCTTGGTGGTATCGGAAATATGCCAAGGAGCAGTCACCCGAAGATCGTGGGCGCTATGAATCGGAAGAGCAGGAAGCCAGATCAAGGTGTATTGAACTGTGGCAAGATCTGAATCCAGTGCCTTGGGATTGGCGGCGGCGTTAGCTTGCTGCGCGTCGCCAACATCAAACAGCAAGAGCGTAAACGGCTGCCTCAAAACGGCTTGGAATTCCGCTTTGAACCCATTCCGGTCGTTGAAGTTCACCAACTTCGGACGGCTAGTGCTGCTCCTACTGCGGACATTCGCTTTGCATGAAGGCGACACTTGCTCTTCTGGTTGAGCCTAGCCGCCACGTCTGATGAAAGCCCGTGCGCCCCCGCTCTGGGAGATGCAGGGCGCCAACCTGGGCGAGGACGAAGCGCAGCCCCAGTCGGTGCCGTATTACGAATTCGACCAGCGCATTGCCTGGTAGGTGCCAATGCGCAAGGATCCAGACTGAAGCAAGACGAGTTGTCATCGCCCGTCGTGGGAGGACTCGTTCCTGTGGTCATCTGCCCGGCCGAGCCGACCAAGCGAGTGGCCACAGAGGCTGAATGGAGCGGAGCGGGATTCGGATGACTTCTCAAGGGCGCCTGGAACGAAAATCGAGAAGATTGACGCTGCTTGATGAAGGCTCATATACTCTATGTGGTGCCGTTGGATTTCCTATCCTTTATCCTTATCCTTTTGCGGTAGTTCAGTCGAGAGGAATTCGCAAGAAAAAGGGTTCATTGAGCCGTGAAATGTCGATGCCTCTTTCCTTGATCCGTTCGAGCTTGCGGCGCACGACATCAATATCGTAGCAGCCTATGGAAGACTCGTTGACCCTGCAAAGTTCAATATGCAAGTCCAGCGCGGTTGCCAAGCGCATCAAGTCAGTTATGCGTTCTCCCAGAAACTGGCTTCTCTGCTCGGCCAAGAACCCAGCCCAAAGGGCATATAAGGGCCCCAATGCCAAGGGCCTCAAATCGGATCCAGCGCCTTCGATGGTCGCCAGCGCGATTTGGATTTCAATCAAATCGCGCAGCTTGGTCCCCCCGGGTTCCTCCACTTCATAGCCACTCTTGATGGCCTTGGCGATCTGGAGCGCCGCGTCCCGGTTTCCTCTCAGAAAGAACGCGTTCACGAGCCCTCGCTCAATGATCGGGCGCACATAGCGCGGCGTTTTCAGCTGCAGGCTCGGATCGGCCTCCAATTGGTGAAGCAGCGCCGCTATGCTGGACAGTTCGTCCTGCGATGCAACATAACTCCAAATTCTCGCCGTTGTGGCGAGATAGACGAGATCGCTAAGCGCTCCCTCTGACATCGTCGCTGGGTGGATTTCTTTACGCAGTTGTCGCCAGCCTGCGGCCTCGTTGTCGCCCTCCAGAATCTTGGCACGAACATG
>RRZU011688836.1_pt1 | contig 11091 bp, 8 predicted proteins | sample 2165561 | NCBI WGS metagenome assembly RRZU01 (sample SAMN10456909, study PRJNA506462) | wastewater metagenome | isolation source: wastewater sludge | place: USA: Moscow, Idaho | reverse complement strand
GCTGATCGACGATCAGAACCGACCGACCGAAGAAGGCAAGAAGGCGCTGGCCGACATCGACTGATGTCCGGCCAACGCAGCAAGTCCGAACACTAAACCAATCGTCCGAGGCACTCCACATGCGGAGTGCCTTCGGGCAACTAACCAAAGGAGAAGCATCATGTTTCAGAACGATGAACTACAGTTCTACCCAACGCCGAAGTCACTAGCTGAACGCGCGTGGGCCAAGTTCAAAAACCGGGCCTTCTGTCGGGTCCTCGAGCCGAGTGCCGGCGATGGCGCGCTGATCAAGGAGTACCCGCATTGGAGCGAGTCGTTCCATTATCGGCCACCGGTGGACGCCATTGAAATCGACATCACCAAGCACGAAGCCCTGCGCAAGTTGGGCGTCGATGTGGTGGGCATCGACTTCCTGGAGTTCCAGAGCGCTCCAATCTACAGCCATTGCATCCTAAATAGAGCGGGCATTGAATTTCACTACACCTAAGTTGACGTGGGTGTTTTTTTGTCTATAGTTACAACATATAGCGACTTTGTTTTTTGATATATGTATAGAGGTTATAAGGTGGCATATGCGAATCCGGAGGTCATCGCTAAGGCGGGCTTCGAAAAAGTCGCGCACTTGCCATTCATTTTCGACTCACAACTTGCCTATCATCGTGACGGCAGCCGATTCCTTATCGACCGAGGGTTGGGAGCGTGGGATCCTCAAAATCGCGGCGCAGACCAAAAGCCGCTAGCGCCGAGCACGAGAAGCATTAAGAATTATGCTGATCGGCTAATAAACTTCCTAGAGTGGTGTGAGGTTCGCAGCCTCGATCCGATGACCTGCGATTACAAGCGCGATTTGATCGGGAGGTATCAGAAGGAAATGCTCAAGGGGATCTGGTCTCGCGACAACAAGGCGTTGTCTGAGCGCACTATTAATGTTCGTGTCGACACTGCGGTTGAATACCTATCCTGGATGGCCGACAAGGCGCTACGCCTGCCTTTTCTTATCCCAAAGGTTATGCGCTCCGTCATAGTCAATAACCCTAGGAGTTCTCGTGGGCACCTCCCCAAGGAGGTCGAGGTACGTGACGGCAAGCTTCACGAAGCCGAGGGGCGTTTGATTTTTCCACATGACGAAGAAGTGGCTGCCTGGTTGAATCGCCTGTACGCCAAGGAAGACGATGGATCGACGGTAGGACTGATTGCCGAGTTAGTGTTGGAAACGGGCATCAGGCGCGAAGAGGCCGCAAGCTGGAGGCTGGATACCTTGCCTATAAATCAAGAAGAGTGGCGGATTGTTAATCCGCTATCTCAGATCGACCAACAGGCCGTTGTCGTCACGCTTCGATACGGCACAAAAGGCAAGGAATACGGGCGTGATCACGGCGACAAGATTGGCCCATCTGGTGAAATTCTCGTTCCCTTGCCGATGGCGCTCAAGCTCCACCATTACCGTGAAAAAGTCCGTCCCAAGGCGCTAGGCATGGCGATCCGAAAAGGGGTTGGACTGACTGAGCAAAGGAAGATCCAGGCAGAGTCGGTGCATCTGTTCTTAAAACCGGCCTCTGGAATGCGCTACACCGGAAAGAACATCCTAGATGCATGGTGTAGCGTAAAGCACACGAGGGGCTGGAGTCCTCATCGTGGCCGCCACTACTGGGCCTGCACTACCCTATGGAGAAAACTGCAGCTTCACGTACTGTTCTTGGAGGAAGCGCTGAAGACCAAGATTAACGATGAGGTTCTTGGCTCGATTCGAAGTAACGCACTCTCGATCATTCGGCTCGAAATTCAACCACAGCTGCGACACGTGTCGGATCAGACGACGTTACTCTATTTGCGATGGATTGCTGACCGCCTGCACACCAACCTTAATTTACATGAACACTGGGTCGAAAAACTGGGTGAAGGCGGCCACGGGGACGACTCGTGAGTATCCGACACTACGAGAAGGACCAGCTGAAAGAGCACGCGGGAGTAGAACTAGTCGAGCTGGAACCACCGGCGCTGCCGGAACATCGGGATCTTCTTAAATTCTGGACCGAGCATCCAACCGAAAATATGCTCGTTGATCTAACTTTGTTTGCCGAAGGTGAAGTTGAACGGCCACGGGGTGCTACAGAGAACCAATGGCGAGGTCCATTTACAGGCCGCCCTCAGTTAATACGCCAATTAGCACCAGCAATCAAAGAGATCAGTTTTGGCTATAGCAATGAAAGTGTGAGGAGTCTCTACGCCGCTTTTCGTGGATGGTGGCGCCTGCTCGATGCAGTAGAAAATGAGGCAGCGGAAAAGGGCCAGGAAATGACCCGTGTTGAGGATGTTCGTTTGCTTCAACCTATGCATGCAGAGTTCGCACTTAAAATCAGAATGCGTCAGCCTAAATTTAACCTGTTCATAAGCTGTGCGAATTCAGTTCGAAAAAACTTGGGCTCTCCGATTCTGTATTGGAAGGCACCACGTGCTCAGACGCCGAGGCGTGACCTGCCGCCGGAGAATCAAGTACACGCGTTGCGCGTTGCGCTAAAACAAACTTGGGAGGCCGTCAGGCGAAACTGGGCGCGGTTGGACGGAGTGCGAGCGGAAGGATTTTCGCCGCAGAGTGAAGAGGAAGCCAGACTGCTTCGACATTGGCTCCACTTCAACGCAAAACAGCAGGCAAACAATAAGGTGTTACCCAGTTCTTCAGAAATTTGCAACGGAACCAGTACATCGCAGTTTTATGAAAAGACGGGCATGAGTGTTTCCATCATGCGTGCGATAGCCTTTCCGACCCGATGGGATGTCGACGCCGCCTTCCATTTATGCTTGGCAAACACTGGGTGGAATCCGGCGGTCTTGTACTCACTGAATGCCGAAAACAAAGAGCTTTTCCTTCGCAAGCACCATAACGACGACGGCCGTTACTTGCTGATTGGCACGAAGGCGAAGGCGGGAGGAAAGGGACAGCCAGTGAGCGGGCTTTGGAAAACACCTTGGGGGCCGGGTCGCATCATCCAAGACTGGATGGATCGCGTGGAACCCCTCCGTGAGCAGTTGAAGACGGAGGTCGCGCATGCGCGAACGCTGTATGCGCATATGGAACAGAAAGGGGCATCCCTCGATCAACTGAGTCGCCAGCTCAGCACGATCCAGAGCCTCGAAGCAGGCTGTCGAAGTGTGTGGCTTTATGTCAGCGCTGGCGGCGATATTCTATGGCTGGCTCAACGAGACTCAGGCGGTCACCAGCTAAACAGCAAACAAGCCTCTTATCTCTCTGTCCTTATCGACCGACTCAACCGCGAACGAGCGGCACGGGGTGATTTACCAATCCCCTCGGTGGCGCAATCGGACTTTCGTGACATCTTTGCGACTTTCCTGTGGCGGCAGAGCGGGGGGAATCTATTCGTTGTTATGCGACTGCTTAACCATGCCCACCTCTCGACTACCGAACGTTACGTCGATAACACCATTCTCAACGCAGAACGCGACCAGCAGGCACGAACGTTCTTAGATCATCTCTTTTTTGAGTTGGGAAAGGGGCGCTTCGATATCACCATACTCACTCATTTGCAGCGACATGGCGCTGTCACACCCGAAATGGAAGCGCGCTTGCAGGAGTTTCGCGCGCTACAACGGAGCCGAATAGGCATCGCGTGCAAGGATCCAACCCACCCTCCTTCTGAGATTCAACCTAACAGCGACGGTCGGCGGTTGTGCGCACCGCAGCGGTGCCTGCTGTGCAAGCCTCACGCCGTCATCCTGCCAGAATCGCTGCCCGGTGTGGCAATGCGGGTTGAGGAACTAGAAGCGATCCAACGCGCCGTTTCTGTCGAAACTTGGCTAGCTTCCGACTATCGACATGAACTTTCCAACGGTTTAGCCGTGCTTAGGCTCTTTCCTTCTGATGACGTCCGAAACACGCGCTCTCTCTGGGCAGAAGCAATCAAAGTCGGAACGCACCGCATTCCAGGAATAAGCCATCTGGCTTAATAGGAGGAAATTGCATGACATCACCCTCGGAACGCACGTTGTCCTCTCCTGCAACAGGCCCCTCAGAAGCCAATCTCCGTCGGAGCGAAGCACTGGGGCTCTTTCCTTTGGAAAGTTTGCAGTACCTTGATCGCGACAGCGCTGTTCGTTGCCAAGCGATGTTGGGGCATGGCGATCGGTTCGGCGTGTGGGAAACGCCATCAACACTGATTGGTCGCCGCATATGGCCGAGTCACGCCAATATCAACCTTCGTGAGCGCCTGATCCGCTTCCTTCCTAACCCCGTTCCAACTTCAGACGACCTTGACGAGCTGGTTGATGCAGGTGTGTTGTGGCTGATCCGCTACGCATTGCTGTGCCGCATGGGGCCGGCTGCCAATGGAAAAAACAAAGGTAGCAGCATCGATGCCTCTTCGTTGGTAAACGACCTGATTTCACGTGTGCCAAAAATTGTGGCGATGGGAATTGACCGCCGGCTGAAGCAGCCCGCATCCGATAAGGATGGCTTCGTGAACTGCCTGACGGTAGATGATTTGAACGAGTTGAGGAAGGTGCGCCACATCGGCTTCGACCTTAAGCGGTTAACAGTGTTCACTGATCGGGGTCTGTGGAACGACGTCCCCGCGAAGTCTCTGCTTGCAAAGAACACTAACCCGAAGGGTGGTGCGATTCCGCCTCCCAAAGAGGAAAAATCTTCTCCATATTTGCCGATTCCGGATGAATATCTAGCTGAGATGGGGCCGCCTGTTCTATGGTTGGTCCAAGATTTTGGTCCCAATATGCTCCATCTGCTTGAGTCAATTCCTGACCTGTTCAGCGATATACACGCTCCTTCCAACTCCTGGGGCCTTTCGGCAAATAGATCAAGCCGGTTGGTCCGATACTTTAACGAGAACGTCTGGCTAGACCGCAATGGCCAGCCGATCACCTCCCCTCCCTTTTACCTCAAGACTGCCAGCGGGAGAGGTCGGTCAAAAATGAAATTCGAATGGCCACTCACAACGTGGGATCAGGTCAAGGTGCTTTCGGTCACTCTACAGAGCGCCCACCTGTGGATTGCGTTGCTTGCCATGGCTGGGCGCATCAGCGAAATCAAGTCTCTTGCTAGAAACTGTGTTGAATGGGCGCCAGGCGGCAAACCTTACATCAACGGCAAGACTTATAAGCTGAGCCAATTTCTCACGGGCGAAGACCGGGATTGGCCTGCACCCGAGGTTCTGGTCGACGCATTGGCTCAGCAGGTTCGGCTAGTAAAAGCCTGGGAGCGGATCATGCAGGTTTCCCGAGGGGAAATCGAGGATGAAAATACGCCTCTGATTGAAGGAAATCACTTCTGGGCATCTCTTGGGAGTGCCTCGCACGCCGATCCGACTGACGAACTGAGCGCAGCAGGCTTGGCATTGCAGTCGCTTGCCAAGCGCCTTGGCATGAATCCCAAACCAGGGGGGAAAAATCTCCACCCGCATCGATTTCGGAAAACTATTGCTCGATTGATGGGTATCGCTATCGTCGATAGCCCGCGCGTGCTCATGCGGCTATTAGGACATCGCGACATTGCAATGACAATGCACTACATCCTAACGGACAAAGCGCTGCGTGCCGAGATTGAGCAAGTAACGCGAGAGCTGCGGATTATGCGATGCCAAGGGGTGCTTGAGGACATCCGCGCAGCCCTGCACACGCCTAATGCACCAGCCTTTGGTGGCCATGGAGGTGGCGCTGTCCCTCTCCTGTCTGAGGCGATTAAAGCAAAAGAAGAGGAGCTTCATCAAAAAGGACAGGACTGGGATGCCGACACCACATACGAACTGGCACTTCACCTGACACTTGGCGGAAAATTCTTTCGGCTGACCCGTCCTGGCGTCGTTTGTCTCAAGGAAGATAGAAACGCGGGGCCGTGCACGTGCGACTCTTCGTGCATCAATCGAATTGAGGAAAAAACCGCACGGCGCGACGTGAACGATCTCATCCCAATCCTCGTTAACCAAGGTCATCAGGCCCTGGCCAACAACGAGTTGCTCCTTTTGGCGAATACCGTCGAGCAGCTTGAGGATGAACTGGCGCGGTTCGAGGACATCGCCGTCGAATGGCGCAAGAAACCTGAAGTGATCACCCTTCTGGAGGCTGTGGCATGAGCAGCAAAGATAAAGAGGCGGCGCTAAAGCGTGGCCAGGCCCGGTCGAGCAAAATCGAGCGCAAAGTCCTAGATGCGATGACAACCATCGAAGCCGAGATGAAGGCCAATGGTGGGGTTTATCCAGAAAATGGAGGCGCTGTCAGCAAGAACGAGGTCGCGAGGCGGGCGGAAATCAGCACAAGCACCCTGTTTAGCCCCAAGCAGAGAGCACTTGGCGATCGTGTCCTTCAATGGGTCGAAGACCTCGAACATAAAGCCGGCACCGGACGCATGCGCGTGCAGCGCACCTACGCGCAGCGTGCCGAGGATTGGAAGACCGAATACCTTGCAATAGTGGACAACTACCGCAAGTCCGAACTTCTCCTCCAGAGCGCGCAATCCGAACGCGATGAAGCGCTCGCCTTGGTCGAAAAGTTGAAGGCCGAAAATGCAGCCATCATCGAACAATTGAAAATAGCCGGCACCTCAAAGATCACCGCGATTCCGAAAAGGAAGAGTTGATGCCGCGCCCATCTGTCATTCCAGGAATCAAGGCCCGCCTCGAAGCGTACTTGGATCAGAAAGAGGTCGAATACCTGACTCAGCCGGAACCGAGCCGCACGCCGACCTTGCCGAGCACCCCGGATGGCAAGGTAAATGTACGAGCTGTGGCCACGGCCATCGATCTCAAAACGAGCCAAGAGAAGTACCTGTATGAACGTAAGGAATTGACCGACCTCGTCAATTGCATCGCCGAAGGCCAAGGGCTTGCATCGATTGGCTCCCGGCTGCATCAAGAGGTTGCTGACAATACTATCAAGCAGCGATTGGCCCAACAGGCCAGGTCGGCCCAGGAGGCCAGTCAGGCGGCCGTAGAAGCGGTGGCAGCGCAACAGGAACTACTCGAACGAATATCCAATCTGTCGACCGAACTCGCAGAAGCTAAGGCAGAAAACATTCGCCTACGCGCTCAGCTTGAAGCAATCAACGATGGACTGTGGGTAAGTCTGGAGCAATGAATGTGAGCGCCGGTTTTGGGTTTGATCAGGCTGTGACTGTTGTGCGTGTGGTATCGACGCTTGAGGGTGGTGCCATCTTTATCGGACAGACCCCTGACGATGACGAAGTGCGCGTACGGTTCGTCGGTCGGGGGTTCCTCCCGCTACCGGGTGATAGATTCCACGTCAAAGGACAATGGAGCACATATACCGACAGATTCAAGCGTATACATCGCCAAGTCGAAAGCAAGATCATGAAGCGCCGGGTAGTAGCAGGCGAATTACTTTCCCCTTGGCTGCAACGACTGCCCAACATTGGGCCTACGCGCTCGGAACGCCTGACGACAGCCTTCGGCCACGATCTCGTAGATGTATTGAAAGACGTTGGGCGAATGGCCGAGGTTGCCCAAATTCTGGAGCCGGGTAAACCGGCACTGGCTGCTCGCATTGCCGCACAACTCTACGCAGGCATGGCGATGAAATCTGTCGCCGACGAGGTGAGGATTTCCGAGGCGGAGTTCCTCGTGTTTCTTGAAAAGATCGGTCTGCGCGAGCCCCGCGTAGCCTCTCGGCTATGGCGTTTCATGGCAGGGGTGAACGCGATCGAGCGTCTGCTGAAAAATCCGTATGTGCCAGCCCACCTAATGGAATGGAGCCTCGCTGATCGCGTAGGGCAGCGTCTGCTGCGCGAGCGAGGCGATAGTGAAAATCTTGCGACACATCCGGCGCGACTCGCGGGTGGCCTGGCAAGTGTCTGGCGCCAGCTCATCGCCGAAGGCGACAGTGCCGCAACGGAGCAGCGCGTGAGAGATTTGTTATCCGCACGGAACGTCGATGCCGATCTTGCTCTGGCGCATGCGGATAATCGAGAACATCTGAAACGCGCAGGAAGCCTGTTTCGTGCCCCAGGCGCAGCCTGGATCGAGGATGAAGTCACACGGACCATCGTCGGAATGGAGGCCGTGGAGCCGAGCTTAGCAATTCCGCAAGGCGAATCTCTCGACCGGCTGATTGCAGACGGGGAAAGGGCGACTGGGCTTAGTCTGACCGAGGAGCAGGGTGAGGCGATCAAGACGCTGCTACATTATCCCGTCGCAGTCTTACAGGGTGGCGCGGGCGTGGGCAAGACGACTGTCATGAAGGTTCTTGCCTATTGCTGGGAACGTCTCGGCGGCAATGTCGTGATGGGGGCGCTGGCAGGCAAGGCGGCGCTTCAACTCTCACGAGGGGCGTCGTCGCCGGGAATGCCGAGGTTGGCCTACACCCTTGCCCGACTGATTGGCATTCTGGAACGCCAGCACGAGCAGGATACCCTAGGGAAATCCTCCGGCAGGGTGGATGACATCCGCTTCACGCCAATGACGCTTTTGGTAATTGACGAAGCGGGGATGATGGATACCCCGACCTTGCATCGAGTGGTGAGCCGAATGCCGCTGGGTGCACGTCTGCTTCTGGCTGGCGACGACGGACAACTGTTCCCTATCGGCTTTGGCAAGGTATTCCATGACCTCGTCCACGAAGGGTCGCGGGTTGCAACGCTTACCAAAGTTTTGCGACAAGCCGAAGACAGTACCATTCCGCTCGTCGCGGCGCAGGTTCGTCGGGGAGAAACCCCTGCGATCCCTGTTTGGAACGGGGAGATGAGTGGCGTCTACCGGGTGTCACCTGCCGACTCTGAAAGCGCGCAACGAACTTTGCTTTCATCATCTGAATTAATGGTGGTGGCGGCACGCAGAACGACGGTCAGTGGCATCAACGAGCGCGAATCGCAGCACGTAAGGGCGTCGACAACACCTATACGGCGACTTGGCCCACTCGCAACAGTCGCTGCCGGTGACCCGATCGTCATGACCGTCAACCGCTACCAGCACGGACTGTTCAACGGGTTGCTGGGGGTCGTGAAGGACATCAGCGGGGACAGGATTCAGATTCTGTTCGATGGAGAAGCCCAGCCGCGAGAACTCCCCGAAGAAGCTGAGGCAGATGTCGAACTGGCATATGCCATTACCTGCCACAAAGCTCAGGGATCTTCGGCTGAAGTGGTGATGGTCCTCGTTGAGAACTCGCCTCTGGTGACCCGTGAATGGCTATATACGTCCATCACGCGGAGTAGGCATCTGGTGCTGTTCGTAGAGGATGGGTCAGATGCCATGCGCCGCGCAATCAGCCGACGTACAGTTAGAACGACGGGTATGCTGGTGATTCCTCGGGCAGCGCTTTCAATCGTGAGCAGCGCGTAAGTCTTGCGCCGAAACTCAGCAAAGGACAGGGTCAAGGACAGGCGCGCAGGCCGCAGCTCGACCAACGGGAGGGACCGGGCGAGCACCTGGCGGAGCGAATCCTTGATGCTGTTCGTAGCGACCACGCTCCCAGCTGCTGGTGGGGGTTGGTTTTTAACCCCCACCGGCTGCCCCACGGCGAGTGCGGGGTTTGGGGCAGAGCCCCAAGGTTGTATGCGCATGCTTTGCGTGGTGAAGGCGTAGGGCGTTGATATTGCTGAGAGGCTTTCCTGTAATGCTCAAGGCCTTTACGGGTTCCACGCTTTTCCTGCTTGCGGTAAATGCCCCTGTCACCTTGAAAATTTTGCATTATCCTTACTGCTTTTTCCATTCTGCGTTACAACCATGCCCAAAAAAGTTGGCGGCACCGAAATCCTCACGATCAAGGAGGTCTCCGACTACTTGAAAGTGACAGAAAGAACAATTTATCGGCTAGCAGCAGCCAAGAAGATTCCGGCCTTTAAGGTTGGTGGGTCGTGGCGATTCTCCCTTGTGGACATCGACCATTGGATTAAACAGCAATCCATAGATGGACTTTCTGAGGTGAGCGCCCCTGACGTCACAGCCGAAAAGGGCAAAAGGGGATAACGATGGAACTCATCGACAACATTAACCGCCTGCTCGGCGATGACCTGAAACAAGCGCTTAAGCCTTGCGCCCGTCTGAAGATTGCAGCTTCCTGCTTTTCTATGTACGCGTTCGAAGCGCTTAAAGTAGAGCTGGAAAAAATCGATGAGCTGAATTTCATCTTCACCTCCCCGACTTTTGTCGCCAACGAGGTCACCGACAAAATCCGCAAGGAGCGCAAGGAATTCCACATCCCGAAACTGGATCGGGAGCGCAACCTGTACGGCAGCGAGTTCGAGATTCAACTGCGCAACAAGCTAACCCAGCGTGCAATCGCCAAAGAGTGCGCGGAATGGATGCGGCGCAAGGCGACCTTCAGGTCCAACCGCAGCAAGGCTCCAATGCAGCAGTTCGCCTGCGTTCAGGCAGCAGCGACTAACACCGCCTACATGCCACTGCATGGCTTTACTGCCGTCGACCTCGGGTATCAGCAAGGTAACGCGGTATCCAATCTCGTCAACAAGATGGACGAGCCCGCCTTCACGGCGACTTACCTCAGCCTGTTCGATCAGATCTGGAACGATCCGGAAAAACTGGAAGATGTCACCACCCAGATCTGCGATCACATGGCTTCGGTCTACCAAGAGAATTCTCCGGAGAGCATCTATTTCTTGATGCTCTACAACATCTTCAATGAGTTTCTGGACGACATCAACGAGGATGTCTTGCCGAACGACCGCACGGGTTACCAAGACACGCTCATCTGGAACAAGCTCTTCAACTACCAGAAAGATGCGGCCACCGGGATCATCAATAAGCTGGAAACCTACAGCGGCTGCATCCTGGCCGACAGCGTTGGCTTGGGCAAGACCTTCACGGCCCTGGCGGTCGTCAAGTACTACGAGCTGCGTAACAAGTCAGTCCTGGTGTTATGCCCCAAGAAGCTGGCGGACAACTGGCTCAACTACAACCGCAACCTCAAGACCAACATCTTTGCTCGCGACCGGTTCAACTACGACGTGCTTTGTCATACCGACCTCAGCCGCACCAGCGGCGAGTCGTTTGGCACACCGCTGAACCGCATCAACTGGGGCAATTACGACCTCGTCGTCATCGACGAGTCGCCCAACTTCCGCAACAACGACGCCTACCAGGACAAGGAAACCCG
>RRZU013332240.1_pt1 | contig 11092 bp, 12 predicted proteins | sample 2165561 | NCBI WGS metagenome assembly RRZU01 (sample SAMN10456909, study PRJNA506462) | wastewater metagenome | isolation source: wastewater sludge | place: USA: Moscow, Idaho | reverse complement strand
TAAGCATCATCACTTTTGACAAAAGCAGATGCTATAATTCGTAAAGATAATATATATATGTGAAAACGTTGTGTTTGATTTTCGTTTTTATTTCTCCGATTTATAAAATTACCTGTGAGAGCTTTGTTTATGAATAGGTTTTGTGAAATGTCCACATAGAGCTGAATTGTGTTAAAGTACAGAATGTTTTCAATAAGATTATTTTTTTACTATCTTTATCCTGGAGTTATGAAAATACTATGGACAAACAATTAGAACTGACTGAACAACAAATAGCTATCATACATAAGATCCCTTTATTCAGGGAAGTATCCCCAGAACTGAAAGGGAAACTACTTGATAAACTCGATTATTTTCTCACACCTTTGAAAAAAGGAGATGTTATCATAAAACAAGGTACCTCGTGCAATCATATGCACATTTTGCTGGCTGGAAAATTGGAGGTAAATATAATAGATGTTTCGGGTAATAACATTAAAGTTGAAGATCTGATGGCTCCCCGTTCTTTTGCAACACCTCATCTGTTCGATGGGAATAATGTGTTTCCTGCAACTTTCACCGCCGTGGAAGATGGGCTTTTACTCAGAGCTACCAAAGAGTCTGCTTTTGAATTAATTAGCTCAGATCCGGGATTACTTAAAAACTTTCTTCGATTGACAGGCAATTGCAATGTGTGTACAGTCAGCCGTTTGCGAATACTTTCATATAAAAGCATTCGTAGTCGTTTTGTCTACTATTTGTTTGAATATAAGAGTGACAATAATGTGATATCCATCACTCATAATCAGACACAGCTTGCAGAATACCTGAATGTAACCCGTCCGGCTCTGGCACGGGAAATAAAGAATATGATTGATGAAGGACTTATCGAAATGGACGGGAAAGTTATTACAATTCTTAATCGTAATGCCTTGATGCAGAACTTGTAATTCATCTTCTTTTGTTTACAGGAATTCTAGCAGAAAGGTTCCGTTAAATTTTCAGTCTTATTTTGGCCTTCATTAGCAACCATGCAATGCCTATAATAGCCAAAGAAAATATCAGGGATTTGATTATACCTACTACACCTGTCATCATCCAGTCCGGATAGTTGAGCCCCATCATCATTTGCAGGCTATACCAAGCGTAAGGAATAATGTAACAGGTAAGCGTTACAGTGCCCGCCGGCTTTATAATATCAAACCAATTGCTTTTTCCTTTAATGTCTGTAAGCCAAAAAACAAAAGCAAACAGAGGAAAGAAGATAGCACAGCAATAGAAAAACCAAGTAGGAGTAGCCTGTATTTTGGAAATAATCCAAAACTGATGTGAGATGATCGCGATTATTAGAGAAACAACACCTACGGTAGCCATTACAATAAAGAAGTACTTTGGCTTCTCTTTATTTGCATATTTCCTCATAAACACTCCCGCACATACACCCGCCATACCAAAAGCGTATAAGGTAGCCTGACTCGGAATCTGACTGATTATCGGCCACCCCTGAAATATGCCCGCGGCAGATAACAGGGATAAAGCGATCAGAACGATTAAAGCGATAGCGTTATATAAAAGATTCTCCCGTGTGACAAGATATATGACCGCACTGAGAACATAAGTCCACCCGATCAGGCCCAAAATGCCCCACCATTTGGGAGTAAAACCTTCACCGTTTTTACCTTCATATGTTACAAACAAGTATGCCAGAATTATTACACCTACAATTTTCATAGCGATGAATAGGTTATCCTTCCAATCGTTGGTTTTCGGATATACACTCCATATCAGGAAGAATGCTAATACCATTAACAGTATAAAGCATGATGATGTCATTCCGGTTTCTATAGGATCGAGATGGCTTATATTGACAGTAAATAATCCCATGATAAGAAGAGCTAATGTACGCCATAGAATATGACCTCCTATTTCGGTCATTGTATCGCCTTTTTTCAATCTGTTATCGATTGCATAAGGAATAGCCATACCCATTGCAAAGAGGAATGCTGGAAAAATAGTATCCGAAAACCCTAACATATCTTCGTCTGCAGCAGCGTGCTCTAGCCAATGAGGTATATTCTTCAATCCGGGGATATCATTTACAAACAGCATTAGAAACATAGTGATGGCACGGAATATATCCAGTGCCTCCACCCGAATGGCTTTAACTTTATTCACAGTACAATTTTATTCAACTAAAGATTAACAAGTGTTTATAGAGATAAAAAGAGTTTTTTTATGCTATTGTTTTTCCAGAAGTTTCAACAATAGCTCGGGCTCATCTGTCGTAATGTAGTCCAATCCCATATTGATATAGGTTTTCAAATCGTCCTCCTTGTTTACTGTCCAGACATTCGTTTTCAGATTCAGGGCATTTGCTTTTTTTACTAGATCAGGATCTTTTGCAAAGTGGGAAAAGTGATAATCTATTCCCGATATTTTTGCGGCCTTTAGTTCTTCCAGACTTTTATCTGCTTCCAGATAGAGTATGTTGGCTGTAGGGTCTAATTCACGTATACGCATTGCGGCATCAAAGTTAAATGTAATATAGTCTACCCATGCTTGTGCACCCAGTTTATGGACTAGCTGTACAGAAGAATCGGCGACAGCCTCAATACGCTCTTTTCCTTTTTGGGAAGCTTTTACTTCCAATACGAGGCGGGTTTTGTTCTGACTCTTTATGTGGAGTAGATACTCCTCAAGGCTTGGAACAAAATCCTCATCTTTAAGGGGTATTTTAAACAACTCCTCAGCACTCGTTTCTTCTACTTTCTTGCCTCCTATCGACGGGTCGTGCGAAAGGATAGGAATGTTGTCAGAAGATAACCATACATCAAATTCTGCGGCTTCACACCCCAATTCGATTGCTTTTTTCAGTGACTTCATTGAGTTTTGGCTCGCATCCTGATTCTTCCATGCTCCACGATGCGCTATAACCTTATTTCGTATGAAATTATCTTTCACTAACACAAAGATCTTCTTCTCTCCTTTGTTGTTCTGCAATGTTATTTGAAAATGCTCAGGTGACTTTTCATTTATCGAGATATTCTTCTTTAGGGATATATAACCTTCCTTATTGATGGTGAATAAGTTGGATGGATTTATTAGAGTCGCCTTTTCTCCCGGACGGGTAACGATTTTACCTATAACTACCCCTTTCTTATTGACAGGAATAAGATAGTTGTCTAAAGTCAATAGTTCATATCCTGATTGAGCAAAAGATATCATTAGATTGAATAACAGAATTGAAAGCAGAAATATTTTTCTCATAAAAACGGCATTTTGTATTGGACATACAAATTTAATAAAATAGAAGATAATAACCACGTATTTTTATGATCTTGCAAAAAAACGATGTAAATTTGGGGATTGATTGGAACAAATGAATACGACTCATCCAAATAAAATCAAGCAACGGGTTCAGACATTGGTTGTCTTTTGCGGAATAATCATTCTTATAGGAAAATTTACAGCTTATTATCTGACAAACTCGGTCGGTATACTTACCGATGCGATGGAAAGTATTGTAAATGTTGTCGCAGGTTTCATTAGCCTATATGCTATACGGTTGGCGGCAAAGCCGAAAGATGAAGATCATCCTTTTGGTCATGGAAAAATTGAACTTATATCTGCATCTGTCGAAGGCATACTTATTTTCACGGCCGGAGGAATTATCATTTACGAAGGTATTCGTCGGATCTTCGATCCATCGCTGATTGAAAGCCTTGATATTGGTATTGTTGTAGTGGCTGTGTCGGGTGCTATAAATTATTTGTTGGGCTGGTACAGTATTCGTCAGGGGAAGAAGTACGATTCTATCGCATTGGTTGCCGGAGGCAAACACCTGCAATCGGATACTTATTCCACGATAGGGCTTGTTGCCGGATTGTTTCTCTTGTATTTAACCGGTTTGACTTGGATAGATAGTGCATTAGCCATTATATTCGGTGGCATTATAGCCTTTACCGGAATCGGTATTCTCAGAAAAACAATAAATAACCTAATCGATACCGCAGATGAGGACATCTTGAAAAAAATCTGCGACGCGATCAATGAAAACCGAAAACCGGAGTGGATCGATATACATAATTTGAAAGTGTTGAAGTCGGGCAGCAGTTATTTTATCGATTGCGATTTGACCCTGCCTTGGTATTACAATATAGATGAAGGACATTCTTCATGCGAAGAGTTGAGGCTTACTCTCTTGTCCTTATTCCCCGAAAACACATTGGTCTCTATACACTCAGATTCCTGTCTCGAGCATTTTTGTTCTTTGTGTGAGGTATCCGAATGCAAGTACAGGAAACAGGCGTTTAAGGATATAAAAATTTTCACGATAGAGAAGCTTATAGAAGCGAAAGAGAGTTAATCGTTTATGTGTTAAAGCTGATCCTAAAACATGCAACTGAAATGATACCTTTGCATACGATTCTAGTAACGGTTTCCGACTGAATGAAAATAAATAAGTCTTACACAATTTCCTTAATTGTAGCAATCGCTTTTTTTATGCAGGGGCTCGATACCACTGCTGTAAATACTGCTGTGCCAGCCATGGCGAAATCTTTCGGGACAGATGTCGTACATCTTAGCGCAGGTATCACATCGTATCTCATCGCACTTGCTATTTTTATCCCTGTAAGCGGATGGATTGCCGATCGGTTTGGTACCCGAAAGGTATTTTGTACATCTATCGTGCTGTTTATTATTGCTTCTATGCTGTGTGGTACATCCCAGACATTAACCCAGTTTGTTCTTTTTCGTGTTATGCAGGGTATGGCAGGGGCTATGATGACCCCCGTGGGCAGGCTTGCGGTACTGAAAACAACACCGAAAGAAAATTTGGTAACGGCAATAGCTTATATTACATGGCCCGCTCTGGTTGCACCCATACTAGGGCCTCTGATTGGCGGGTATCTTACAACTTATTGGTCGTGGCATTGGATTTTTTATCTGAATATACCTATCAGTATTATCTGTGTATTACTAGCTTGGTACCATATTCCCGAAGAAAAGGAGGAGAAGCCTGTCAAGCGGCGCTTCGATGCGGTGGGATTTATTTTGAGCGGATTGGCTCTTGCCGGATTTATGTATGGTGTCGAGCTTTTTAGTCAGTCCGGAATACCTTTTTATGTTCCAATCCTTTTACTTGCAATTAGTTTAGGGCTGCTGGCTTTTAACATCAGGTATTCACGTCATATCTCCAATCCTCTGATTGACTATTCCATAGTGAAAATTCCTACTTACAGGGTTACTATATTTACAGGGTCTTTGTCGCGAATGGTGATTGGCGTTGCTCCCTATTTAGTTCCGTTAATGTTTCAGGAAGGCTTCGGGTTGAATCCTTTCCAGTCGGGTATGCTTTTTCTGGCAACGATGGCCGGTAATCTAGCCATGAAACCCGCTACTATATGGGTCATGCGGCACTACAATTTCCGCACGGTTTTGATTGTGAATGGTTTGCTGGTGGCTGTATTTTCTTTCTTTACATCGCTCCTTCTGCCTCAGACTCCTACTGTTATAATTGTGGTAGTAATGTTCCTGTCGGGTATGTTCCGCTCTATGCAGTTCAGCGCTATTACTACCTTAGCCTTTGCCGATGTCCCGCAATCCAATATGACAGCAGCCAATACATTATACAGTACGGTGCAGCAAATGTCGATTGGTATGGGTATAGCCATCGGAGCTGTTTTTCTACGCTTCTCTAATCTGATAAATGGCGGCACAGATCATTATTCTGTGGCAGATTTTCGTCTGGCTTTCATCTTCGTGGGAATATTGGGTGTGCTTTCCCTCTATGGGTATACTAAGCTGACACCCGATGCAGGCGATGTAGTAAGGATTAAAAAGAGGGATCGAAACGGATAGGATATATTACAATATTTTCTCCATCACGATATAGTCATAGCCATTTTTCTGAAAAGAAGTTCCGGTTTCCTGATAACCGAATTTCTTATAAAATCCGGTAGCCCCCACGCGGGCATTGCACCATATTTTCTCGAACTTCATATCATTTGCATAGTCTATCAGCCATTGCATCAATCCGGAAGCATATCCTGCCCCTTGCTTATCGGTGCGTGTTGCCAGCTTGCGAAACTGAATGGCTCTGTCTTTGAGGAATATAGACATTACTGATATCAATTCTTCATATTCGTATACACCGATATGTAATCCCATATCGTCATCCGCAAGTTTGACAAATTCAATGTCATGATCGGGGTACATTACCGTTTTCCGCAATTGCAATACATCCTGATAAAGGGCTTCTGTTATTATCATATTTATTATTTTTCAGAGAGCAAATATATGATTTATATGTCAATGAAGATAGTAAACCCCGGCACTTTTGCTTATCTTTACACGATTATCATTTTGTAACGTTATTTTAATAATGATAGAAATTATTCCGGCAATAGACCTTATCGATGGAAAATGTGTCCGTCTTTCGCAGGGAGATTACCAAGCGAAGAAAGTATACAACGAAGACCCCTTGGCGGTTGCTAAGATGTTTGAAGACGCAGGTCTTAAACGTTTGCATCTGGTAGATCTTGACGGAGCTAAGGCGAAGCATGTTGTAAACTACAATGTATTGCAAAAAATAGCCTCCCAGACATCATTGGTAATTGATTTCGGCGGCGGCGTGCAAAGCGACAGAGATTTAGATATTGCCTTTAATTCGGGAGCGTCGATGGTTACAGGAGGAAGTGTTGCCGTAAGCAATAAAGATTTATTTCTCAGTTGGGTGACAAAGTACGGTAATGAGAAGATTATACTTGGCGCAGACTGCAAAGATCATAAAATAGCAGTTTCAGGCTGGCAGGAATCCACGGCGATAGATATTTTACCCTTTCTGAATGAATACAGAAAAGATGGGCTGACAAAGGTTGTTTGTACTGATATCAGTAAAGATGGCATGTTGCAAGGCCCTTCTATCGCACTGTATAAAGATATATTGACAGCTTACCCTGATCTGTACTTGATAGCAAGCGGGGGTGTAAGCTGTTTTCAGGATATTATAGATTTAGAAAATGCCGGACTTCCGGCTGTTATTTTGGGTAAAGCTATCTATGAAAACAGAGTGACATTAAAAGAATTGAGTAGTTATAATTGAATAAACGAATGCTGGCAAAAAGAATAATCCCCTGTCTCGATGTAAAGGACGGAAAAACCGTAAAAGGTATCAATTTCGTCAATTTTCGGGATGCGGGCGATCCTGTGGAATTAGGTGTTCAATATAGTGAACAAGGAGCAGATGAGCTGGTTTTCCTTGATATTACGGCATCATACGAAGAGCGAAAAACTTTTACGGAATTGGTAAAACGCATTGCTGCAAATATCAATATCCCGTTTACTATCGGTGGAGGCATCAATGAACTTTCCGACGTGGATCGTCTGCTGAATGCAGGAGCCGATAAAATATCCGTGAATTCTACGGCTATAAGGAATCCTAAAATAATAGAAGATATTGCGAAAAATTTTGGTTCGCAGGTCTGTGTTTGTGCAATAGATGCTAACTTTGAGGATGGTATCTGGCAGTGCTATACGAGTGGAGGACGAAATAAGACCGATAAAGAGTTGTTCTCGTGGGCAAAGGAGGCCGAAAACCTTGGAGCCGGAGAAATTCTTTTTACAAGTATGAACCACGACGGTGTAAAAACAGGGTATGCAAACGAGGCTTTGCGACGGTTGTCCGAAACGTTGAACATACCTGTTATTGCTTCGGGCGGAGCCGGAACAATGGAACATTTCAAAGATGTATTTGTTGAAGGGAAGGCCGATGCCGCACTGGCTGCCAGTGTATTTCATTTCGGAGAAATAAAGATAAAAGACTTGAAAGAATATTTGAAAGAACAAAATATAAATGTGAGATGACTCTTGATTTTGAAAAAGTAGGTGGGCTAATTCCCGCAATCATACAGGATAACGAAACCAATAAGGTCTTGATGCTTGGCTACATGAACGAGGAAGCATTGAAGAAAACTCAGGATACAGGTAAAGTTACATTTTATAGCCGAACCAAACAGCGTCTTTGGACAAAAGGTGAGGAAAGCGGTAATTTTCTGAACGTGGTCAGTATTAAAGACGATTGCGACCATGATACTTTGCTAATCAAGGTGAATCCTGTTGGCCCTGTTTGTCATACCGGCACAGATACCTGTTTCGATGAAGAGAACAAAGAGGATATTCTGTTTTTGAAGTATCTTCAACACTTTATTGAGAAACGCTATAGCGAAATGCCCGAGGGTTCTTACACTACATCGTTGTTTCAGTCGGGTATAAACCGTATGGCGCAAAAAGTGGGCGAAGAAGCGTTGGAGTCTGTCATAGAAGCATGCAATGGAACAGACGAAAGGTTGATATACGAATCGGCCGATATGCTTTATCACCTTATCGTATTGCTCACATCTAAAGGTTTGAGCATCGAGGATTTAGCAAGAGAACTTCAAAAAAGGCACAAGAAGTGATTTTTTTTTGCAGATTTGCCGTAAATTATTAATTCTTTGATAAAGAATAGTGATGGACAAAGAGAAAGATATAATTGTAAAATATGAAGGCGTAGATCTTGGTCGTGACGGGAATACGATACTCAGCGATGTGAATATTTCTATCAGTGAGGGCGATTTTGTGTATCTGATAGGAAAAGTAGGCTCGGGAAAGAGTACTTTCTTGAAGAGTATTTATCGGGAAATTCCTTTTGAAAAAGGTCACGGACGGGTATTCGACTACGAACTGGAAAATATAAAGAAAAAGCAAATCCCTTATCTGAGGCGGAAAGTAGGCATTGTATTTCAGGATTTCCAGCTCTTGACAGACCGTTCTGTGGAGAAAAATCTTGAATTTGTGCTTCGTGCCACCGGATGGAAGAATAAAGGTCTGATTGATGTACGTATCGGTGAGGTCTTGGCTCAGGTAGGCATGCAGAATAAAGGATATAAAATGCCTCATGAACTCTCGGGGGGTGAACAACAGCGTATAGTTATAGCACGCGCTTTGCTGAATTCTCCTGAAATAATTCTTGCAGATGAACCTACGGGGAATCTCGATCCTGAAATGGGGCGTCAGATCGTGCAGTTGCTGCATGATATAGCCAACGAAGGAACAGCAGTGGTTATGTCGACTCATAACTATGCCATTGTCCAGAAATATCCCGGCCGTATAGTCAAGTGTGAAGATGGTTATTTGAAGGAAGTTAAACTAAATAGTTAAGTTTGACTAACGATAAACATTAAGAAAATGGAACTTAGAAATTTGGACTTGTCAAATGCTGATGAAGTATCATTTGTAGAGAATCTATATATAGAATCTTTTCCTCCGAGCGAACGCCGTCCTGTGAGAAAGATGCTCGACTTTTATGAAAATAACGATCTTTTTTTTATCGATGTGGCTATCGAAGATGGGTGTCTTGTCGGTTTTCTGACGTATTGGGATATAGATAAATTTATATTCGCTGAGCACTTCGCTATTGCTCCTGAGTTTCGCAACGGAGGGTATGGCCGTAAAGCGATGGAATTGTTTCAAAAATCGGCTAAGCCTATTATTTTAGAAGTAGAGCTGCCGACGACCATCTTATCGGAACGCCGCATCGGGTTTTATCAACGTTTAGGATACAAATTATGGGAAAACGTACAATATCTGCAGCCTGCGTATCTCAGCGACGGATTGGCTATCCCCATGAAACTTATGACTTATGGTAACCTGAATGTCGAACGTGACCTGATAGAAATAAGGAGCAGGATATACAGTATCGTATACAATACCTGAAAGGATTACTTATTTCTTGAATTGTATATCGTTTCGCGAGATAACAATCTGATTGAAAACAAGGTAGAGTCTTTATTCCCATATATATCCCCGCATGCAACATTCACGGTGTAATCTCCTGCTATCGGCTTGTAAATTACAGACACGTCTATTCCTGCCTCATTCTCTTCCGTCCTTGATACAGAATCAGGAATTTGTATCAGCCTATTATTCCAAATGTCTGCTTCCGTCATTCCATAAATATTCTTGCCAATAGCGGTCAGAGTATCATCCAGCACTTCCATATCACTGTTTATCAGTTTATACCACAACTCTACTTTATAGCCCGATAAAGCCTTGGTGTTGTTAGTCGAAAAATATCCCGACATATAGAGTATTTTACCTATGACCAACGTATCTAATTCTCTGCTCGTAGAAGTAGAATCGTTTATTTTTATAATAGTACCTTCCCAGTTTATTGTATCGTTGGAGTTGAAGCGGATATTACTTATTACAGGTGCTATTCCATCATTGTTATCTTCAGTTTTTGCACATGACGAAAACCATAACATCGGTATGATGGTTAGACCTATAAGTAATAAACATAGATTTTTCATTCTTGAATCTTTTTGGAACAACAAATATAGTAAGTCTTAAATTATTATCCTAGCAGCTTCTTTATGGAATATCCTTTTTACCAGAAACAGAATAAATTACATCGATATCTGCATAGTAAATATCTATTTGATTTATAAAAAGAATACTATTACATTTGTGTTAAAATTAAAATTAAAAAAATATTATCATGGCAGTACTAGTAGGAAAAAAAGCACCTGTTTTCAATACAAGTGCAGTAGTAAACGGTAACGAGATAGTAGAGAAATTTTCTCTGGAGCAGTATAAAGGAAAAGAATATGTGGTTTTCTTCTTTTATCCTGCCGATTTCACATTTGTTTGTCCAACCGAGATTATAGCTTTCCAGGAAAAGATAGCAGAGTTTGAGTCACGCAATGTAGCTGTTGTGGGAGCATCTACAGACTCGGCTTTCTCGCATTGGAAATGGCTTCAAACTGAACAAAACGAAGGAGGTATCAAAGGGGTTAAATACCCATTGGTATCTGATCAAACGCTGATGATTTCTTCGGCATACGATGTTCTTGCAGGTTCATTCGACTACAATGATGAAGGCGAAGATGTATTTGTAGGTGCGCCTCAGGCATACCGCGGACTTTTCCTGATTGATAAGGATGGTGTGGTACGCCATCAGGTAGTAAACGATATGCCGTTGGGTCGTAGCGTTGACGAAATTTTACGTGTAATCGACGCTCTTCAGTTTACAGAAGAATATGGTGAAGTTTGCCCTGCTAACTGGAAAAAG
>RRZU011500879.1_pt1 | contig 11092 bp, 6 predicted proteins | sample 2165561 | NCBI WGS metagenome assembly RRZU01 (sample SAMN10456909, study PRJNA506462) | wastewater metagenome | isolation source: wastewater sludge | place: USA: Moscow, Idaho | reverse complement strand
CGGGAACCCGGTGCCGGTCGGGCTCATCCCCTCAGGCAGCGGCAACCTGCTCGCCAAAAACCTCTCCCTCCCCCTCGACGCCGCTCGCGCGGTGCGGGTCGCGCTGGACTCGCCCGCACGCCCGCTCGACCTGCTCCGCGTAGAGGTCGACGACGACGCCCCGCGCTGGGCGGTCGCGATGGTCGGCGCAGGCGCCGACGCCGCCGTCTTGCGCGACACCTCCGAACGGGCCAAGCGTGCGGTCGGGCCGTTCGGCTACCTGCTCGCCGGGCTCCGGCACGTCGACGCGGACCCGGTCGCCACGACGGTGACCCTCGACGGTGACACCGACCGGCTGGACGCGTCGCTCCTCCTGGTGGGCAATGTCGGGTCGCTGCACCCCGGTGTCACCCTGCTCCCGGCCGCCGATCCCTCGGACGGTCGGCTGGATCTGCTCGTGGCCACCCCGAGCGTCCGCGCCGAGGTGCTCGCCATGATCTCCGGGGTGCTGACTCGACGCCGCGACATCGCGGGGCTGGAGCGGCGTTCCGGCAACGAGGTCGCCCTGCTCGCGGAGCACCCCGTGCCGTTCCAGATCGACGGGGACGTGGTCGGCGACGTGACCCGGGTGCGGGTCACCGTCTCCCAGGCAGCGGCGCTGATCGTCGCCTGACGACGGCGACCCTCCGGCGGAGGGCCGCCGTCGAGGTTCACTTCCTGCCGAAGACGGGATGGAGGACCGCAGTTGCACCCACCCGTCGTTCCACCTGGGCGGATGCCCTGATCGACGGCGGCCCCTGGGAAATCTCGTCGGTCGGGGTTACTTTGCCCCGCTCAGCGCCGACGGGAGAGCGAGTTGACCCAGGATGCGGCCGCGTCGAACTCCTGGTCGCTGAACCCGATGCCGATCTCAGGGCGTCGCTGGTTGGCTCGCGGGTACGACCCGAGGAAATAGACCTGGGGGCAGACCCGGTGCAGGCCCTGCAGCGCCTCGGCGACCCGCCTGTCGTGCAGGTGCCCCTCGCAGTCGATGGAGAAGAAGTAGGAACCGAGCGCGGTCTTGGTGGGGCGAGACTCGATCCGGCTCAGGTTGACCCCTCGCACCGCGAACTGTTCAAGGATCTCCAGCAGGGCGCCCGCGTGGTCCTGGCGCATGAACGCCACGATGGTCGTCTTGTCCGCGCCTGTCTGGGGTGGGACAGGGCCGGCAGGCCCCACCTCGACGAAGCGGGTGACGGCGCCCGCATTGTCCTCGATCTGGTAGGCGAGCTCGGTCAGCCCGTACATCTCGCCGGCGACCCGCGCGCAGACGGCCGCATCGAAACGCGAGTCGGGACCGGCGACCTCAGCCGCCGCTCCTGCCGTGGAGCCGGCCTCGGTCACCGTCGCCTCGGGCAGCGTCACAGACAGCCAGTTGCGGCACTGCGCCGCGGCGTGGCCATGGGTCAGGACGTTGCGCACGTCCTCGATCCGCGTGCCCTCACGGGCGTACAGCCCGAACTCCACCGGGATCACGATCTCGCGGCGGATAGAGAGCGGGGTGCCAGCGATCAGCTCGTCCAACGTCGCCGAGACGCCGCCCTCGACCGAGTTCTCGATCGGCACGACGGCGCCGTCCACAACGCCGCTGCGGACGGCGTCGAGGGCCTCGCGAACGCTCGCGAAGGCGAGCGCCTCCTCGTCGGTGACCGTACGCAGCGCCTGATGGGTGAACGTCCCAGCGGGACCGAAGTATCCGAGCACGGTCCTATCCTGCCCCCTCGGCCGCGAGACTTCGCACCGCGTCTTAGGTCGTGGCCCGCCACGGCGTTACCCTGTCGATCGTGAAGCGATGGTTGTGGCGCGTGGCATCGGCCGCGGTGGCGGCGAGTTTCTTCGCCGCCCAGGCGGCCATCCCCGCCCTCGCAGACGGCTCCGGCCCGCTCCAGTTCATGTCCGACCGGTGCGCGGCACAGGCCCCGACGCCGCGCGAGGAACTGCGCAACGCATGGCAGCTGCAGCGACTCCAGATGGACAGCGTGTGGACCATGGCAACGGGCAAGGGCGTGAAGGTCGCGGTGATCGACACCGGTTCGTCCACCGCAGGTTCGCCCTATCTGAGCGGCGGAGGCCGGGTCCGCGGCTACAACATGATCCCGGACGTGCGCGCCGAGGACGGCACGATCACCTACGACTGCGACCACGGGACGGCCGTCACCTCGATCATCGGGGCTGGCCGCACGGAGTCCGGTCAAGCTGTGCACGGGGCGACCAACTTCTCGGGCATCGCACCAGACGCAGAGATCGTCACCTACCGGGCGCTCAAGAACTCAACGCAGCCGGAGGGAGAGCCGAGCGAGGAGGACAAGGAGAACCTGACCTACACGATCGACGCCATCCGGCACGCGACCGATGTCGAGAAGGTCGACGTGATCAACCTCTCCCAGGCCACGTTCAACGACGCGAAGCTCGGTCAGTTGCAGGAGGCGGTGCTTGACGCCATCGCCAAGGGCGTCGTGGTGGTCGCCGCCGCTGGCAACCAGGGCCAGGCCGACAGCGAGACCGCCTCCGCCTTCCCGGCCGCGATCGAGGGTGTGATCGCGGTCGGAATGTCGAACCAGCAGGACTCCGGCGACGAGATGACCCACGTGGGCAGGTACATCTCCATCGGTGCCCCCGGACGCAACCTCGTCGCGCTCGCACCGTCGAAGCCGTCGCAGACGCCGACGGCCGACAACCAGGCCTTCGCCCTCGAGGCCTCGGGCACGTCCTATGCGGCGCCCATCGTCAGCGGCGTGGTCGCACTGATGATCGAGCACAACAACAACATGGGCAACCCCGAGGACCTCACCCCCGCGAGGGTGCGCGACATCCTCGTGCGCACGGCCGACCCGTCCGGCGTCCGCCCGCCCGACCCCTTCATCGGCTACGGCGTCGTCAACCCGCTCAAGGCCCTCACGGGGACCATGGGCGCGTCGCCGACCCCGATGGCAGTGGAGACGGAGTCGACGGGCAAGATCCGCGTCGCGCCCGACGAGGGGACACCGCTGTCGTCCATGGTCGGGCTCGGGGTCGCGATCGGCGCCGTAATCCTCGTCGCCCTCGGCGTCGTCGCCGCCATCGCCATCCCCGCCGCCGTCCGCCGCCGCGCGACCGACTGACCAGGTCTGCCAGACCCCTTGATTTGAGCACTTTCCGGGGTTCGTTGATGAGAGACCGGCATCGTCTGCAGTGAACGCGGCGCGGAGCTGAACGAACCCGGAAAAGTGCTCAAGTCAGTCACCCGCGCCAGGGGCCCGAACAGCCCGCCGAGGCTCTCCCGAAGCGATGGGCTCAGCCCCTTGATTTGAGCACTTTCCAGGGTTCGTTGATGAGAGACCGGCATCGTCTGCAGTGAACGCGGCGCGGAGCTGAACGAACCCGGAAAAGTGCTCAAGTCAGTCACCCGGGGCAGGGGCCGACCAGCCCGCCGAGGCTCGCCCCGCCACCCGGGCCGCGCCCCGCCACCTGGGCACGCCGCGACGTCCGAGCATGCGAAACGCCCGCCATCACGGGGACGGCGGGCGCTCGACCGGGATCAGTCCTCGGCGCGGGGCAGGTGCGCCGTCTGGATCAGGCCCTTGAACTGGCGCGTGATCAGCGTGCCGCGGCCGGGAGGCATCGGCGAGCCCTTGACGTCGCCGTAGAGGTTGCCCTCCTCCTTGTTTCCGGACATCACGAGCGCCGGGTTGACCGAGTCCTTCATGCGGCTGATCAGCGGGTCGCCGAAGATGGCCCGGCTCGCACCGCCGAAGGCGCGCGTCATGATGATGTGCAGGCCGATGTCACCCGCCTGGTTGATCAGGTCCGCGAACACGGCCATCGGGTTGCCGGTGTTGGTCGCGACGAGCTCGTAGTCGTCGACGATGATGAACACCTCGGCGCCCGTCCACCAGGAGCGGTCGCGCAGCTGCTGCTGGGTGACGTCCGGCCCTGGCAGCCTCGCCCGCACCGCCTCGGCCGTCTGCTGCAGCATCGGGGTGGCTGCGGACGCAGACGGATAGTAGCCGATCAGGTGCTCGGACTCGACCTCGCCGAGCAGCGAGCGTCGGTAGTCGACGATCATGATCTTGGCTTCCTTCGGGGTGAACCTCGTGGTGATGCCCTTCAGGAAGACCCGCAGCAGGTTCGACTTGCCCGACTCGGGACCGCCGATGGCGACGAAGTGCGGTTCCGACATCGTCTCGAGGTACATCGGCGCGAGCTCCAGCTCGTCGACGGCGTACGGGATCCGCTTGTCGGCGTCGTGGCCGATGGCGGGCAGCGTCGAGAAGTCGAGGTTCTCGGGGAGCAGCCGGACCTCGGCCGCGCGGGGTCCCTTCCACGCGGAGTTGACCGCGTTGATGAACTCGCGCTGCCCGGCGCTGACGTCGGTCGCGTCCTCGACGCCGTCGATGCGGGGCAGCCCGATCAGCGTGTGCATGCCGCCGGTCATGATGCCTCGGCCGGGCCGGGCGGTCGGGATGATCGCCTGGATCTTGCGGTCGATCTCGGAGTCGAACGGGTCGCCGAGCTTCAGCTCGACGCGCGACTGCAGCGTGTCCTTCGTCGCGGCGCGGATCTCGGACCACTTGGCTGCGGCGATCCAGACGTGGATGCCGAAGCCGAGATCGCCGTTGGCGATGGCCTGGATCTGGGGCTCGAGGGTCTCGAACTCCGTCTTGAGGGTCGCCCAGCCGTCGATCACCAGGAACACGTCGGTCGGGAACCGGTCGGCGGGGATGGAGCCGTCGCGACGGCCCTGCCGGTACGTCGTCATCGAGTCGATGCCGAGCTCAGAGAACTGCAGCTCACGGCTCGAGCGCAGAGAGGTGATCTCGGCGACCGTGCGGCGCACGCGGTCGACGTCGAGGCGTCCGGTCACGGAGCCGACGTGGGCGAGGTTGCGCATCGAGGTCAGCGAGCCGCCGCCGAAGTCGAGGCAGTAGAAGCCGACCTCCTGCGGGGTGTGGGTCAGCGACAGTCCGGCGATGCCTGCGCGAAGTGCCATCGACTTTCCTGCCTGCGGACCGCCGACGACGCCCAGGTTGCCTCCCGAGCCGTCGAAGCGGATCCACCACGGGTCGCGTCGCTGCTGGCGGGGACGGTCGATCAGGCCGAACGGGGCCGCGAGGGTGCCGCGGTACTTCGGGTCGGCGATCTGCAGCCCGCGGCCCTCGACCTCCGCGAGGCCGCCGAGCAGCTGATCCATGGTGGGCGGGTCGTCGAGCGGGGGAAGCCACACCTTGTGGGAGGGCCAGCCGTGTCCCTTCAGACGACCGACGGCGATGCTGAGCAGCGTCTCGTCCTCGTCCTCCTCGCGCTCCCCCTGCTCCTCGGCGGGCTCGGCGCCGGCGGACGCCGTCAGGACCGGAAGCTCATCGGCATCGGGCTCCGGCGGCACGACGGGGATCACGTAGTCGGCGGTGAACTCGAGCACCGGCGGCGTCCAGCCCTTCGACTCGACGATGACCTCGTCGATCGGGCGGTCCTCCTGCGCGGAGGGCGCACTCGTGCCGTGCCAGGGCCCGAACACATAGGCGGCCTTGAAGCGCGTCATGCCGGTGGTGTCGAACTTCAGATAGCCGTTGCCAGGCGGGGTGGGCAGTTCGTAGGCGTCGGGGACGCCGATGACGGTGCGCGACTCAGCGGGCGAGAACGTGCGCAGGGCGATCCGGTACGACAGGAAGGTGTCGAGGCCGCGCAGCTTGTTCTCCTCGAGCCGCTGCGAGGCGAGCAACTGGTGCACGGCGATGGATCGGCCGACGCGACCGATCTGGACGAACAGGTCGATGAACTCCGGTCGGGCGGAGAGCAGCTCGGAGAACTCGTCGACGACGATGAAGAGGCTCGGCATCGGCGGAATGTCCGCGCCCGCCTGGCGCGCGTTCTCGTAGTCCTCACGGTTCTTGAAGTTGCCCGCATCGCGCAGCACCTCCATCCGCCGGTCGAGCTCGCCGCCGATGGCGTCGGCCATGCGGTCGACGAGGGAGAGCTCGCCCTCGAGGTTGGTGATGACGGCCGACACGTGCGGCAGATGCTCGAGGCCGAGGAAGGTCGCGCCGCCCTTGAAGTCGACGAGGATGAAGTTGAGCTGCTCGGTCGAATGGGTCATCGCCAGGCCGAGCACGAGCGTGCGTAGGAACTCGGACTTGCCGGAACCCGTCGCGCCGATGCAGATGCCGTGCGGCCCCATGCCTCCCTGTGCCGACTCCTTGATGTCGAGTTCGACAGGCGATCCGTCGTCGGCCGTGCCGAACGGGATCCGCAGATGCTGACGGAGCGGTCGTGGGCGCCACGCCTGGCGCGGATCGAGCGTCAGCGGATCGCCGACGCCGAGCATCGCCGGATAGTCCTTCGGCGGCTCGAAGACGACCTCTGCCGGGCTCTCCTCGTCACCGCCGGTGAGCTCCGGCATGCGGTACGGCGACATGGCGCGGGCGAGCATCTCGCAGTAGACGACGGGCACCTGGTCAGGCCGACCGAACGGCGTCTGGGCGTGCGGGGTGCGCGAGGTGCGACGATGCAGGATCACCGAGTCGGCGGTCACCTCGAAGACGGCGACGCCGAGCTCGAGGTTGCGGGGCAGTTCCTTACGGCCCGTGACCTCGATCGTCACGGCCTTGGTCGACGGGGTGACGAACTGCTGCGAGTTGACGCCCTCGACGCCGTCCGAGACGACGACGGTGAGCGAGGGAGGGTTGCTCGCCGACTGCGCGGAGGTGCCCATCTGGCTGAGCTCGCCCGCGCCGGTGGCGAACATGCGCACCGGCCCGACGCCGTCGGTCTCGGTCGGGTGCTGCAGGTGGGGAAGCCACTTGACCCACTGCCAGGCCTGCTGGTTCGCCTTGTTGGCCGCCACGAGCAGCGACACATCGGTCGGCGCATGCCAGGTGACGAGCTGGGCGACCATCGAGAAGGCCAGCTTGCGGCAGGCCTCCTCGTCGCCGATCAGCGAGATGGAGCGGAAGCCGCGCAGGTCGACGGCGAGCGGAACCGACTGGATGACGCGGTGGGTGCGGATGAACCGGCGCAGCGCTCCGGTGGTGAGCGGCTCCAGGTCCTCGATCGGCTGCGACTCGGGAGGGGTGATCCGTTTGGCCGACTGCTGCCGACCGACGGAGAGGCGCACGGAGCCGAACTCCTCGGCGTCGGGACGGCGCTCCCACATCCGCATTCCCCCGACCACTGTCCAGAGGCTGTCGGGCGAGGGATGCCGGTAGGCGACGCTGGCGCGCTGCTCGTCTGCGGTCTTTGCGAAGTTGCGCCGGGTCTGGGCCAGGTAGCGGAAGTAGTCGCGGCGGTTGGCGTCGAGCTGGGCCGACTGGTCGTCGTTCTGCCTTCCGACCTGGGAGAGCATCATGCCCATCATCGAGACGGCGTAGAGGCCGCCGACGATGCTGCCCATCAGGCCACGGCTGCCGCTGGAGAACATGATGCCCATCGCGAGGCCGCCCGCGACCATCGGCAGCATGCGCAGCAGGTTGCCGAACGGTTTCGACGGCGAAGGCGGCGGGATCTCCGGCGGAGACTCGAGGAGGAGGTCACCTCGTGGCATCGCCGGCGGCGTCACGCGCTTCGGCCGATGGAACGTGATCAGACCCATGCGTTGATTTCCCTCCAGAGACAACTCGACGCCTAACCTAACTCACAACCCGTCCGCTACAGCCGGGATCGGGCGGTGCCGGGGCGCCGAACCTGCCCGCGAGCAGCGCCGCCTCTACCCTTCATCGCCGGCCGCGCCACCCACAGAGGCGTCGACGACACTCCTTCGTCCGGATGACTGGGTGCTGCTCCCGACGGGCGTTAGGGTGTCCAGCGTGACTACCACGCCCGAAGAAGACCTGTCGCGGGTCACGATCATCTCCAGCAGCCGTCGAGTCGACCTCGCCCTGCCGGGAGCCGTGACGCTGAGCGAGCTGATGCCGAGCATCGTGCGCTTCTCCGGGCTCGAGTCGAACACCCCCACCGACGCCGTGCACGCGTGGGTGCTTCAGCGCTTCGGTTCCGATCCGTTCGACCTGTACACCCCGGTCAACAAGCTGAACCTGCGTGACGGAGAGACGCTTCACCTCAGGCAGCGCGAGAACGCCATCCCGGACGCGGCCTTCGACGATGTCGTGGACGCGGTCGCCGGGGCAACCAACTCGCGCCCATCCTGGATGGCGCGCAACTCGCAGCGCATGGGCCTGATCCTGATGATGCTCGTGCTGATCGGCCTTCCGCTGATGATCATCTTGTCGCAGGAGCCGATCGACCCCGAACGCGCCCGCTTCGACCCGTCGCTGCGGTTCCCGCTCGGTCTCGCCGTGATCGCCACCGCCTTCCTCAGCTTCGCCGCCTGCATCGGCTCGGTCGCGCTGGCAAGGGCGGCGAAGGAGATCCCCACAGCCACCTGCCTGGCCTGGGCGAGCGCGGCACTTGCGGGCATCGCCGGCTGGTTCGCCGCCGACCCCGTCTCGGAGTCGGTGCCCTTGTCGATCCGCTTCGTGCTGAGTTCCGCCGCCGTCCTCGTCGCCGCCGCGGCCTGCGCCCTCGCGGCGATGGTGAGTGCGCTCGCCCTGTTCGCGGTCGCCCTCTCCGCGCTGTTCTGCCTGATCTCGGCCTCCTGCATGATCCTGTTCCCCGGCAATGACATCGAGGTCGCCGCGATCACCATGACGGTGATGGCCTTCCTCACGTCCTTCCTGCCGACGATCAGCTACCGGATCGCCGGGATCGCGCTGCCGAACCTGCCGGTCACGACCGAGGCGATGCTCGCCGACGAGACCCCCGTCCAGTCCGACATCGTCAGCCGCGCCCTCCTCGCCGACCGCCTGCTCGGGTCGATGCTTGCGGCCACCTCTGCGACGGCGGTGCTCGGCGCGATCATGACGCTGATGCAGGGCAGCCTGTGGTCGACGCTGCTGGTGCTGTGCATCGGGTTGGCGTTCCTGCTGCGGGCCCGCGCCTTCGTCGGCCTGACCCAGCGCATGGCGCTGCTCCTCGGTGGGGCGCTCAACGTCTCGATGGCCCTGGTCGCCGTCGGCGTCGGCTTCGCGCAGTCCCTGCTCGGCATGTCGCTGCTGTTCGGAGGCTGCCTGCTGGTCGCCTACGTTTTCGCGCACTACTCGGCGACGACCTACAACAAGGTGCTCTCCCCGACCGTCGGCCGCTGGGGCGACGTGTTCGAGTGGCTCGCCATCATCGGCATCGTGCCGTCGCTGCTTGGCGTGCTCGACCTCTACTCGTACTTCAACAACCTGCTCTGAGCCTGCGGCGGCTCAGCGGCCGAAGAGCATCCGGTACTCCGTCGGCGACGGGGCGACGTTGACACGGGTCATGCGGCGCACGCTCGCCACCACCAGTTCGGTCTCCTCGAGGTCGGTGACCGCCTTCACCTGGCCCGAAGCCAGCGCGTAGGCGCGGCGCAGATGCTCGGCAGCCTTCGACGACATGGGGGCGATGAGCGCGACGTCTGCGGCGCGCAGGTCGCTGACCGCCTTCCCCGCCGACGGGTCGCCCAGCGTGACGAGGCTCTGCCAGGCGCCGAGACGCTCGGTCGGAGGGATCGCCTGCATGCCGTCGATGATCAGGCTCGGCCGGTACGGGCGGCCCTGGCCGGGGATGTTCTCCGTTCCGCGCAGCAGGTCGATCGTGCCTCCGCAGGCGCGGACGGTGTCGGCGAGGGTCAGCCAGCGGCGGTGGTCCTCGACGATCACGGAGAGGTGCGCGCCGAGGCACATGGCGCGGAAGGCGAGCAGCCAGGTCATGTACTCCGGTGTCGCGAGGAAGAGCCGGGTCGGCTGGGAGCGGAAGAGGCGCATCGTGACGGGGCCGCCCTGCCCGATGCCGAGGACCAGCCCCGACGGCCCGGTGGTCATGGTCTTGAGGTTCGGGTCCGCCGTCGGCGCGCCGCTCAGCGAGGTGAAGGTGATCTCGCTCACTGTTCGATCTGCCTTCCGAGCGGAATCGTGGCCAGCATGCCCGGCACCTGGTTGCCGCCGCGCGGGCCGATCTTCAGGTCGCCCTGGACCGACGACATGACGTACTCGTCTGCCGCGGTGGCCTGTTCGAGGTTTGAGGTGACGAGCCGGACCGCACCCTGCGGCGGCTCCCCGGGCGCGACGGTGATGGAGGTGACGGCGAACATGGCTGGCGCTGTCGTGACGACGTCGAGCAGGCCCTGGTAGAGGGCACTCGGGCCGCCGCCGAAGCCGCGAAGGCCACGCGTCTCGTGGATGAGGGAATCGCAGACCCACTGGTCCCAGTCCTCACGGCTGCGGTCGTCGTCGCCGTGGTCGGCGGCGCCAGTGGTCAGCGCAAGGACCTCCGCGATCCCCATGGGGTCGAGCGGCTCGGTCACCATGCCGTGGCGCTTCAGGGTTGCCTGGGCGCGGTGCAGGCCGAACCGCAGGGTCGCGAACACACCCACCTGGCCGGAGCCGCGGCGGTCGACGGCCTCGAGGCAGAGCCGGGGGTCGAGCCGCAGCGCGATCCAGGTCCGGCGGATCGCCGGGGGTGTGCCGTCTCCCGCGATCTCGCGGTACGCACCGACCGCGGGCGAGTCCGGGGGCAGCATGGCCGCTGCCGGGCCGGGGACGGTGAAGGTCACGACCTGGATGCCCGCGAAGACGACGTCGTCCTGACGGGTGAGCGACCCGAGTACCGCGAGGTCGAGCTTTGCGCCTCGGTCGGTGAAGAGCGAGTTGTCGGCGGTGACCTCGAGCAGGCCTGACCAGGACTCACCGTCGGCGACGACACCGATCTCGCCGTCGTGGGCGTCCTTGATCTGGGTCAGCTCGAGCTTCGGCAGCCACTGTGCGAGCGGGACGAGGTCGGGCGCGACGTCCGGCACGGCGACCTTGTGCCGCTTGCGGGCCGAGAACTCGCGCCGGATTCGGATGGTGGTCACGAGGGTGCGACCGTTGACCGGGATGCTCAGGAGCAGCGCGACGAGCAGGATCACGGCTGCGACGGCGATGGACCAGGTCTGGCGCTGGAGCACGAGCGCGAGGACGGCGATCACGACGATCTGCCAGGCCACGACGAGCCCGATGTAGCGGGTCGAGCGCGTCCGGCGGGGCAGAGCCGCCCGCGACTGCTGGGTCCTGCGCAGCATCATTCCTCCTTCGCG
>RRZU011705674.1_pt1 | contig 11093 bp, 9 predicted proteins | sample 2165561 | NCBI WGS metagenome assembly RRZU01 (sample SAMN10456909, study PRJNA506462) | wastewater metagenome | isolation source: wastewater sludge | place: USA: Moscow, Idaho | reverse complement strand
CCTTCGATGCCGCCTTCGCGGCCATAGCCGCTGGATTTGACGCCTCCGAACGGGGTTTCGGGCAGCGACGCTTCCAGCGTGTTGAATGAGACGTTGCCGGCCTCGATCTCGTCGGTCATGCGGTCGATGTAATCGGCGCGGTTGGTAAAGCCGTATGCGGCCAGGCCATAGGGCACCGAATTGGCCTGTGCGATGGCCTCGTCCAGCGATGCGACCGGGTTGATGACCGCAAGCGGGCCAAAAGGCTCTTCCTGCATGATGCGGGCGTGGGCGGGCACATTCGCCAGCACCGTCGGCTCAAGGAAATAGCCGCGATTGCCGATCCGCGACCCGCCGGTGCGCAGCTCGGCGCCCTTGGCATGGGCGTCCTCGATCAGGTCGAGCAGGGCGGGGACGCGCCGTTCATTGGCAAGCGGACCCATCTCGACGCCGGGGGTCATGCCGTCGCCCACCACGGTCGCGGCGGTGCGTTTGACAAAGGCGTCCAGGAACCGCTCATAGATGCTTTCATGCACGAAGAACCGCGTCGGCGAGGTACAGACCTGACCGGCATTGCGATATTTGCGGATGGCGCTGCTGATCGCGGCCTTTTCGGGGTCCGTATCCTCGCAGACGATGACGGGGGCATGGCCGCCCAGCTCCATCAGGACCGAGGTCATGTTTTCCGAGGCCAGCGTGGTCAGATGCCGCCCGATGGTGGTCGAGCCGGTAAAGGCCACCAGCCGCACCGGCTCTTGCCGGATCAGATAGTCCGAAATCATCGCCGGCGCGCCGAAGACAAGGTTCAGCACCCCCGCTGGCAGCCCCGCGTCATGAAAGGCCCGCGCGATATGCAGCGCGCCGGCGGGCGTTTCCTCGGCTGCCTTGAGGATGATCGAACAGCCCGCGGCAAGCGCGCCGGCAACCTTGCGGCAGGGCTGGCTCATCGGGAAATTCCACGGCGCAAGGCCCAGCACCACCCCGATCGGCTGATGATGGACGACATAGCGGATGCCGGGGGCCGAGGGGATGACCCGGCCATAGGTGCGCACCGCCTCGCCCGCGTCCCATTCCAGAAACTCGCAGCCCCGGATCACCTCAAGCCGGGCCTGGGGCAGGGGTTTGCCATGTTCGGCCGTGATCGACAGGGCGATCTCTTCCTGACGTTCGCGCATCAGGGCGGCGGCCTTCATGATGATATGGGCGCGATCGCGCGGCGCGGTCCGGCTCCAGATTCGGAAGCCCTTTTCGGCGGCGGCCAGCGCGTCGTCCAGATCGGACTGACGGGCATGGGGCAGGCGCGCGATCTCGGCCTCGGTGGCCGGGTTCAGCACGGCGATGCTGTCGGGCGTCTTGCGCCATTGCCCGTCGATATAGAGATGCAGATCGGGATAGTAGCTCATCATGCCCTCGCAAGTCGTCTTGTCGCGGCAAGGTCCCATTCCGGGGGACCCAATCTCAAGTTAATTGAAAAAATACAGATATCGGTTTTCGGGATATCAGACGTCGGCATCGGTTCCTTCCACCTGCCGGCCGGCCCGGCGCAGCTGGTGCAGCAGGGCGGCGCCGGCGGGCGACAGGCTTTCGTCGCCGCGATAGGACACGCCCACCGGACTGGCGCCAAAGGGCACGGTCCAGTCCAGCTGTGCCAAAAGACCGCGTTCGATATCCAGCGCCGCGACCTGCGCCGGCATCAGCCCGACGAAATCATGGCTGCGCAACAGCGCGCGATTGGCCAGATAGGACACCGATTCAATGGCCAGCATCGGCACATATTGATCCTGCCGGATGAAATACTGATCGGTCTGACGGCGCAGCGTGGTTTCCGCCGGCGGCAGGATCCAGCCATAGGCGATCAGCTGGTCAAAGCCGATCCCGCGCTGGCCCGCCAGGGGATGATCGGGCCCGACCACGGCCACGACGCGTTCGTCGAAGAACTTTTCCTGGGTGATCCGGGTGCGGTGGCGATGGCTGGGCAGGCGGCCGACGACCATGTCGATTTCGCCCGAAAGCAGGGCAGGCATCAGCACCTCGTTCGTGCCCTCGACGATCTTGATCGCGACCTTGGGGCGTTCCTTCAGCAACCGCTCGACCGCGACCGGCAACAGCGCGGGCGAGGCCGCGAGCAGGGTCCCGACGATGACGCGGCCGCTATTGCCTTCGTTCAGGTCGTCCAGTTCCTGCGCCGCGTTCGAGACCTGGGCAAAGATCAGCTTGCCGTGCCGGATCAGCGATTCCCCGAACACCGTCGGCATCACGCCGCGATTGGTGCGATCGAACAGCTTGACCTCGAAATCCAGCTCGAGATCCTGGATCATCTTGGTCGCGGCGGGCTGGGAAATACCCAGATCGCGGGCGGCGCTTTGAATATTGCCATGCTGGCCAACCGCCACCAGAAGCCGAAGCTGGCGCAGCTTCAGCCGGGTCAGGGCGCGTTCGACGATGCGGGTGTGACGGGTGGCCATGCGCTTCCTTTGCTAGATGGTGATCGCGGCGTCCTGTTGTTCGATGGCGGCGACGACGCTCATCGCGGCAAGGGCCGAGCTGCGTGGATTGTCGGGCAAAGCCTGCCCATCGACGCGAAAGGTAAAGCTGCCAAAGGCGCCGGTGGCATGGATTTCGTGGATATTGGTGTTGATCGCGGGATCCGCGATCAGACGGACACGGGTGGCGTCAAAGCCGGTCCCGGCCAGCGCGACGGCGGCGGCGACATTGGCGTTCTTGGGATAGGCGATCGCGACCTTGCGCGCCGTGCCCTCGAAATGGATGGCCGGGCGGGACAGCTGGTCCAGATCCAGCTCGGCCTCGGCGGGCGAACCCTTCCAGCCGGCCGGCGGCTTGCGCCCGATATAGGTGACCTCGGCCAGGCCGCCGACGCGGGCCGCGCGCAGGCAATCCAGCCCGCCAATGGCGCCGCTGGCCAGATGCAGCCGCGCATGCCCGCGATGCGCGGCACTCAAAAGCCGCTCATGCAGGTCCTGATCGGCCAGCGCGCCAAGCGACACCGTCACCAGATCAAGCCCGCGTTCCAGAATCGCCGGACCATGCTGGGCCAGCGCGGCATGACCCGCGCAATCCACCATCAGATCCAGATCCCCGGGCAGGTCGGCCGCGTCCGTCACATGCGCGATGCCATCGCCGTCGCGCGCCGCCGCAGAGCGGGCAAGAACCACCTGCGGGATCACGCCCCGCCTTGCCAGCTGCTGCTGCACATATTGCGCGATCGCGCCCTGACCAATGATCCCGATCTTCATCGCATCCTCCGGTTTGCTTCTGCATATCGGAAAGTTCAGAGCCTTTGTTATCGAAATTTTGGATACCCAGTTCCGCGCATTGAAGTGGCGTTTCGCATCCCGCCGCGCCTTGATGCCGGCAAGCGACACCGTGGAGCAGCGCCAATGAAATACGCCAAGCACGAAGCCAAAGGTTACGCACGCGAGACCATGCGCGGCATCTGGGCCGCGGCCCTGAACCCGTTCGACGACAAACTGCAAATGAATGAGGCGGGGTTGCGCCGCAATATCCGCCACTGGATCGACGATCTGGGCATCAAGGGCCTGTTCGTCGCCGGCAAACAGGGCGAATTCTGGTCGATGTCGCTTGACGAGCGCAAGCGCAACATGACCGTCGCCGCCGACGAATGCGGCGACAAGGCCGGCACGATCATGTCGATTTCCGACCAGAACGTCGACACCGTGCTGGAACTGGGCCACCACGCACAGGATTGCGGCGCGGATTATGTGGTCGTGCATGCGCCCATGCTGAGCTTTGTCCACGACCGGGACGAGGTGCTTTACAATTACTACAAGTATCTCTGTGACCGGCTGGATATCGGCATCGCGATGTGGAGCCATCCCGACAGCGGCTATCTGATGGCGCCGGAAACCTGTGCGCGCATCGCCGAGCTGCCCAATATCATGGCGATCAAATATTCCGTCCCGCGCGAGATGCATGCCCGGCTAAGCCGCATGGTCGGCGACAAGATCCTGGTCTCGACCTCGTCCGAAGAGGAATGGCTGGACAATATCGAGGAACTGGGGTGGCAGCTTTATCTGTGTTCGTCCCCGCCCTATCTGTTGCAGACCACGAATGACCGGCGGATGGACGAATATACCGAACTGGCGTTTGCCGGGAAATTCGATCAGGCGCGCCGGGTGCGCGACAGCCTGAACCGCGTGCGCGATGCCATCCGCTCGACCAAGCCCGGGGGCAAGCCCACCGCGCATGGCAAATATTGGCAAGAGCTTCTGGGACAGGTCGGCGGGCGCGTGCGCCATCCGATGCTGGAACTGACGCAGGCCGAAAAGGACGCGACAAAAGCGGCGTTCGAGGCCAGCGGCCTGAAGCTCTGATCGCGGGCAGGGGCGCGCGATGACGGGCGAGACGCTGGCGCTGCTGGCGGCGCTTGCCTATGGCGCGGCCGGCCTTTCCATCGTCCGGGGCAAGGCCGCCGCGCGGGGCGACAACGGGGTATTCCTGTCGGTTCTGGTGACGGCGGCGCTTTCCCTTGCGCTGTGGCTGGGCTGGGGACAGGTGTCTCTGGGCGCGGCGATGACGGCGGCGAATATGCGGCCGCTGCTGGCCTTTGTGCTGGCGGGTGTGGCCTCGATCGCGCTGGGGCGTGCGCTGATGTATCGGGCGACCGAAAGCATCGGCGCGGTCCGGGCCAGCCTGCTGCGCCGCCTGACGCCGGTTTTTGCGCTGCCCTGCGCCTTTTTTCTGTTGGGTGAACTGCCGGACGCGCAGACGCTTCTGGGCGGGGTGCTGATCCTTGCCGGGGTCGCCTTTTATCTGCGCCGGTCGGGGGGGCGCGCCGATGTGCCGGCGGCCGGGCTGATCCTTGGGGCCGGCTCGGCGCTGTTTTACGCGCTGGCCTATGCGCTGCGCCGGCTGGGGCTTGAGACGCTTCCCGATGCCGCATTCGGCGCCCTTGTCGGGGCGGTGGCGGGCGGGGCCTGGGTCGTGGCCGCCGCCGCATTCGGGCGCAGGCCCGTGCGGCGCCTGCGCGGGCTGATCGCGGATCGCGGCCTTTGGCATTGGTTCACGGCAGTGATGCTGAGCATCGGTCAGGTGCTGCAATTCTTTGCGCTGAAATCGGCATCGGTCGCGGTGGTGGCGGTGCTGGGCACGCTCGAGGTGTTTTTCTCGGCCCTGCTGGTCATGGTTTTCCTGCGTTCGGAAAGGGTCGCGGGGGGACGGCTTTTGATCGCCGCCCTGATGGCGGTGGCGGGCACGGCGGTGCTGGTGCTGTAGCCACGCAGATATCAATAGAATTGATACCTATTTTCCCAGAAACAAATATTTGTTTTCACCACCTGCGCCTAGGCTTGCACGATGAGGGCGCGTCCGCATGCCCGCCAAGGGACCAGTAAATCCACGGGAGGAATTCATGTCCAATCATCCGACATTGAAGCCGTTCAACTTTCAGAAATGGGTTGCGGAACATGCCGATCTGTTGCGTCCACCGGTCGGCAACCAGTTGCTGCACAAGGAAGGCGACATGATCGTGATGGTCGTCGGCGGCCCCAATACCCGCGTCGATTTCCACGATGACCCGGTCGAAGAGTGGTTTTTCCAGCTCAAGGGCGACATGATGCTGAAAATCGCCGATGGCGGGAAAATCTATGACGTACCGATCCGCGAGGGCGAGGTTTTCCTGATGCCGGCGCATGTCCGTCACGCGCCCCAGCGCCCGCAAGAGGGCTCGATCGGCATCGTGGTCGAGGCACCGCGCCAGCCCGGCATGTCCGAGGGATTCGAATGGTACTGCTTCAACTGCGAAGGGCTGGTGCACCGGGCCGAGGTCACGCTGGAAAGCCCCGAGGGCATCGTGACCGAACTGCCCAAGATCTATGAGGCGTTCCACAACAGCCCCGAGGCGCGCACCTGCCCCCATTGCGGCACCATGCATCCCGGCCGCGGCAAGCCGCCGGCGGACTGGGTCCAGCTTTGAAAACGGCATAAAAACACCAACAGGGAGGTATCCATGACGTTCAGTATCACCAAGCTTGTCGGCGCCGTCGCGCTGGCCACGGCTTTCGCGGCGCCGGCCGCCATGGCCAAGGATTTCCGGCTGGGCCTGATCACGCCGCCGCCGCATATCTGGACCAAGGCCGCCGAAGCCTTTGGCGCCGAGCTCAAGGAAAAAAGCGGCGGCGCGCACAGCGTCACGGTTTTCCCCGCTCAGCAGCTGGGCAACGAGGCCGAGATGCTGCAACAATTGCAGACCGGCGCGCTGGACATGGCCTTCATGACCGTGGCCGAGGTGTCGAACCGGGCGCCGGATCTGGGCGCGTTCTATGCGCCGTTCCTGGCCTCGGACATTTCCCATGCCGGGCGCATCCTGCGCACCGACACCGCCAAGGGGCTGCTGGACCAGCTGCCGGCCAAGGCCGGCGTCGTCGGCACGGGCTATGGCATGGCCGGCCTGCGCCAGATCGTGGCCCGGGGCAAGATCGACAGCGCCGCCGATCTGGCCGGGAAAAAGATCCGCATCACGCCCTTTACCCCGAACCTGGATTTCTACAACGCCCTTGGCGCCGCGCCGACGCCCATGCCGCTGCCCGATGTCTATGACGCGCTGGCCAATGGCCAGGTCGATGCCATCGACATGGATGCCGAGCTGATCTGGGTGCTGAAATACTATGAAAACGCCGATACGCTCCTGCAATCCGACCACATGATGTTCCCGATGGTCGGTCTGGTTTCGGCCAAGGTCTGGGCCGGTCTTTCGGAAGAGGATCGCGCCATGATCGGCGAGATGATGGCGCGCCATGTCGATGGTACCATCGACAGCTATGTCGCCAAGGAACAGCCCTGGCTGGATGAAATTCGCGGCGTGGCCAAGACCTATAAGGTGGTCGATGCCTCGTTCTTTGCGGATGCCGTGGCGAAATGGAACACGATCTGGGAAGCCAAGGCCCCGGCCACGCTGGAGGCGCTGCGCAAGGCGGCCCAGGACACCGCACAATAACGACGGGACAGTGATCTTCGGGGCGCGTGGCTATGCCCGTGCCCCGTCTGCATGGGAGGAGTGATGCTGGAACGAATTTCCGCTTTCTGGGCACGGATCGAAATCACGCTGGCGGCGCTGCTTGCGGCCGGGGTGACCTTGCTGATCCTGCTGAACGTGGTGACGCGCAATATCGGCGCCGCGCTGTTCTGGGTCGACGAGCTGGCCATCTATGCGATGGTGTGGATGACGTTCCTCGGGGCGTCGGCCGCGCTGCATTACGGGCATACGGTGGCGATCACCATCATGACCGACCGGCTGCCTGCGGCGGTCCAGCATGTGATCGCGAGGCTTGTCGATGCCATCGTTCTGGGTTTCGCGCTGGCCATGCTGTGGTTTTGCTGGCTGTGGTTCGCGCCGGCCGCGCTGATCGGCAATGGCTTCGACGTCGAGGCGTTTCAGGGCGCCACCTTCAACTTCATCTATGCCGAGCCGACCGCGACGCTGGGCGTCAAAAAGGCCTGGGTCTGGTTGGCGATGCCGGTCTTTGCCCTGGGCGCCACGCTGCACGCGCTGGCAAACATGCTTGGCCGTTCCCCCCTGCCGCAAGAGGCCGCCGAATGACGCCGCTGATCTTTATCTTTCAATTGTTGATCGCGGTGCCGGTCGCCATCGTTCTGGCGCTGACCTCGGTCTGGTATATCTGGGAAAGCGGCAATACCGTTCTTTACGCGAGCTTTGCCCAGAAGATGTTCTCGGGGATCGAGAATTACGGCCTTCTGGCGATTCCGCTGTTCATGCTGACCGGGGAATTGATGAACGAAGGCGGCATGACCCGGCGGCTGATCAATGCCGCGCGGGTGTTCGTCGGCGGCTTTCGCGGCGGGCTGGCCTATATCAACCTGTTGGCCAATATGTTCATGGCCGCCATCATCGGTTCGGCCACGGCACAGATCGCGGTGATGTCGCGCGCCATGGTCCCCGAGATGGAAAAGGAAGGCTATGACAAGGGCTTTGCCGCCGCGACCACCGCCGCCGGCGGGTTGCTGGCCCCGGTCATCCCGCCCTCGATGATGTTCGTGATCTATGGCGTTCTGGCCCAGATCCCCATCGGGGACATGTTTCTGGCCGGGATTTTGCCGGGATTGCTGTTGTCGGCGGCTTTCGCGGGGGTGATCGCGCTGGTCGGTTTCCGCAAGGGCTTTCCCAAGGGGCGCTGGTACAGCTCGCCCGAGGCGGTTTCGGCGCTGCTGCAATGTCTGCCGGCGATGCTGATCCCCATCGCGATCATCGGGGGCGTGTTGTTCGGCATCGCCACGCCGACCGAATCCGCCGCCGTGGCGTCGCTGATCGCCTTTGTCATCGGCTGGCTGGTCTATGGCGAGCTGAAGCCCGGCGCGCTGCTGGGCATTTTCAAGCGCACGGCGATCAACGCCTCGATGATCGTGTTCATGATCGCGGCGGCCAATGTCTTTGGCTGGGTGATCATCTATGAGGCCCTGCCGCAAAAGCTGGCGGCGCTGATCACCTCGGTCACCAGCGATCCGTTCCTGTTCCTGCTGATCGTCAACGTCATCCTTTTGGTGGTCGGCATGCTGATCGACGGCATTGCCGCGATCATCCTGATCACGCCGATCCTGCTGCCCATCGCGATGACCAATTACGACATCAGCCCCTATCAGTTCGGCGTGGTGATGAGCCTGAATCTGGTGCTGGGTCTGCTGACGCCGCCGGTGGGGGTGGGTCTTTACATCGCAAGCACGATGAGCGGGGTTTCCCCGGGGGGGATCCTGCGCGCGCTCTGGCCGTTCCTGATCGCGGTGGGGTTGGTGCTGATCCTGCTCAGCCGGTTCGCATGGCTGTCGACGGCGCTGATCGGCTGACGGATTGTGGTGACGATTGCGGCCGGGCGGTTCGTTTCCGCCCGGCTTTTTCATGGCCGGGCGATGGCCGCTCAGTTGGTGCCGTGGCCGCCGCGATGACCCAGCCGCGCCAACAGGATCACCGGCACGATCCCCGCCGCGACGATGGCCAGCGCCGCGATCGCGCCCTCTTCATAGGTGCCGCGCGCGGCCTCGCCGTAAAGATGGGTGGCGAGGGTTTCGAAATTCAGCGGCCGCAACAACAGCGTCGCCGAGAGCTCCTTCATCGTGTCGACAAAGACCAACAGCGCCGCCGCCGCCAGTGCCGGCCGCGTCAGCGGCAGGTGGACCCGCCGGAAACTGCTGCTGGCGCCATGGCCCAGACTGCGCGCGGCATGGTCCAGCGCGCGCGGGATCTGTGTGAAGCCCGCCTCGATCGAGCCGATCGAGATCGCCAGAAAGCGCACGAAATAGGCATAGACCAGCGCCGCGCCCGACCCGATCAGCAAAAGCCCGGTGGCCTGTCCCAACAGGCTTTGCGCGCCCGCGTCGATGATCCGGTCCAGCCCCGCGACCGGCACCAGCACGCCAAGCGCGACCACCGTGCCCGGCATCGCATAGCCCAGACTGGCCAGCCGGCTGGTCCCGGCCATGGCCAGCCCCGGAAACAGCCGCGCCGCAAAGGCCACGATCAGCCCGCCGATCAGCACCACCACCGTCGCCACCGCCGAAATCAACAGCGTGTTGCGCGCCTCGATCAGAAGCTGGGCGGAAATGCCGGCATTGTGGATGCGCTCGAACGCCTTGATGCCCAGCCACAGCGCCGGCGCCGCAAAGCCCAGCGTGACCGGGATCAACCCGATGACCAGCGCGGCCCAGCCCCGCGCGCGGCTTAGCCGCACCGGCGCCACCGGCCGCCAGCGCCGGGCCGAGCCGGCAAAGCGCCGCCGCCGCCGCGCGATGCGTTCCAGCGCGACAAGACCCGCGACCACGACCAGCATCACCAGCGCGATCTGCGCCGCACCCGGCAGATCCGAGCGCGTGACCCAAGTGGTATAGACCGACACCGTCAGCGTGCGGACGCCCAGAAATTCCGATGCGCCGATATCGTTCAGCGTCTCCATCAGCGCGAGGCTGGCGCCGACGGCAATGGCCGGCCGCGCCAGCGGCAGCGCAAGCCGCGCGAACAGCGCCCGGCGCGAACAGCCCAGCATATGCCCGGCCTCAAGCAGGTTCGCGGCCTGCATCACGAACATCGCCCGCACCGGCAGATAGACATAGGGGTAAAGGACCAGCCCCAACAGGATCACCGCCCCGGTCATCGAACGGATGTCGGGCAGGTGGAAATCGCGTGGGCTGTCGATGCCAAGGACCGCCCGCATCGCGCCCTGGACCGGACCCAGAGGGTGCAACAGGTCCAGATAGACATAGGCGATGATATAGGTCGGCACCGCCAGCGGCAGCAGCAGCGCCCATTCCAGCATCCGGCGGCCCGGGAAATCATGCGCCGCGACCAGCCATGCCATCGCGGTGCCCAGCACCGTGACCATCGCGCCGACCCCGATCAGCAGAACCGCCGTCTGTCCCAGCGACGGCAGCAGCACATAGGCCCAGAGATGCCCCCAAAGCCCGGCCGAACCCTGCGCGGCCTGCCATGCCAGCGCCAGCACCGGCACCAGCACCAGCGCGCCGACGCCAAAGGCAGCCCAAGCCCAACCGCGACCGCCCCCGCGCGCGGCGGGGCGGGCGGGGACGTCCAGATCTTCCAGAGGCAGGTCGGTCAGTGCCATGGCGGAACCGGGTGGGTTAGCCCGCACCCGGCCTCTTGCTAAGCGTGTCTTATCAGTTGTCGAAGCCGACTTTCTCGGCCAGCGCGCTGGCTTCCTTGCGGTTCTTGACCACATCGGTCAGCGGCAGCGTGTCGATGTTCAGCGGCCCGAACGAGGCAACGACCGGCGACAGTTCCGCCCCCGCCGTGACCGGATATTCGAAATTCGCCTGAGCATAGATTTTCTGCGCCGGCTCCGACAGCAGATATTCCAGAAGCTGCACCGCCTCGGCCTTGTTCGGCGCATTCTTGGCCAGCGCCGCGCCCGAGATGTTCACATGCGTGCCGCCGCCTTCAAAGGTCGGCAGCAGGACCTTGATCGCCTCGCCCCAGGCTTTTTGCTCGGGTTCCTTTTCATTGCTGCGCATCAGGCCGACATAATAGGAATTGGCCACCGCGATGTCGCAGATGCCGCCCAGAATGTCCTTGGCGCCGTCGCGGTCGCCGCCGCCCGGCTTGCGCGCCAGATTGG
>RRZU010372123.1_pt1 | contig 11096 bp, 14 predicted proteins | sample 2165561 | NCBI WGS metagenome assembly RRZU01 (sample SAMN10456909, study PRJNA506462) | wastewater metagenome | isolation source: wastewater sludge | place: USA: Moscow, Idaho | reverse complement strand
TTAATGCAGGGAGCTTTCGCTGACTTCCGTAGTCATACATCCTTTTGCTTAGGGGGCGCGATGACTGATGGAAATCATCCAGTTGCTACCTTGGGTGGCGGCTGTTTCTGGTGCACGGAGGCGGTATTTGAGAAAGTGGCGGGTGTTGTTTCTGTGGAGCCCGGCTACAGCGGGGGCTCCACGAGCAATCCGACCTATCGCACTGTTTGCGAAGGTGATAGCGGTCATGCGGAGGTCGTGCAAATTTTCTTCGATCCGTTGCAAATCGGCTTCGAGACCCTGCTTGAGATATTTTTCACCATTCATGATCCGACTACGCTCAATCGGCAGGGGCATGACGTTGGTACGCAGTACCGATCGGTCATTTTCTACCACTCGCCGGAGCAAAAGGATGTCGTGGGAAAAGTGATTACGCGGGTCAACGCAGAAAACTGGTGGGGGAGCCCCGTGGTAACTCAGGTAATTCCGGCGCCAGTTTTTCATCCGGCGGAGGAGTGCCACCAGCGCTATTTCGAGAGAAATCCCGATCAGGGCTATTGCCAAGTGGTGATTGCGCCCAAAGTGGCAAAACTGCGACAACAGTTCAGTAAACTAATGAGGAGCGGTGAGAGAAACTGAAGAATCGCGGATAATACGGCGTCCATTTTTTCCACCCTTTTTATCGGCCTTTGCCCATGAGTTTCCTGACTGCGTACCAAAACGACATTTATACCGTCGATGCCCTCTATCTCCGCCCTCAATTGGCGGCTGTTCATTTAATTAAGGAGAATGAACGGGTCGCACTGGTAGATACCGGCACGAATGATTCGTTGCCTCGAGTGATGGGCGCGCTTGATGAACTTGGCATTTCGATCGAACAGGTCGATTACATCCTACTGACCCATATTCATCTCGACCATGCGGGTGGCGCCGGCTTGATGATGCAGCGATTTCCCAATGCCCGGCTGGTGGTCCATCCGCGCGGAGTGCGGCACATGATCGATCCCTCGCGGCTGATCGAAGGTGCGACAGCCGTTTATGGTAAAGAGGAAATGAGCAGGCTTTACGGTGATGTGCTGCCTATCGACGCGGCGCGCATTATCGATGCGACTCATGATTTGCGCCTCGACCTGGCTGGACGGCCGCTACATATCCTAGATACGCCCGGACACGCCCGGCACCACGTTTGCGTTCGCGACGAGAGAACCGGGCATGTTTTTACGGGGGATGCCTTTGGCCTTGCCTATCCTGAGTTCAATGTCGCCGGCCGGCAATTTGTTTACCCCGCTACAACACCGGTACAGTTCGAACCCGATGAAATGCATGCGTCCATCGACCTGTTGATGAGCTTCAGCCCCGGAGCCCTCTACCTGACACATTTTGGTCAAGTCCGCGATGTCGCCGGAACAGCGAGGGAAATGCATCGGCTGATCGACGCGTACGTCGAAATCGCACGTCAGCACACGGATGCAGGACAGGTGCGCCACGAGTTGATTCGGAGTGCGCTGGCCAAATTGATGGTCAAGGAAATTGCGGCTATCGGATGTTTGCTGCCTCCCGAGAAGGTCTGGGCACTCCTGCACCACGATATCGAGATCAATGCCCAAGGGCTGGAAGTCTGGCTTGATAGCGCGTCACGGACGCGCTGATCCGCCCCTGTCAGCCTGCCCGCGTTAACTGCATGATATGGCGTAGCGCTTCGCTTGCCGCAAAAAATCCGAACGAGGCGGTGACACAGACTGAAGAACCATAACCTGCGCAATTGAGACCTGCCGGAGATGCGGGTACGTCACAATTGGCTCCGGTATCTGGGTAGCGTACGGGTTCGCTGGAAAAAACCGCCGAAATCCCGAATTTTTTCTTCGGGTCGCGCGTGAAACCGTACTCTTTGCGCAGTAGCGAGCGCACCTTGGCCAGCAACGGATCCTGCACCGTTCGCGCAAGATCGGCAATTTCGATCCGCGCTGGGTCGGTCTGGCCGCCGGCTCCTCCCGCTGTGACCATCGGAACGCCATGGCTGGCGCACCAGGCGATCATGGCCGCCTTGGTGCGAACCTGGTCAATAGCGTCGACAACGCAGTCGAAGTTCCGCCCAAGCATGGTTCCCACGTTATCCGGCGTGACGAAGTCCTCGATCGTTGCTACCCGACAGGCAGGATTGATGGCATGGATCCGCTCGGCCATGGCGTCCGTTTTGGCTTTCCCAAAGGCCTCGTCGAGCGCGTGAATCTGCCGGTTGACGTTGGATTCCGCGACCATGTCCAGATCGATCAGCGTGAGCTGGCCGATCGCTGAACGCGCCAGTGCTTCGGCTACCCAGGAGCCGACGCCGCCGATGCCGACGACGCACACGTTTGTGCCTTGAAACAGTCGCAAGGCATCGGATCCATAGAGCCGACCCACTCCGCCGAAACGCCGTTCGAGATCGGCAGGCGCATCATTTTCAGGTATCAGCGTCATTGATTCACTGAGCGATGGATGACCTGGTTGAACGGTTCGATCCAATCTGGCGAGAACTGGTTGTCGCAGGCATTGATCTCGGCGATGGCGCGCAGGACCGAACGATTCTTGCCGCGGTGTGCATGCTTCAACATGACCGACTCGAACGCGTCGACGATAGCCAGAATCTTGGCGCCCTCGTTGATATGCTCGGAACTGAGGCCTTCCGGGTATCCTTGGCCGTCAGGCATTTCGTGATGTTGCGCAACCATTTCGGTAGCCGCCTCCCATCCCGTCATGCGCGACAGGAGTCCGGCAGCATAGCCTGGATGGTTGTGCAGCAGCGCCTTCTCGTCCGGAGTCATGCCGCCGATCTTCAGCCATACCGACTCGGGCAGGAACATCATGCCGATATCGTGCAGGTAGACTGCCGCCTCAAGCTGCGCCGGATCGACCGCTTTTCCTTTGATCTGGTTGGTTTCGGTGGCCAGACGCAAGAGTCGCAAGGTTCGGCCCTTGAACAGCGGCGAGCGGCTCTCCAGCTGATCCGCAAGGGTGCGGAAGAAGCGCAGATCGTCGCTGGTCTGTGATGACGACCGGCTGATCGAACTCTGCGTCCGGCGGCGCACCAGAGTGGCACCCTCGCCGGCGGGACGGAATCCTGTCACGGCTTCAATCAGGTCACTCGCGCAGGCCTTGATGTCGGAAAGCGACGCCTCGGCGAGTCGTTCCAATTCCTGCACCAAAGCCAACAATCGCAGATTTTCCAGTGGCCGTTGTGTGCGCAGGCTCTCGACGGCCAGTTCAAGACGGTCGATGGCGAGCAGCACCGCCTCCGCCAACGTGTCGCTGAACGTGATTTCGCCGTTACGCAAGCGCGCCAGTACGGTTTCGATCGGATGGGTAATGGCGACGGCCAGTTCGACGCGGCACAAGGTCGCGTCGCCCTTGATGTTGTGCATCGCACGGAAGAGGCTGCCCAGGATATCCTGATCGTCAGGAGTGGTTTTCAGGCGCGAAATATCCCGTTCGATACCTGGCGCCAAGTCATGCAGGGATTCAATGAATTCTTCCAGCGCGTTGAAATCGGTGACTGTCGGCGCGATGATCGATCGAATATCCATGTCGCCTCCGGTTATTGGTGTATTTCGCAAGTTTAGCCGAAAGCCCGGTGATTTCCGATGACGCCGGGTCAAATTGCACTGGCCCCAAGGTTCCCGCTGGTCTAAACTCCCAGATTCATTCGAGGAGAGCACATCATGTCCACTACGACGACAGAAACCGGCCTGCAGATCGAAGAGATTCGTGTGGGCACTGGCGATACCGCCGCTGTTGGCCAGTTCGTCAGCGTTCACTGCACCGGTTGGCTGACCAACGGCAGCAAGTTCGATTCCAGCAAGGATCGTGACGAGCCCTTCGAATTCCCTCTCGGGCAACGAACCGTCATTGCCGGCTGGGATGAAGGCGTGCAGGGCATGCGTGTCGGTGGAGTTCGCAAGCTGACCATCCCGCCGCATCTCGGATACGGCGCACGCGGCGCGGGAGGGGTGATCCCGCCGAATGCCACGCTGGTCTTCGAAGTCGAATTGCTCGATATTCTCTGATGTCCGATACGCCACGCAAAACCCTGCGTCTGCCTGTCAAGGTGGAAGGCGAAGAAACACCGGTCAACCCGCGCCGCAAGCCAATTCGGGGGAAGGCAGCCGTCAACGTTCGGCGCAAGCCGGCTGATGCCGGCTCGGAACACGCGGAGACAGCACCGGCCCGAAAGGCCGACTGGCGCGCCAAGAAGCCTGCGCGGGCGAACGGAGCTAGCGCAGACGGTGGACGATCGGAGAATTCGGCGGGCCGTTCCGCTCGGCCACCTCGTCCGTTTTCTTCCGGGCAGGATGTCCCGCGGCAGCAGACACCGCGCAAACCGGTTGAAGGAAAGATCGAACGGGTTCGCGGGGACGCCTCTGGACAGCCTCGACCGGGTCAGGCCAGGCGCCCGGCGCCGGCGGATGCCGTATCTGGCATGGTGCCACGGCAGACAGTACCAACGCCGCGGAGCAATCTTTCAGAAGGTGTCCGCGTTTCCAAACTGATGGCCGAGCGCGGGCTGTGTTCGCGGCGGGAAGCCGACAGCTTCATCGAACGTGGCTGGGTTTATGTCGATGGTGAGCGGGTCAGCGAACTCGGGTCGCGTGTCGATCCTTCCGCGAAGATCACTCTGGACAAGCAGGCCCGGGCCACGCAACAGCGTCAGATGACCGTGCTGCTGCACAAGCCGGTGGGCTATGTGTCCGGCCAGCCCGAACCGGGTTTCCTGCCGGCGGTGATGCTTGTCCTGCCCGAAAACCAATACCACGTGCCGGACACGGCGCTGTTTCACGCATCGCACCTCAAGGGGTTGGCTCCGGCCGGTCGCCTGGACATCGATTCCACCGGTCTGCTGGTGCTGACGCAGGACGGGCGCGTGGCGCGGCAGCTGATCGGCGAGAATTCCAAGGTCGAGAAAGAGTATCTCGTGCGCGTCGAAGGACAGATCGTCGACAACGGCCTGGCCTTACTCAATCACGGGCTGGAACTGGATGGCAAGGCGTTGAAACCGGCCAGGGTCGAGTGGCTGAATGAAGACCAGCTGCGCTTTATCCTCAACGAGGGGCGGAAACGGCAGATTCGCCGCATGTGCGAACTGGTCGGCCTGCGCGTCGTCGGCCTCAAGCGGGTACGTATCGGCCAGGTGCGGCTGGCTGACCTGCCGCTCGGAAAGTGGCGCTACCTGCGCGACGACGAGACCTTCTGAAACGAAACGTATTCCGTCCCGTTGTTTGCGGCAGCGGTGATTGCGACATGGCTGGCAAGCCGGTATCGTTAGGACAGACGTTTTCGTCCTGCCCTTATCGATAACTCATGACGCCATCAACACGCAACGCTGCCCAGCAACGGGCTGATCAGATCCGCATTTTTCGTCAGGAACTCGAACAGCTGGCAACGGAAAGGGTGTTGCAGCTGACTGACGTTCAGCGGCGGGAAGTCAATGTTCATCACGACACTCTACTCACCGAGTTGTCGCAATCATTCGATATCGACCGCGACGCGCGTTCGCGCCAGTTGTCGTGGGGCATGCGTATCGCCTCGTTTCTGGGGGCACTAGCCTTGGCGGCCAGCGTGTTTTTTCTCTTTCGGCAGTTCTGGGGACTGTTCTCAGAGATGGTCCAGGTCAGCATCCTGATCGCAGCATCCTTGGCGACGTTCGGCGCCACGATGATTGTCCGGTCCCGCGATACCACGGGCTATTTCACCAAGCTTTCAGCCATGGTGGCGTTTGCCTGCTTCGTACTCAATGTGTTTATGATCGGTCAGATATTCAACATCACGCCTTCCGACCGGGCGCTGGTGCCGTGGGCGATCTATGCCCTGCTGCTGGCGTATCTGTGCGATCTGCGCCTGCTGCTCGCCGCCGGGTTGGTCTGCCTGATTTCCTTCATGGCTGCGCGCATTGGCACCTGGAGCGGCATCTACTGGATTCATTTCGGCGAACGGCCCGAAAATTTTATTCCTGCTGCCGTGGCCATGTTCGTCTTGCCGCAGGTCGTGCGGCATGTGCGCTACGAACAGTTTCCCGCAGTTTACCGTCTCGTCGGATTGCTGGCGTTCTTCCTGCCGGTGCTCATCCTCTCGCACTGGGGGCGTGGCAGCTACCTCGACTGGTCAGCATCAACCGTGGAGAACGTCTATCAGCTTGCCGGTTTCCTTTTCAGCGCGCTGGCCATCGGGATCGGCCTGCGTCGGCAATGGACCGAAACCGCGAATACGGGGGTCGTCTTCTTCGTGATCTTCCTTTACACCAAGTTTTACGACTGGTGGTGGCAATTGCTGCCGAAGTACCTCTTCTTCCTGATTCTCGGTCTCACGGCCTTGCTCGTCCTGCTGGTGATGAAACGCTTGCGCACGAGCGGCAATCCGGAAGCGGAGGAGATGCTATGAAGTCGCAAAAATCACTGAAAATCAGCGCATTGTTGGTGATTCTTCTGACCAATGCCGTTGCGCTGGGCGGAGCTTTCTGGAATCGTTCAGGCGAGGCGGAAAGCCGGCTGACACTGTCGCAACGTGAATTGCGCCTGCCTTACACGAGGTTCGATCGGGAAAACAGCGGCCTCGCCCTGGCCCTGAACTGGCGGGTGGCGGTGCCGCCGGACAGAAACAACGTCTATTGGGAATACTCCAGCAGCGGGGCGCCGGAATGGCTAGATAAGGCTAAGATGGAAAATCTCGGGTTCGACATGTCGCCGAAAGATAACGGCAACATCCGCTGGAATGACCGGACGCTTTCCCGGGACGTCCTGCTCGTTCTGGAACACGATGGGGATACGTATCGACGGGCGCTGGAACGGGCTAAACAGCATCTCGATGCCGAAGAGGCCAAACTGGCAGCCATGCCGGAGAGCAATGAAAAGAAGAACCGACTGAAAAACATCGCTGATCAGCTGGTTCGCGAAGAAAAGGAAAACAGCCGCCTGTTTGTCGTGGACGCAGGACTTGATCTGGACCATCTGCGCGGCAGGTATCCGGACCGCACGCGCTACGCGATCGTGCACGGGCAGGTAAGGCCAGCGTGGGACAACAACCGCAACAACATTTGGAATGACAGCCGCGGGCACGGCTATGTCAGTAGCGTGAGCATAGCGGGCATCAACGTGCCGCATGCGCTGCGTGCGCTACTGGCCAATCAGGCGAGCCAGGAGAAATTTACCGCCGGTGTGTCGTTTGGCCAACGGCTCGAACCCTGGATTACCCAGCTTGAGGTGACGACGCGCTGATCGTTTCGGTCATCCCTTGTCCGCGCGCGACGCCTCACGGATGCGGGCGATGTACTCGGGTTCCAGTCCGAGAGATTCCAGGAAACGCTGGTGCGCGTCGGGATCGGCTCTCTCAAAATGGGTATGTAGACGCGCCATGCCTTTTTCGTCGAGACCGGCGGCGCGGAAGATCGCTACCATGGCGTCGCGTGTCAACAGACGCGGCGTGTTGGGCAAAACCTCCGTCCCGAGTAACGCCAGCACGCGTACCTGCTGGGCGTGGAGTTCTTCGATTTGCCGGTTGAGTTCCTGAAGGTGGGTGAGCAGGAGCGACTTCGCCGAGGTCGAGGATTGGCCGTCGAGCAGTTGGTTGATCTTGCTGAGCGGGACGCCGGCCCGCCGGTAGGTGAGGATCGAGTGCAGGCGTTCCGCATCCGCGTCCGTGTAGTGCCGATAGCCGGCCGCGTTGCGACCTTCGGGACGCAACAGACCGATCCGGTCGTAGTGGAGCAGGGCGCTGCGACTCAGACCGAACCGGCGCGCCAGAGTGGAGATGGTGTACGGCGGGTTCATGTCGCTTATCCCTGGATCGCGGGTCAGGCGCTGCCTGTCTTGAGCATTGTGCCGGTGGTCAGAAAGTGGTTTAGTCGTCGCTCTATTCCCGCTATTTTTTCGGCGAACGAGGCTGGGTTTCCAGAGGTAATCAACATGTCGCCCGGATCGTTCAGCCCGGTCAACGTCTGCGACCAGATCCAGGAGCTTCGTCCCGGTTCGGCTTTGTCCAGCGTGATCGAGTAGTGGACGACACGCAGGGCGTTGATGCGGATGAACTCGATCGCGCGGGGAGGTTCGTAGCGCGACACGACCCAGGTGTCCTAGGGGCCATCCTGCGGAAATCGAGTCCGGAAAACGCAATCCGCCTCGGCCGTTCCGGATTCCGAGTAGATCAGTTCGCATTGCCAGTTCTCGATCCAGTCGTATTCGCGGACAGGGCAAAGAAGCGGGAAAACCTGCTCCGGCGAGCCTGAGGCATGCATCGTGTGACTGAGCAGGGTTCGGGTTCGGGTCATCGATCGCTCCTCTTGTTGTGTGGAGTTGGGAAAGATCAGCACGGTAGCGTGTGAAGTCGTGATCGGGTCAAGCTGTTATCTGCGTTGCAGGAACAGCTCCGGATCAACCATCGCGCCGTTTAGCACGACGCTCCAGTGTAGATGTGGTCCGCTGGCCCGCCCCGTGGCGCCGGCAAGACCTAGGCGCTGGCTTTTGCGGAGGGTATCGCCGGGCTTCACGTCGATGCGATCGAGGTGGCAGTACATGCTCAACAGACCATTGCCGTGATCGACGAAAACCGTCTTGCCGTTGAAGAAGTAATCGTCCACGGCCAATACGTGACCTGCGGCGGCGGATATGATCGGCGCGCCGCGCGGCACGGCGATATCCAGCCCGCTGTGCGGCGCGCGCGGTTCGCCGTTGAAGATCCGGCGCAGTCCGAAGCGGCTGGACAGACGTCCGTCGGCCGGCTGGGAAAAGCTGGAATCGGTGTCGGCAGCCGCGCGCCAATGCTTTTTCAGTGCCTGAATGCGTTCGATTTCGGCCAGGGCGCGTTTTTCATCGTCGGGCGAGAGCGTCACCTTGCTCGAGTCCTTCAGCCGGACGTGCTGTTCCGCGTAGCGTTTTGCCGACACCGGGAAGTCGAGCGATCGTTCCCCGGTCCTTGCCACGACGCGCAATGTCTTTATTCCGGCAGGCGTATCGAGCGGCACGCCGACGACCGCCACCCAATGGCCTTTATCTGGGGCGACCCAAACCGGCTGGTCGCCGAGCCAGGCTCGGGGCGGGTCTGGCGTGTCCAGAACGGTTCCGAGCGGAACCCGCGCGATACCGCCGGGAACGTTCGATGCGAGCGGCAGCGCGAGCGCGGATGTCGTGGCAACAACCCACAGAACAACCGCCAGAAGCGCTGAGCGAAAACTCCCGCTTACAGTGCTGCCGCTTTGAACGTATCGCACTGGCGCAAATCGCCCGAATCCAGTCCGCGCCGGAACCAGCGCATGCGCTGCTCGGATGTTCCATGGGTGAACGATTCCGGCACGATGCGCCCTTGCGTCTGCTGCTGCAGACGGTCGTCGCCGATGGCCGAGGCGGCAGCCAGCGCCTGTTCTATCTCGCCGGGCTCGATAATGCGCTTGGCCGCGTCGGCGCGGTGACCCCACACGCCGGCGAAACAGTCGGCCTGTAGTTCCAGTCGTACCGACAATGCGTTGGCGCGGGTGCGACTGGCGCCCTGCTGGGCTTCGCGCACCTTATTTGCAATGCCGAGCTGATGCTGCACATGGTGGCCGACTTCATGAGCGATCACGTAGGCTTGGGCAAACTCGCCCGGAGCACGATAGCGTTCCTTCAAGTCGCGATAGAAAGAAAGGTCAATGTAGACTTTCTGGTCGGACGGGCAGTAGAACGGGCCCATTGCCGCCTGGCCGGTCCCGCAGGCAGTGGGCGTGGCGCCAGAGAAGAGCACCAGCTTCGGCTCGTGATAACGGGCATTGTTTTCGCGGAAAACCTGTCCCCAGGTCTCCTCGGTGCTGCCCAGTATCTTGGAGATAAAACCGGCCATCGGGTCTTCAGCCGGCGGCTTGCGTGCCGCAATTTGGGGCGCAGGCGACGGGTCCGTGCCGGAGAACAGCCCGAGGATGACCATCGGGTCGATGCCCAGAAAATAGCTGGCAACCAAGGCGACGACGATGGAGCCCAGGCCGAGGCCGCCGCGGCCGAGCCCCCCACCGCCAAAGCCGCTTCCGCGACGGTCTTCGACGTTGCTGCTTTCGTTCTGGTCATCGAGTCGCATGGCGTCTCCTGCCCGGATTAGTCATCGGTGGGTAGCGGCGGTCTGATTTCACGCGCTTTCTTCTGCTCCAGCCGCTCATTCTTGCTGCCGTCGAAGAACACGTAACGGCCGTACAACTCGCATCCCTTCATGCCCGGATCGCAGGGCAGGTTCTTGACCTTGCTGCATTTGCCCTCCAGTTCATGAGGACAACTCCATCCGCCACCCGTCATCTCGTGTTGCCTCTGTTCATCATAGAAGTCAATTGTCCGCGGACAAGGCCGGCGATTCAAGTGTGGCTGTGGCATTCTTCAATAGTGAATCATCCGCTGCCATTGCTGTCCATTTGTCGAGCCAGACAACCGTTGCTCTCACTACCATCAGGAAGATGAAAAAAATGAAACAACCCCGACAGATACTCAATCAATGGATGGACGCCGTCAACACCGGCAATCTGGAGGCCTTGCTGGCACTCTACGACGATGGCGCGGTGCTCATTCCAACTTTTTCCAACCGCCTGCTGAGCAAACCTGAAGCACTACGCGATTATTTCGCGAAGCTTTGTAGCCGCGACGAATTGAGCATCGCCCTGCACGAGAAGACGCTCAACGTGCAGCCGATTGCCGGCGATGTGCACGCCATGAACGGAATCTACTGCTGGCGTTTTGCAGTCGATGACGAACTGCTCAGTTTTGAGGCGCGCTTCAGCTACATGCTCGATCTCGCCCGCGCCAAGCCGATCGTGCATCATCATTCGTCGCAGATTCCGCGTATGCTTTGACCTTTCGGGAGAGTGCGTCATGCAGATGTCGGGAATGCCATTCGGAACGACGGACTGGTCGGCAATTACGCCAACCGAGCACCCGGGCGAAACTGGCAAGGCCCTTTGGCGTACCTGCCAGTTCGGTGCCGTTCGTGTGCGCATGGTCGAATATTCGCCCGGCTACCTGGCCGATCACTGGTGCGTCAAGGGACACATCCTGCTGTGCCTGGAAGGCGAATTGCATACCGTACTCGAGGATGGCCGCACCTTCCTGCTCAAGCCGGGAATGAGCTACCAGGTGGCCGAC
>RRZU012067469.1_pt1 | contig 11098 bp, 8 predicted proteins | sample 2165561 | NCBI WGS metagenome assembly RRZU01 (sample SAMN10456909, study PRJNA506462) | wastewater metagenome | isolation source: wastewater sludge | place: USA: Moscow, Idaho | reverse complement strand
GTTTAAGTACATCCTAAGTACGGTGAAACCGTTGGAATGAAGCCGTTTTGCCCAATCGCTCCAAGTGCCATTCTACCAGACTTTCTAACTGTTAATCGGACGGTCACTGGTTCAAGCCCAGTCGCAGGAGCTTAGGCTTTCAGGCCTTTTGGCAGTAGGGTTGCCGCGGTTGACGCCGATGGTGCCGTTGTGGATTACGCGAAGCCGTTCGCGAAGGTCGGCAAGGCCACGTTCACGGTGACGCTCAAGGACACCGAGTACTCCAAGACCTTCGAAGTGAGCGTCAAGGCCGCCGACAAGACCGCGCTGAACAACGCGATCGCCGCCGCCGAAAAGCTGACCGAGGACAAGTACGAGTCCGGCTGGGATGCGTTCCAGGCCGCCTTCGACGCTGCGAAGAAGGTCGCCGCCGACGAGGACGCGACTCCCGCCCAGGTGGCTGACGCGCTTGCCGCGCTGCAGGCCGCCCGGAAGGCTCTGGTGAAGGTCGATGGCGAGAAGCCCGGCCCGCAGGAGCCGTCCACCAAGCCCGAGCCGCAGAAGCCGGCGGTCAAGCCGAGCCCGAACGGCAAGGTGGATGCCACCGAGCCGAGCGGCCTGAGCAAGACGGGTGCCTCGACGATGGCGTTCGCCGTGGCCGCGGTCCTGCTGCTGGCCGCCGGTGCCGGCGTGGTGCTGCTGCGCCGCCGCGCCGAGTAAGGCGCGAGCCGCCATCCCAAGATTCTGGCATGTCGGGATGGCCGCCGCTGAGAAATCGGTGGCGGCCATCATTCCCCGCCGGCATGTCGTGACGACTGATTGCATGGGGCGCTTGATGCGGACGGGATGCTCCCGAGAGCCGCCTTCCCGCCAGTATTTTCCGTTGTTGCGGGAATCGCGCTCTCAAAACTCGCAGATACGGGCCGTTCTTGTTGGATTTAGCCTTGTATCTGCGAGTTTTGAGAGCGCGGGGTTGGTGGCAGCCCGTGCCTCATCCCGTAAAGGTCCCGTTTCTGGCCTGCGGGATGTGACTTTCTCCGGATGCGGGGGCAATCGACATGATGGCGACCCGGTGATCGCGCGCCGCCCCCGTTGGCGGGGAGCTGTCGCGAAGCGACTGGGGTGGCCAAACCTGCTGCAGGACACGAAAGGCCCGCCGAAACCAATGCGAATACTGGTTTCGGCGGGCCTTCGCGCTATCCGCGAATGCGCGCCAAACGTTACGCGCCTACGCGATCACAGGATGCCCTGCGCGACCATGGCGTTGGCGACCTTGACGAAGCCGGCGGCGTTGGCGCCGAGCATCAGGTCACCCTCGTGGCCGTACTCCTTGGCGGCGGCCAGGGAGTCGGCGACGATGGTCTCCATGATGTTCTTGAGCTTGGCGTCGACCTCTTCGAAGGACCACGACAGACGGTAGCTGTTCTGGCTCATCTCCAGGCCGGAAACGGCGACGCCACCGGCGTTCGCCGCCTTGGCTGGGCCGTACAGCAGACCGTTCTTCTGGTAGACCTCGATGGCCTCCGGGGTGGACGGCATGTTCGCGCCTTCGACGACGACCTTGCAGCCGTTCTTCACCAGAGCTTCGGCGGACTCGCCGTTGACTTCGTTCTGGGTGGCGCACGGCAACGCGATGTCACACGGCACGGTCCACACGCCGGAGCAACCCTCGTGGTACTCGGCGGACGGCACGCGCTCGGCGTACTCCTTGATGCGGCCGCGCTCGACTTCCTTGATCTGTTTGACCACGGCCACGTCGATGCCGTTCGGATCGTAGACATAGCCGTTGGAGTCGGAGACGGTGACGACCTTGGCGCCCAGCTCCTCGGCCTTCTGCACGGCGTAGATCGCCACGTTGCCGGAGCCGGAGACCACGACGGTCTTGCCCTCGAAGGAGTCGTTCTTCAGCACGCGCAGGGCTTCCTGGGTGTAGTAGCACACGCCGTAGCCGGTGGCCTCGGTGCGGGCGAGCGAGCCGCCGAACTCCAGACCCTTGCCGGTCAGGACGCCGGAGTACTCGTCGCGGATGCGCTTGTACTGGCCGAACAGGTAGCCGATCTCGCGGCCACCCACGTTGATGTCGCCGGCGGGAACGTCGGTGAACTGGCCGATGTGGCGGCACAGCTCGGTCATGAACGCCTGGCAGAAACGCATCACTTCAGCGTCGGAACGGCCCTTCGGGTTGAAGTCGGAGCCGCCCTTGCCGCCGCCCATGGGCAGCGTGGTCAGAGAGTTCTTGAGGATCTGCTCGAAGCCGAGGAACTTGATGACGCCCTCGTTGACGGTCGGGTGGAAGCGCAGGCCGCCCTTGTACGGTCCGATGGCGGAGTTGAACTGCACGCGGTAACCACGGTTCACCTGCACCTTGCCCTCATCATCGGTCCAGGCCACGCGGAACTTCACCACGCGCTCCGGCTCGACGATGCGCTCCAGCACGCCTGCCTTCTCGTACTCCGGGTGCTTCTCGACTACCGGCTGGATGGTCTCGAACACCTCGCGTACAGCCTGCAGGAACTCCGGCTGGTCGCCGTCGCGCTGTTCGACCTGAGCGTAGACGCGCTTCACGTACTCGTCAGTGAGCATAATTCTCCCCTTAATGGTTGGGTTATCAATAAGACGGTTTTATTGTAGGTGCGGTGTCAAGGGGCGACAAGAAATTGCTCAGGATGTGGCGCGGATGTGTGCGTCAGCTGAGCTGCAGCGTTTCGGCGACTTCGTCGACGATGCGGTGCATGGCCTGGCGCGCGTTGTCCGGACTGCTCTGCCAGATCGCTTGGGCGACGGCGTCGTGTGCGTCGAGGGCTTCCGGCTTGGGCTTTTGCGGGTACATGTGCAGTTCGACGCGTCCGGAGAGCACGGTGGCGATGATGGTGGATAGGGAAGCGAACATCTCGTTGCCGCTGTTGCGCAAGATCAGCGAGTGGAATTCGATGTCGAGCTTGTGGAATTCGTCGAGCCTGCCGTTCTCGCCGGTGTGCCGGAGCTCCGCTGCGAGCAGGGGGAGCCGCGATTTCACGTCGATCGGCGCGTATCGGGCGGCCGAGGTCGCTGCGGCCGGCTCGATGGCGAGGCGCAGTTCGGTGAGGGTGCGCAGCTGCTCCTCACGGTGTGTGGAGTGCAGCTTCCAATGGATGACCTGAGTGCTGAGCGCGTCCCACTCCTCGACCGGTTGGGAGACGAGCCCGATGCGTCGACGGACGGTGACGACTTTGGCTGTTTCGAGGCTTTTCGCGACTTCGCGTGCCACGGTTCGCGAGACGTCGAACCGGCGCTGGAACTCGGCGTCCCCACGACGGCCACCGCGGCGGCGCTTTACTCCCGGCAGGCTTCGCGCGGCGGCGCCGACGACATCCTGCGTGTGGTCTCCACGATGCGCGCCCAATTCGGCGGCCACGTGACCCGTGCCTGAAGCGGGGCGGCCGCGGAATGCCACGAGAATGATGCGATAGTCTGGGAGGTGACGATGCGCGGGTTGCAATCCGCGCATCCGGGCGCGGACACGAGCCTGCGCCTGCGAATCCTCTAACCATAGGAGGCGTCATGATTGATGGTTTCAAGAAGTTCATTTCCCGCGGCAATATGATTGACATGGCGGTCGGCGTCGTCATGGGCGGTGCGGTCACCGCCGTCGTCAATGCGATCGTCAACCATCTCATCAATCCGCTGATCGCCATGATCTTCGGCAAGCCGAACATGGACGGTCTGCTTGCGTTCACGTTCAACGGGGCGACCGTGTCGGTCGGTGCGATTCTGGGCGCATTGCTCAATTTCCTCATCATCGCCGTCGCCGTCTACTTCTTCATCCTGGTGCCGATCAACAAGTTCCGTGACATGTCCGATGCGCTGCTGGCGAAGGCGAAGCTCAAGGAAAGTGAGGCCGAGGACGCCGACGAAGGCAAGGAGCCCGAGCCCACCGCCGAGCAGCAGACAATCGCGCTGCTCACCGAAATCCGCGACCAACTGGCCAAAGCCTAACCAGAACTCGCACCACCGCTGGCGGGGCTATCGGCGAGCCGACTGGGCGCCGGCAATCGCATGCTCCTAGTCGGCGAACTCGCTGTTTTCCGGGGATAATGCGTCACGCTGCGCGGGTACCGTCACCGTGTGCGGGGGCGCACAGCGTGACGGCATTCCGGAACCATTGCAATCACTGGGTTCTTGAAGAATGCGTCACCGTGTGCGGGCGCGCACGGTGACGGTACCCGCACAGCGTGACGCTCTGATGTCGCGAATCGCACCTGATTCCGTTCTCATAGGCGGCGCGCACTTAGGGACGCAACAACGGGTTATGCGCCCCGCGGCCAGAGGGTGGCCGACCATGCGACCTTCGACCGCGGGGCACGCGCTCCGTCAGCTCCGCTTACGACGGAATGTGGCGATAAGACCGCCTCCGATGGCGAGCATTGCGGTACAGGTCAGCGCGACCAGGACGCTGGCACCAGTATGCGACAACTTTGTTTTGCCGTTGTCTGCCTGTTGCCCATTTGTCTTGTCATCCGGCTTCTGGTGGGCTGCTTGATCCGTCTCCTCGTCTGGTGCCGGACTGGGGGCAGGTTCCGGCGTGGGCTCGGGGCCCGGCGAGGGATCAGGCTCAGGCTCCGGAGTCTCCCCACCTTCCTTCGCCTGCACGACGACCGTAAAGGTCTTGGAGGTAGTGGCTCCCTGACTGTCGGTGACGGTGATAGTGACGTGATAGGTTCCCGGAGTATCGGGATCCACATCATCGGCGGTCACATTCGCCGCAGCGAGCGGCATGTCGCCATCCTCCGCGTCGTGCGCGGTCACGCCGTCAAGCGGATCAAAAGCGTCACCGACCGTAATGGTCCGGTCACTGGCGGTGATGACGGGTGCCGCGTTGATCGTTCCGGCAGCACGCGGCCGAATCTTCAGCGTCGTCAACGAATGCGGCGTGACGGTGACCGTCGGCGTCGCCGCATCGAACGTGACGCTGCTGTCAACGGGAGTCACATTATCTTGGTTTTCCAACGTGTTCTCTGCGTTGATTGCTGCGTCCATGGTCTGCACATCCGCGACTCGGCCAGACAGATCCTGCCCGAAATTCAACTTCAGCGTGCGGCCGAGCGCGCGATCCAGATTGACGATGATCACGCGCAGATTGCCATCATCATCCTTGGAAACCAAAGCAGACAGAGCCGTTGCGCCATTGCCCAACGTGGGCGTCGAGCCGAGCGTCGAAGTCAGCACGCTGTCGCCGATGCCATTGCCGAGCATCTGCAGGGCATACGCGCTCGGCGTCAGGAAGAACCCAAACCGCCCCTCGCCCGTCACCGTGCTTGCGCCGTCTTCCGGCACGGCCTGAATAACCGCCTGCTGGGTCGGGCCGAGCGAGTCGGCGCCGCTGCTGTACCAGTCGATCAGGCAGTGCTTCTGAATATAGGGGCTGCCAAGCCGAACATATTCCAGCGCGACCTTGGCGATGTACAGCGCGTGCGATTGCGACCGGACCAGCGCGCTGGTATCGCGGAAAATGCCGTATTCGCTGATGACCGGCACCTTGCCTGCCGGCATGAGTTTCACATACTCCTTGACGCGGTTGATGCCCGCCGTCTCGGCCTTCTTCATCGCGTCGTCGTACCATGCGCCCGCGGTGGCTCCCGTGGGGGTGCCGGAATAAGGGTGGATGGTCATGCCGTCGTACCACTGGTTCGCGTTCAGGTTCGTCATGCGGGTGATGAACCCTGTGGACTCGTAGCTGGTGTACACGTTCGCCGTGTGCCGTGTGCCGTCCGTGCGCTGTTCGGCCGTGTTGATCTGGTCGGTGGTGTTCTTGATGGCCTTCGATATCTTGACGAACCCGTCGCGGTCAACGGTGTAGCTGACATAAACCTGCTGTCCTTTGGCCGGAATCGCACCATGCACGCCGTCTCCGAACCTCAGCGCGCCCGTGCTGTAATCGACCTGCACGACTTTGTCGCCGGCACCGGCGGTCTCCAAGTCGTCCACGATGCGCCACTGTTCGTTCGACTGGTCGTTGCCGACCCATACGCTGACGCTGCCCTTGTTGACGGCCACGAACGACGGGTCGTCGACGATCGCGCCATTGTCGCCGTTCATTTTCGGGTTGACGTTGGCGTAGCGCATGTAACGGGTCAGACCGGCCTTGCCGTCGCTGACCGACGCTGCCTTGTTCCAATCCTCCAGGCTCACGGCGTACTGCTTGGTGAAGCTCGCTGTGCCGCCCTCCGTGTACGCCTGCTCGCTGCCGCCGCTCACCGCGGTGGTCCAGTAGCCCTGCGAGGCGGTGCCGTCGGAGTTGGCCCATGCTTGGTTCATTTCGTTGCCGATTTCGAAATAGCGCACGTTGTACGGCTGCGGGTGTCCGTTGTCTGCGCGCACCTTCGCCCAGTCGATGCCGCCGTTGGGATTGGTGCCGACCTGCGCGTTCAGATATTCGATCAGATCCGCCGCGTCCTGTGCGTTGCCGCGGCCGAGGCTGTACACATAGACGATTTCTGAATCGACCTCGTCCGCGAACGTCGCGATTTCACCGATGCCGAAATTCGGTTCGATGCCGCCCTGACCGGGGTTGTTGTAGAAGCCGTGCACCTGCTTGAGCCGTTGGGCGCGCGGACCGATGGTGGTCTTCCAGTTGAACAGGTTGGAAATCGTGCCTCCGGGGTAGCGAATCGAGCCGAATCCGACCTGCTTGTACAGTGCGGTGAAGTCGTCTTTCACACGCATCGTATCGGGGTCGAAACTGCCGTACCCGTTGAAGGCGTACCGATGATTGACGCCGAAGATGGAAGCGCTGTCGACCGTGCGCTCCACGGTGCTGGGGTCGGCCGTGAGCGTGATCGGTACATGCGCCTGATACGCGGTGATGGCCGTCTGGAGCGCCGTGCCCGCGGCATTCATCGCCGTCATCCGCGCGACGGCGCTGCCGGAGGTGTTGTTCATGGCGTTGACCGCGTTGCGTTTTGCCGTGGCGAGTGCTTGCGCCTGCGCCGACGCGGCGTCGACCTCTCCCGCGGCCAGCAGCGCGTCGGCCTGCGAGACCAGTGTGCCGAGTTGTTTTCTGACAAGGGCCGTGCCTTGCTCGGCGTAAATCGCAGCTGCCTGGTCGTCGGTGAGCGTGGCATCATATACGCGGATGTCGTCCACGTCGCCCTTCATCGAATGCGGGTCCATGGTGCCGATGTTCTTGTGCGAGCCGACCAGCAGCGCGGTGACGGCGTTGACGGCCGAGGTTCCCATGTTCTTTTCGCTGTCGAGCGCGCCGTTGACATAGAACTTGACCTTGCGGCTCGTCTGGTCGAAGGAAACGGCGATATGCTGCCATCCGCCGCGTTCCACCGTATTGTTGCTGAGAACGTCGGTCGCGTTGACATACGTGTGGTACTGGTTGGACGGGCGCAGCGTAAGCAGGGAGCGGCCGGCGCCATCCTGCTGCAACAGCACCGCAGGCTTGTCGCCTGTCGGGTCGAGCGTCGTATCGTACCGGTACCACATCGCGAATGACGCGTTGCCGGCTCCGGTGTTGACGTACTGGTTGATTTTCATGTAGCTGGACGCGCCCGCGCCGAAGTGCAGTACGTTGCCGAATACGCCGGCGGGGTCGGCGATGATGGAGATGTCGTCGCCGATGAGTTGGGCCGTTGCGCTGCTGGAGCCGCCGTTGTTGGCCGCTTCGCGGTCGCCGGCCGCGGTGTTCTCGAAGTTCCATGCGCCTCGAAGGTTTGCGGACGCGGTGGTTGCTGGTGCGGTGGCGTCGGCGTCGGCCGCATAGGCTGCGGCTCCCGGCGACAGCGCCATCGCTGCTGTGGCGATGGCCGCCATGATTGAGCGCCAGAGCTTGCCGCTCCGACGGTGTGATGTGATATGCGTCATTACATGCTCTCTGCTTCTGTTTCGGGGATCACTGCCATGTGATCGTTGGGGTGAGCCTTGCCTCTGTGTGAAGGTCTGCTCAATTCTATCAATGCGATTCCGTGATGCAAGTAACGGCGGGGCGCTGAACCGGTGAGAGCCGGCTCTGTGCCATCCGCGTGCCATTAGCCCTGACGATTTTGGCTGATTCGAGATGGAAACGAGCAGAAAGTGCAAATAGAAAAACCCTCAGAATCAGCTTGATTCCAAGGGTTCTGAGAGTGGAGCTAGCCGGGTTCGAACCGGCGACCCTCTGCTTGCAAAGCAGATGCGCTACCAGCTGCGCTATAGCCCCGTGATTCCGCCGTTGCGGCGTTGTCAGTGAGAAAAAAAGAGCGGCTGAAGTAGCCGCTGCAATTTTCCTGTGGGCCCGGGAGGACTTGAACCTCCGACCTCATCCTTATCAGGGATGCGCTCTAACCACCTGAGCTACGGGCCCGATCCATACACTTCAAAAGCGCACGATGAACTAGAATACCAGAATTGCCGTATGTGTCAAATCCAGTCGGTTTTTGTGGCTTTCGGCGTGTCGTTCTCGTCGTTGTGTGTCTTCACATGGCTTCCTGCGCCGACAATCGCGGGTGCGCCGATAAGGGACATGGGTTACTGTAGGTGATGGCTATGGTGATGTCTGGCGCATCGGCGGCCAGACCGACTTCCTGCGACGAAAGGGTGTACAGTGCAGTATCGATACTGTTGTGGCGATGAAGACATGTCATTCGATCTCATTCCGGAACCGCAATCCGTGACATTGAACGGGGAGGCTGCCGATTCGGATGATGCCGGAGCTCCGGTACCCGTCGCGTTGCCGCTCGTAGGCCGCATCTCGGAAGATCGCGACATCGATGACATCGCCGGCGTTTTCCCGACCCAGCTTGCCGATGATATCGAAGCGGCGACGGGCCTGCGCTGGGACATCGCCAGCGATGTCATGGTGGCCGGACTGCCCGCGCCAAATGCCGCGACTGCGCACCCGGTTCCGCCCCACGCTTCATGCTGGAAGTCGTTTATCACATTGAGACTCGACCCCTCATCCCTGGAGCCGCAGGAATACCGCCTGACCATCGCACGCTCCGGCATAGACGTCGTCGGCGGCGATACGGAAGGTGTGCGCAACGGCGTGCAGACCCTTCGCCAGATCATCCGTCAGTGCGCGCCGGCGCTGCCTCGACTCGTCATCGCGGACAAACCGGCGTACAAGGTCCGCGGCTACTATCTCGACGCCACGCGCGGCCGCGTCCCCACGCTCGACTGGCTGAAAACATGGGCCGACCGGCTGTGCCTGTACAAGTACAACCAGCTTCAGCTATACATCGAGCACACGTTCATGTTCGACGATCTGAGCGAGACTTGGCGCGGCACCAGCCCGCTCAAGCCCGCCGACATCATCGCGTTCGACGAATACTGCGCGCGGCTCGGCATCGAGCTGGTGCCGTCGGTCTCGACTTTCGGACACCAGTACATGGCGATGCGCACGCGCGAGCTGCGCCATCTCGGCGAGTTTCCCGAGGACGCCGACCGTCGGTACGGTTTCGTGGAGCGGCAGCGTCACCACACGCTCAACATCACCGAACCGGAGTCCCTCGCGTTCTCGTTCAAGCTGATCGATGCTTACATGCAGCTGTTCCGCACACGCAAGTTCAACATCTGCGGCGATGAGACGTTCGATTTGGGTCGCGGCCGTTCCAAGCCCGAAGCCGAACGCCGCGGCGTGGCCGCGATGTACGCCGACTTCGTATCGCAGCTGTGCCGTCACTTGTCTGAGCGTGGCCGCGAGCCGATGTTCTGGGGTGACATCGCTGTGGAGATGCCGCAGATCCTCGGCCTGTTGCCGGATAACGTCACGCTGCTCAACTGGCTGTACGCGCCGGGCATCGGCGAAGACAAGGTACGCCTCGTCGCGCAGGCCGGGGCCCCGCAGTACGTGTGCTCGGCGGTATGGTGCTGGAATGCGCTGCTGCCGCGCCTCGACGACTCGTGGAACAACATCTCCCGACTCGCGCGCTACGGCGTGAAGTACGGTGCGGTCGGGTACCTGGTGACCGACTGGGGTGATTACGGGCATGTCAACGATCCGCGCATGGCGGTTTCCGGCATGATATTCGGCGCGCAGTGCGCGTGGAATCCGATGGCTCATATCCAGGGTGAGGCCGGGTGCGGCGACGGCGAAGAAGGCTCTGCTGCCGGTTATGCCGATGCCGCCGCCGATGTCGTCCGCGAGAACAAGGCCGCCGCGGACGGGGATTCCCCGGCGCCGCTCCCGTCGAGCTCGGAAAGCGACGATTACACCGGTGGCGCGGCCGACGCGATTGCGGGCGCGCCGGCCGGCGGCGATGGGTCGTGTGCCGAGATGTGCCGTCGCGTGGCCGAGGTCGAATATGGCGACCGTTCGGGCGGCATAGTCGAGGCACTGCGAGATGCCGCCTGTCGTGTGGCGTTCGGCTGGGATGACATGGTCTGGTACTGCGAGCTGGATGAAGGCGACGGACGGATGAATCGCGATGCCGCATCGGCGATGCATCTCGGCGTGCATGGGTTCAGCGGGGAATACGGGCGGGAGTGGGAGGCCCGACTGCTGGGCAGTACCGATCTTGATGAGGCTCGGCGCACGATGCTGCAAGGGCTGTCGCCGCATATCGTCCGCGCGGCCGAGGCGAACGAGGCGCTGCTGTGCGACGCCATGCGACTCGGCGCCGCCGCCGGTCGCGCATCGCGTTTGGGTGCGGCTCGGCGTGATGTGCCGGCGATGCTGGCCGCCATCGAGGGGCAGCGCTGGTTCAACTTGGTCGGCTTGTGCCTTGCGCGGCGGCATGACGTCATCACGGTCGATGCCGGCGATATCGCCCGCGCGTCGGCCGGGTTGATCGAACCGGACGCAGGCTCTTCCGCAGGGCCGGAAGCCGTGCAGTATGTCTCGATTCGAGTGGCACGTGGTCTGGAGCGCTGGTTCGAGACCTACTGCGACTTGTGGCGTTCTGTCAGCGCGGAATCGGAATTGGCCCGCATCGCCTCCATCGTGTGGCGCTGTGCCGACGCCCTGCGTTCATAAGCTCAAGCGCACATCAGAGGCGGGGCGTCGCGCGGTAGTGGCATGAGCCGGTCGTTGTTGCCGTGCCGGCGCTCGCTGGCTGAGACGGCGCGAACATGCGATCCATGCCGGGTCTCATATGTGAGATCCGGCATTTCGTTGTGCCGCAAGGCGTCGCCGCCTCGTGCAGTGGCGTTTTTCAGG
>RRZU010806048.1_pt1 | contig 11098 bp, 11 predicted proteins | sample 2165561 | NCBI WGS metagenome assembly RRZU01 (sample SAMN10456909, study PRJNA506462) | wastewater metagenome | isolation source: wastewater sludge | place: USA: Moscow, Idaho | reverse complement strand
GTCGTCTTGGCGTCCTGGACCGGGACGACCATCTCGTTGATGACCATGAGGATCGACGCGGTGATCGGCACGGCGATCAGCACGCCGAGCAGCCCGAGGAGCGCGCCACCCACAAGGGCTCCGATGAGCACAAGAGCGCCAGGTACGGACACGGCCTTGGTCATGATCCTTGGCGTCATCAGGTAGGCCTCGACCTGCATGTACGCGAAGTAGACGATCACGAAGACGAGCGCGATCCACCCGACCGTGAAGAGTGCGACGATGCTGGCGATGATCCACTGCATGACAGAACCGATCATCGGGATCATCGTCACCACCAACGCCAGCGCCCCGAGCAAAGCCGCGAAGGGGACGCCGATGGCAGAGAGCATCAGGAAACAGACCACGGCGTTGCAGAAAGCCAGGACGGCCATCCCGGAGACGTAGCCGCCGACGGCGGTCGTCAGTTGGTCTGCAACGCGGGAGACCCGCGGCCTCACGTAGGCAGGGTTCAACCGCACCACGGCCCCCTTGACCTGCTCAAGGGAGGCAAGGAAGTACAGGGTCAGGACGAGGGTCAGCAGACCGCCGGACAGCGCCTCGACGAGGCTGCTCCCGATGGCGAGCGCCCCGCCGCCGAGAGCCGCCAGGTTGGCGGGGTTGCTGATCCACCTCTGCAGCTGCGTCAGCAGCTCGCTGTACAGGTCCGCCTGCCCTGTCGCGTCGACGATCCGCTCGTACCAGGCCTGCTGTTCCAGCGAACGGATGAATGCCGGAGCCTGGACGATGAGCTCGCCGATCTGCGAGATGGCCACCGGAACGACGATCGCCAGCAGACCCACGATCAGCAGCGCGAACACGACGAACACGATGACGATGCCGAGGCCGCGGCCCACGCCGCGCTTCTGCAGCTTCTGGACGAGCGGCTCCAGTGCCATGGCGACGAAGAGAGCCACGCCGACGGTCACCAGCACCGAGGACAGGCTGGCGAGCGCACCGCCGAGGGCCAGCGCGATCAGGCCACCCACCGTGACGGTGAAGCCCAGCCGCAACGGGCCGGCGATGGCCCTGCGGGGGGTGCGGATCACATCGCCTGGCAGGTTCTCCTCTGACATGCCCATGACCCTAGTCCAGCGACGGGCGTGCGCACGCGGATCAGTACTCGGCGAGATGCTCCGCCAGCGTCGAGCCGGAGTAGTCCTCACGGAACAACCCCACGGCGGCCAGGGCGGGCACAACCTGGGTGGTGAACAACTCCAGGGACTGCCACGAACCGGCGGGCAACGCGATGAGCCCGTCGATGGCGCCGGAGCGCGCCCTCTCGACGATGGCGTTGACGGCATCGGCCACCGTGCCGACGATGCTCCAGTGCCGTGCCTTCCCGGCCCGTGGGACCAGGTCCGCGCGGCCGGCTAGCGCCTGCGCCGCCTCCCGGGTGTCGGCCAGACATACGGAGAGTCCCGGGAGTACGAGGGGCCGTCGTGGCCGCCCCAGCGAGTCCGCGGCGTCGTCAAGGCCCCGGACCTGCGCCAACCCCGTCTCCGCGTCGGGCTGCATCACGAACACGGCGGCGGCGTACCGGGCGGCGAATCCCTCGGCGCCGGGGGCCGCCCCAGCGTGCAGGAGCGGAAGGCGCCGCTCGTCGCGGGCGGGCGTCGTCAGTGGCCCAGCGGACGCGTAGCGCCCGATCTGGGAGACACGTCGGATCCTGCGGACGTCGGCGAACTGACCGGTCGCGCGATCCATCCTCAGGGCGTCGGCGGGGAAGCTCTGGCGCAGCGACTCGACGACCTCGATGAAGTCGCTCGCGTTGGCCTGCGGATCCTGGGGGCGTCGGACATTGCCGTAGTTGTCGGCGCCACCCAGGGAGGCCATCACGTTCCAGCCGGCCCGCCCCCCGGAGACCAGGTCGAGCGACTGCAGCTGACGGGCAACTGTGTAGGGCTGGGCGTATGCCGCGGAGACCGACGCGATGAGCCCGATGTGCCGCGTGTGTGCCGCAAGGAGGCCCATGAGGACGAGTGGCTCAAGGCTGCTGAGGCCGGGCCCCTCCTCCAGGGCACGCGGGTCGAGCAACAGGGCGTCGGGTTTGAACACGAAGTCGAGATGGGCCGCCTCGGCCAGCCGGGTGACGTCGACATGGAAGTCCGCCGTGAAGAGCTCCTCGACGCGCGAGTCAGGGCGCCGCCAGGTGTCGCCGCGGAGCCACGACGGCGAAAGGCACAACCCGATCTTGAGGCGTCTCATCGAGGTCACTCTCTACAAGGTGAAGCTATTTGACAACCGACATTGCGCGATATTCGGCGCAGCGCCACTGTAGCCCAGGTCCGCGGACGGTGCCGACGTGGGAGGATGAACTCATGGTTGATTCCACCCCTGACAGCGGGTTCGCCACCCGGCTGAAGGCTATCCGCGAACGCATCGACCTGGCCGCCAGGTCCGCAGGCCGGAACCCCGCCGGCGTGAGACTGCTTCCAGTAACGAAGACCGTGGAGTCGGCTCGGCTGCGGGAGGCCGTCGCGGCCGGCTGCCGGCGGCTGGGGGAGAACAAGGTGCAGGAGGCGGCCCGCAAGTTCGGGGAGCTGGCCGACCTCGACGTCGAGTGGGCGGTCATCGGACACCTGCAGACCAACAAGGCGCGCGACGTCGCCGCCTTCGCGACCGAGTTCCAGGCGCTCGACTCGCTCCGGCTGGCAGCGGCCCTCGACCGGCGCCTCCAGGCGGTGGGGCGTGGGATGGACGTCCTCGTCCAGGTCAACACGTCCGACGAGTCGAGCAAGTCCGGCGTCGCACCGGGGGAGGCCCTCGACCTGCTGCGAGCGCTCCGGCCGTTCTCGTCGCTGCGCGTCAACGGGCTCATGACCCTGGCCGCCCGGTCCGAGGACGAGGAGGCGGTCCGGGCCTGTTTCCGGCGGCTGCGCGACCTGCGGGACCGCGGGCTTGACGAGTCGCTGGTGGGCGACGGAGAACTATCCATGGGAATGTCCGGAGATTTCGAAGCAGCCGTCGAGGAGGGCGCGACCTGCGTGCGGATCGGAACTGCCCTCTTCGGCGTGAGAGCGCTTCCGACGAAGTGAGCCGGGTGCGTGGTACGCGTTACCATCGTTACAATAATGTGATTCCTTCGTGTTCCTACTAGGCCCGATGCGGCCTATTGTCACCTGCATAGACCGACCACAGGAACAATGGAGTCACCGTGGCACGTCGCAGAATCCCCGCGATCCTGCTGGCCTCAGGAGTCGCAGTGTCCGCGCTTCTGACCGCCTGCGCAGACACCCAGACATCGAGCACGACCACCGCCGAGGCCACCACCTCCGGGAGCGCCGGTGAGGCCGGCTCGTTCGACTGCTCGCCCTATGAGGCCTTCGGTGATCTGAACGGCACGACAGTGACCGTCTACACGTCGATCGTCGCTCCCGAGGACCAGCCGCACATCGACTCGTGGAAGCCCTTCGAGGACTGCACGGGCGTCGACGTGCAGTACGAGGGCTCGAAGGAGTTCGAGGCCCAGCTCATCGTGCGCGTCAAGGGCGGCAACGCGCCCGACATCGCGTACGTCCCGCAGCCCGGCCTGCTGCAGACCCTGGTCCACGACACCGGCAAGGTCGTCGCCGCTCCCGACGCGACCGCGGCCAACGTCGACGAGTTCTTCGACCCCGCCTGGAAGGAGTACGGCTCCGTCGACGGGACCTTCTACGCCGCCCCGCTGGGCGCGAACGTGAAGTCGTACGTCTGGTACTCGCCAAAGGTCTTCGCGGAGAAGGGCTACGAGATTCCGGAGACGTGGGACGACCTGATGGCGCTGACCAAGCAGATCGCCGCCGACGACCCTGACGCCAAACCCTGGTGCGCGGGCTTCGGATCGGGCGACGCCACCGGCTGGCCCGGCACCGACTGGCTGGAGGACGTGCTGATGCGCACGGCCTCCCCGGAAGTCTACGACCAGTGGGTCGCGCACGAGATCCCGTTCAACGACCCGCAGGTGGTGGAGGCTCTCGACACCATCGGCGCGATCCTCAAGGACAGCGCCTACGTCAACGGCGGCTTCGGCGACGTCAACTCCATCGCGACCACCACGTTCCAGGACGGCGGACAACCCATCCTGACCGGTGGGTGCTACCTGCACCGCCAGGCGTCGTTCTACGCCGCCAACTGGCCGGAGGGCACCGACGTCTCCGAGAATGGCGACGCGTGGGCGTTCTACTTGCCGGCCGTCGACCCGAGCGCCGCGAAGCCGGTCCTCGGCGGTGGCGAGTTCGTCGTCGCCTTCGCTGACCGCCCGGAGGTGCAGGCGTTCCAGACCTACCTCTCCAGCGCGGACTGGGCCAACGAGAAGGCGAAGGACACCCCGAACGGTGGCTGGGTCTCGGCGAACAAGGGCCTCGACATCAACAACCTCGTCTCTCCGATGGACCAGCTGTCGGCCTCGACGCTGCAGGACGAGGCGGCGGTGTTCCGCTTCGACGGTTCCGACATGATGCCCGCCAAGGTGGGAGCCGGCACCTTCTGGAAGGGCATGACCGACTGGATCACCGGCCAGTCCACGCAGGACACCCTCGACTTCATCGAATCGTCCTGGCCTTCGTGACCCCATCTGACTCGGCCGGTGGGGCGGGCCTGAGAGCCGCCCCACCGGCGTCCGTCCGGACAGGAGACACTCCGTGACCCAAATCATTGACAAGTTCCTCGCGATGTTCGTCGCGATCGCGCTCTTCGCCGTGGTCGTCGCCCTCATCGTGGGCATCGCCTGGCTCGTCGGCCGGCTGCGCTCGCGCTCGTCGGACCGGCTGCAGGGGGTCGTCTACGTCGCCCCCGTCGTCCTCATGCTCGCAGCCGGGCTGGTGTACCCGGCGCTCCTGACGATCCGCCAGGCCTTCGGCGGCCCGACGGGCGACGTCGGCTTCAGCCTGACCAACTTCGCGAACATCTTCACGAGCCCAGAGCTGCTGCGCCCGTTGATCAACACGGCCGTCTGGGTGATCGCGGTGCCTGTGCTGGCCACGGTCGTCGGGCTGGCCTACGCCGTGCTGGTGGACCGGTCCCGCTTCGAGGCCTTCGCCAAGGCCCTCATCTTCCTGCCCATGGCTATCTCCATGGTTGGCGCATCCATCATCTGGAAGTTCGTCTACGAGTACCGTCCCGCAGGCGATGCCCAGACGGGCCTCTTCAATGCCATCATCACGACCTTCGGGGCAGACCCCGTCGACTTCATGCAGTCGCGGCCGTGGAACACCTTCTGGCTCATCGTCGTCATGGTGTGGATCCAGGCCGGCTTCGCCATGACCGTCCTCTCGGCCGCCATCAAGGCCATCCCGGACGAAGTCGTCGAGGCAGCCAAGATCGACGGCAGCACCGGCTGGCGGCTCTTCCGCAGCATCACGCTGCCAAGCATCCGCGGGTCAGTCGTCGTCGTGCTGACGACCGTGGGCATCGCCACCCTGAAGGTATTCGACGTCGTGCGGACCATGACCGGCGGCCAGTTCGACACCTCGGTGCTCGCGCTGGAGTTCTACAACTACTCGTTCAGGTACTTCGAGTACGGCACGGGAGCCGCCATCGCGGTCCTGCTGTTCATCCTCGTGCTGCCGATCGTCATCTACAACGTCATCCAGATGAGGAGGGACGCCTGACATGGCAAGGACCGCAGCGGGCAACGCCGCCCGCGCCATCTCGTCCCCTTGGGCCTCCGTGGTGGCCGTCCTGCTCGCCGTGGCCTGGACGACGCCGACCCTCGGGCTGCTCATCACGTCCTTCCGTACGCAGGAGGACATCCAGACCACCGGCTGGTGGACAGCGTTCACGAACCCCTGGTTCACGATGCGCAACTACCAGGAGGCGCTGTTCGGGGGCTCCACGAGCCTGATCGACTACTTCATCAACTCGATCGTGATCACCATCCCTGCGGTGATCATCCCGCTGCTGCTCGCAGCCCTCGCCTCCTATGCGATCGCGTGGACGAAGTTCCCCGGCCGCGACTGGCTGTTCGTCGGCATCTTCGCCCTGCAGATCGTCCCGCTGCAGGTGGCGCTGATCCCGCTGCAGCAGGTCTACAACGTGCTGGAGTTGACGCCGTTCTGGCGGGTCTGGCTCTCGCACTCCATCTTCGCGCTGCCGCTGGCGGTGTTCCTGCTCCACAACTTCATGAAGGACCTGCCGCCCGACCTCATGGAGGCGGCAAGGGTCGACGGCGCAGGGCACAACCAGATTTTCTTCCGCATCATCCTCCCGCTGATGAAGCCGGCCCTGGCGAGCTTCGGCATCTTCCAGTTCCTGTGGGTCTGGAACGATCTGCTCGTCGCGCTGATCTTCGCCCCGTCGCGGCAGAACGCGCCGCTGACGGTCCGCGTCGCAGAGATGTCCGGCACCCTCGGCGGCCAGTGGTACCTGCTGTCCGCCGGCGCGTTCATCTCCATGATCGTGCCGGTCATCGTGTTCCTGTCGCTGCAGAAGTACTTCGTCCGCGGCCTCCTGGCGGGCGGCCTGAAGGGGTAGGCGCGGCCCGTCGGCGACGTAACCTTCTCGGAGCCGGAGCCTGCCCCACAAGCCAACTCCTCCGACACCGTCCAGGGGGCATCGAGCTCGGACCTGTCCGCCGGGCCGGATCTGATCGGGGCGGCCAGCCTCTGGATGGGACAGGAGATCACCAGCCTCGGCCGCGGGTTCAACCCGGGGGCAAACGTGCTGCAGGCGGGTGACGCGTCCGTCTCCGTCCCCGAGATTGCCTCGACCTGAAGCTGGTTGGTACGCCCGGCTGGGCCCATGGCCTCACGCTGAGCGGTGCGGGGTTTGTTCCCGGTGAGCGCGTTGCCCTCACCGCTGCCAGTCAGGTGCTCGGCTCGGTCCCGGTGGCTGCTGCCGATGGCGCCTTCCAGGTCCGCATGGATGCCGACATCGACGTGTTCTCGGGGTCCAGGCCGGTGGTTGTCACGCAACCGGCCCAGGCGCGACGGCGACAGCTGAGGTCCAGATCGACGCCCCGAAGGCGAGCATCTCCTACGAGAGAGGAGCCGAAGGGAAGGTGTGGCCCGGGCAGAACCTCGACGTCACCTGGAAGGGACTTCGCCCGGGAGAGAGTGTCGTGGCGCGGCTGCAGGTCGAGCCCGTGCCCCGTGATCCGATCCGCCAGCTCTACTTGGAGGCCCGCGCCTGCATGCGGTCGCGCGATACGTCGATTGCGGCGAGGCGAGGAACACCAGCGCGGCGATCCACCGGCCCGGAACTGAGGGTTCCGGTTCGGTGATTAGCTGGGGTTCATGAAGCGGTGGGTGCTTGCATTCCTGAGCGCACTACTTGTGGCTGCTGTCGCGTTGTCTGCCGTGGCGTTTTGGCAGCTTTGGTGGACCCCGAAAACTGTCTATTCGTGCGACGGGCTGCCCAGTGGCGCCTCAACGCCTGTGGTCGCTGCTCAGGAGTTCACGGATGCCCTGGTCTCCTCAGACCCTGCCGCCATGTGTGCGGTCCTGGTCGACAAGCTGACCGATGAGCAACTGGAAGAACTGGCAGCGGAGGTCCGCGAGCAGTTGGGAGCGCCCTCCTCGGCGGATCAGGTCCAGATGCGGCTGGGTGACGAAGACGGCAGCAGGTCCACGCTCACTCTGGAGGGACCGGGTGGCACCGTTGAAATGTCCGTCTTCTTCTTCTACAACTGGTACCGGGTCGAACTATGACGTTCCCGAGTGATTGGCGGAGTATTCGCCATGATCGACAGCGGTGCTCCTGAGGCGTCCGTCGAGGTCTGCAAAGTCGGGGCGCATCGCTATATGCCGTGCCAGCGGTCGGGGTCGCCGAGCCGTGCTTGTCGGCTACTTGCTGGAACCAACTGCTCTGAACACAACAATGCTTGGCTCGGACACCTCGACGGTGACGAGGCCACCCGTGGGGGAATACAGGGAAGGGGTGTACTCCCCAGCCATGCTCTCTCCAACCGCGCATGGGACCACCAGCGACCCCAACTGGGCAGCACCCTGCGAAATGTCGATTGTTACGGACTCAACCGTCTCCGTCAAGCATGTCGCCAATATCGAGATACTGCCGTCCGAGTGATCCGGCTCGAATGAGCTCGATGCGGGGAGGGCGTCCCGGGAAGACAAGTACACACGACTCGGTGCCAACGCGCTCAGACGCTCGTCCAGAAACTGTTCTGCGTCCTCGCGGCTCGGTTGAGCGGCTGTGGCTGGCCCGTCGGCGGTTGACGTGTGAGATGGTTCCACGGGTGCGGATGGAGCCGGCGTGCTGACGGCGCAACCAGTCAGGGGAACCAAGAAGAGGCACCAAACCGCGAGAGCGCCAACTCGGTTCCTCCTTCGGTACTTCATATCACCGAGCATTGCGCCCGCTGAGAAGCAGTGTCAAGGGTGCGCGTTTGGGTGTGGAGGTCGCCCCGTCCCAGACAATCCTTCTTTCGGCACGGGCGACCCATGCAGCAGTCCTGCTCCGAAGTGGTCCTGGTCGTTTGGGCCTTCGACGTCGATGCGGATCGCCTTATGATCAAGTTCGCCGGTCTGAGTAGAGACTGTCGAGATCTGGTAACTCTGGCTTCCGCCCGGGCGCTCCACTCGCACAACAACGTCGGCTTGGGGCTACCACGAGCTCCGATCATCAGCGACGCAGGAGGCAAACCGTTTCCCCTGTGGCTAGAGCGGAGCTCCACAGTCCACTTTCTGAATGCCACACGACATCATTTATCCGTGCGTCACCGTGCGCCGGCAGAGAGCCGCCGCCAGGAGATGAACCCGTCCTCCTCGCAGAGCTCGAGCGTCATCAGCCCGTCGTCGGTGATGTACTCAGCGGTCAACTCCTCAAACAGGTGAACGTCGGCCAGCGACTCGTCATCGAACTCAGTGAGCGCTGCGAGGTAACGCCTGAACAGGTCCGGGTCGGGAACGATGATGTCTGCGATCCCGAGTTCGTCGATGACCAAGCGCTTGACCGGGAGCTCCTGCCGCGACAGGACTTTGAGCAGAAAGAGCACGGGGGAGCGGTAGGCGTCCGCCGAGTCGAGAATGGCTTCCATGAACAGGTCTCCTACTTGCAGTGGTCTTGGAAGGGTAGGCGCTGATGACCCCGTCGGAACCGGAAATCAGTATGAAGATCTTCGAGGAAGTCGACCCGCTGATGGTCTTCAACGCCAACGTTCGCGAACGGCAGGTCTTGCCGTCCCAGCGCCCAGCACCCTCCCGGGGCACGCCTCCGGCTTGCCTCACGGCGTCGTGGAGCCGATCCATCACCACACACCGCTACACACGCGAGCGCGAGCGCCGCTCGCTTCCACACGCTGGGCCGCCCGCCTTCAGATGACGCAGAACTCGTTGCCCTCCGGGTCCGCCATCACAATCCAGTGGCCGAGCATCGGGTCGTCGAAGACCAGCGTCTCGGTCGCACCGGCGGCCAGCAGTTCGTCGGCCTTCGCGCGCAGCGCGCCCCTGTCCTTGCCCTCGGCCGACTCGCTGACGACCACGTCCAGATGGAGCCGGTTCTTCGCTGTCTTCGGCTCGGGGACCTTCTGGATGAAGATGCGGGGACCGGCGCCGGTCGGGTCGACGATCGCGTTGGCGTCGTTCCACCGCTCCTCGGGCAGCCCCCAGGCGGTCAGCGCCTCCTCCCACGTGGAGTGCGGGGCGGGCGGGTCCTCCCTGCGGTAGCCGAGGGCCAGTGCCCAGAACTCGCCGAGGGCGGTGGGGTCACTCGCGTCGAGGGTCAGGTGAAAGGGGTGTCTACTCATCTGCCCACGATGAACGAGCGGATCGCCGCGGTCAAGAGTTTGCAACAATGACCGCGTGACTAGCTCCGCTGCCGAAGGCCTTGGCGTGGTCGAGACGCACACCGCGCGCGTGTTCGACGCGGGCGACCCGCTGGTGCTCGCAAGCGGGGCCACTCTGCCGCGCGTCGACGTGGCCTACGAGACGTACGGGACCCTCAACGACGAACGCAGCAACGCGATCTACATCTGCCACGCGCTGACCGGCGACGCGCACGCCGCCGGCTACCACGTCGGCGACACCCGCCCCGGCTGGTGGGACAACCTCATCGGGCCCGGCCGCCCGATCGACACCGACCGCTGGTTCGTGGTGGCCTCCAACATCCTGGGCGGCTGCCAGGGCACCACGGGGCCGTCGTCGATCGACCCGCGCACCGACCGGCCGTATGAGCTGAACTTCCCGCTGCTGGACATGGCCGACTTCGTCTCGGTGCACCGCGGCCTCGCCCGGCATCTGGGCATAGAGCGGTTTGCCGCCGTCGTCGGGGGATCGCTCGGCGGAATGCAGGTACTCCAGTGGGCCCTGACCCACCCCGAGGACCTCGACCGGGCCGTGATCCTGGCGGCCTCGAGTCGGCTCACGGCTCAGAACATCGCCTTTTCGGCGGTAGGGCGCCAGGCGATCATGCGCGACCCGGACTTCCACGACGGCCGCTTCATCTCGCAGGGCGCCTTCCCCGGCAAGGGGCTGTCGGTGGCGCGGATGATGGCGCACATCACCTACCTCTCCGAGGAGGCATTCCAGGAGAAGTTCGGCCGCTCTCCACAAGAGGGCGAGCTGTCGCCGAACTTCGGGGTCGACTTCGCCGTCGAGAGCTACCTCGGGCACCAGGGTCAGCGCTTCCTCCGCCGCTTCGACCCGCTCAGCTACCTGTACCTGACCAGGGCGATGGACTACTTCGACCCCTTCTCGCGCGACGGAGCGCTCGACCTGCTGGTCGCGGACCCCGTCCGTTTCCTCATCATGAGCTTCGACACCGACTGGCGGTTCTCCACCGCTCACTCGCGGCGGATCGTGCGCCACCTGGAGGGGGCTCGGCTGCCGACCTCGTTCAGGGAGATCTCCTCGCCGTGGGGGCACGACTCTTTCCTGCTGGAGATCGATGACTACCACGCCTCGGTGCGGGCATTCATGGACCGGGCGGCGGAGGAGATCGCATGAGCCTGCAGTTCCGGGCGGACCTCACACTGATCGCCGACCTCGTGCCCGAGGGGTCACGCGTGCTGGACCTCGGCTGCGGCAACGGGGACACGCTGCAGCTGCTCGCGGAGAAGGGCTGCACAGGCGTCGGAGTCGGCCGCGACCCCGTCAACGTGCTGGCATGTCTGCGGGCCGGGGTCGACGTGATCGAGCTCGACCTC
>RRZU011486340.1_pt1 | contig 11100 bp, 10 predicted proteins | sample 2165561 | NCBI WGS metagenome assembly RRZU01 (sample SAMN10456909, study PRJNA506462) | wastewater metagenome | isolation source: wastewater sludge | place: USA: Moscow, Idaho | reverse complement strand
TCCGAGCCGGAGCCGTTGTTCCCGGAGTCCGAACCCGAACCGGAGTCGGAGCCCGAGTTGTTGGAGTCGCCCGATGAGCTGCCGGTCTGGACAGTCGTGACGGGGGCGGTGTCGTCCGCCGAGGCGGTTCCGACGCCGAGTCCGGCCAGACCGATGGTGGCTGCAGCCAGGCTCACAGTTGCCTTGCGCCACCAGGTGCCCTGCTCGTTCGGCGCGGTGTAGCCGAGAGCACGACGGGGGTGGATGGAGTGGTTCTTCACTGTGGTCTCCTTGGATTGAGTGCTCCTACAGTCTGAGAGTTTCTCAGGGAAAACTCAAACTTCTTGAGCGCTTCCCACAGGATTCCACCCACAGCAGACGACCACTATCGCTCAGAACACGCTCACCTTTACCTGAAATCCTCTCAGGTTCCTCACAGGTTCGCCGTCGACTGGAGGGCATGGAAAAGGGCCGTGCCCTCAGGCACGGCCCTTGAGTCTCGGCTCAGTTGAGGCCGACGAGGTCACACACGAAGATCAGGGTCTCGCCGGGGCCGATGACGCCACCGGCACCGCGATCGCCGTAGGCGAGGTGGGACGGGATGGTGAGCTGACGGCGACCGCCGACCTTCATCCCCTGGATTCCCTGGTCCCAGCCCTGGATGACCCGGCCGCCGCCGAGCGGGAAGGACAGCGGTGCGCCACGGTTCCAGGAGGAGTCGAACTCCTCGCCGGAGCTGAAGGCCACACCCACGTAGTGGACGTGCGCGACGTCGCCGGCCTTGGCCTCTGCGCCGTCGCCCTCGACGATGTCGGTGATGACAAGGTCAGCCGGGGGCTCGCCGCCCGGGAAGTCGACCTCTGGCTTCTCGTTCATGTTGGTCATGGTGCCGAGCCTACCCGGCCGCGACCTCCGGGTCAGGCCCACGTCGGGGCCAGCACGCCGCCAGGAACAGCGTGGCGAGCGCGAGCAGGGCCCACAGCGTCTGAGCGTTACCGAGCACCTGCTGCCACGGTGTCCACTGGACCACGCCGTCGTCGACGATCGGCTGTTCCCAGATGATCCGCGAGTAGAAGACCCACACGCCGAGCGCTGCGACCGCTCCCCCGATCCAGGCGACAGGGGCCGGTTCCGTGCGCCACAGGAACGCGAGCACGAGGATGGCGGGGACGCACCAGACCCAGTGGTGCGACCAGGACACCGGCGAGGCGAGCAGCGAGTACAGGCCCATCGTCACGATGGCCGCCGCCTCGAGGCCCATGGCGGAGAGTCGCCACATCAGCCAGAGCAGGCTGAGCCCGAGCACTGCGCAGGAGGCGAACCAGACGATGCTCGCGGTGGTGTCGTCGAGGATGAGGCGCCGGACGAGGCCGTTGATGGACTGGTTGGCGAGGTAGGCCAGGTTGCCGATCCGGTCGGTCGAGACGATGGTCTCGGTCCAGTAGGTGACCGAGTCACGCCACGTGACGGCGAACCCGATCGCGGTGTAGACGAGTGCTGAGGCGATCCCGACGAGCATCGCCCGCCACTGCTTCCGGACCAGGAAGTAGGCGAGGAACACCGCCGGGGTGAGCTTGATCGCCAGCGCGAGGCCGACGAGGCAGCCCTGCCATTTCCGGCCACGCAGGGCGATCAGATCGATCACCACGAGGGCCATCAGCACGTTGTTGATCTGCCCGAACCAGATGGTCTCGCGCATCGGTCCGATCCACATCGTCGCGCCGGTGAGCGCGACGGCGAACCAGGCGGCGCGGCTCCCGGTGAGCCCGCTCACCTCCTTCGACACCACCCACACCGCTACCGCGAAGGCGACGATGGAGACGACGGTGAACAGCGCGGAGGCGACCTTGAGCGGCATCAGCGCGAGCGGCGCAAACAGAATCGCGGCGATCGGCGGATAGGTGAACGGCAGGTTGGCGCCCAGTTCGATGTCGGGCAGTCGTCCGTAGAGGTCGCCGCCCTGCAACAGCACCTGCCCTCCGAGCCGGTAGACGTCAAGGTCGGTGCGGTAGACGTTGGCACCCCGCTTCGCCATCCAGAACTCCTCGAGGCCCGGCACCCCGTAAAGCAGCAGGAACGCCCCGGCCCCGACCGAGGCGAGCGCGAGGATCCGGAAGGCCCAGTTGTCCAGGACCCGTCCCGCGATCTCGGCGACACGGGCCCGGGCCGGGTGCGGCGAGGTCTCCATGGCGGCCATTGTGTCACTGCCAGGAGGGACACCGCTTCTGCACGACGCCGATCAGACCGCGCCCCTGAGGACGGTGTCGGCGGATGCCGCGGTGGGCTGACTCGCGCTCGTGGGGGTCTGAGCGGGGCTGATTGCAACGTGATCCAGCCGGGGATCACGAGGATCCCGGCTGATTCCACCTGTCAGAGCCTCAGTCGCCCCTAGGCGTACCCGGCCAGGCCGTAGGTCGGCATCTGCGGAGCGGAGCGGCGTGCGCGCTCTTCATCCGCTTCAAGGATGCCCGTCTTCACTGCCGTGACGACGAGCCGGAATGCGATCCACATCACCAGCGCTGTGAAGGTCAACTGGACGACAATCACGACGAGGCCGATACCCAGGACATACATCTCCATGGCTGCTCCTTCAAGAGGTCTGTGACGTGAAGGTGGCAAGCGTCCCCGACGCCGTCGGAGGCGCCCCAGGTTCAAGGTGTCCATGCGGCCGCGGTGCGGGTATGAGTCCGTGTCAGCCACTTTGGCTCATGACCGGAACGGTCGTCGCGGTCCGCTACCGCCAGCCAGGTCCAGACCTGACTCAGTCCCGGTCCAGCGCGGCCAGCGCCGCGGCCAGGACATCCACCGGCGCGGCCGAGGCGTCCAGCACGACGTGCGGGCTCTCCCATGGCTCAAAGGCCTGCGCCCCGTCCTCCACCTCGGACCAGTCGGGCTCCGGCACGTGAGCCAGACCGCGGTCGCGGCCGTCGAGTCGCTCCCGATGTTCGTCGAGGTCCGCGAGGACGAGCAGGAGCGTGATCAGCTGCGCCCCGGTCGCCTCGGCTGCCCGCTGCCAGGTCTCACGCGCAGGCGACGAGTCATTGACCGCGTCCACCACGACGGTCTGCCCCAGCCCCAGGTTCTCCTCCGCCACCGCCCGAGCTGCCTCGTAGGCCGCGACGCCCGTCGTCCAGTCGGCGGGGAGCCCGGCGCCGAGGAGGGCGTCCTCGACGAGGTCGACGCTGACCCGAACCGCCCGCAGAGTCGACCCGAGACCGTCCGCGAGCGTCGTCTTCCCCACGCCCGGCAGCCCGGACACCACGATCAGCCTCGACCCGTCCATCCCCCGAGACGCTACGACATCGCGGTCGCACACGCCGAAATGATCCCCGGCCGGGCCCGCCCGGTAGCCTGTTGCTGTGAGCATCACCTGTCGTCCCATCTCCGCCGAGGAACATCTCGGCTTCATCGACCAGCGCGGATCGGCCTCGTTCCTGCAGACGCCGGCCTGGGCGCGCGTGAAGTCCGAATGGCGTGGTGAGTCCGTCGGCTTCTTCGACGGCGACCAGCTGACCGGCGTCGGTCTCGTGCTCTACCGGCAGCTGCCGAAGCTGAAGCGCTACCTGGCCTACCTTCCAGAGGGGCCGGTGCTCGACTGGTCCCGCAGCGACCTCGGCGAGCACCTCTGCGCCCTTGTCGCCCACGCGAAGAAGCGGCGCGCCTTCGCCGTCCGGATCGGACCGGCCATCGTCCAGCGCCGGTGGTCGCCCGCCACCATCAAGGCCGCGATCGCCGATGAGAGCGTCACGCGTCTCTCTGAGATGACGCCGGATGAGACCGTCCTGGTCGCCACGCGCGCCCGCAACGAGCTGATCCATGCTGGCTGGGTGACCGACGAGACGGGCCATGGCTTCGCGGCCGGCCAGCCGATGTTCAACTTCCAGCTCCCGCTGCGCCACCCCGACGGCACGCAGAAGTCCGAGGACGAGCTCCTCAAGGGCATGAACCAGCTGTGGCGGCGCAACATCAAGAAGGCCACCAAGGAGGGCGTCACCGTCCGAACGGGCACGCGCGCCGAGCTGGCCGACTTCCATCGGATCTATCTCGAGACGGCCGAGCGCGACGGCTTCACCGGCCGTTCGCTTGGGTACTTCGAGAAGATGTGGGACGAGCTGAACGCCGAGCGCCCCGACCGGATGAAGCTGTACCTCTCCGAACACGAGGGCGATCTGGTGGCGGCCACGACGATGGTGCAGGTCGGTGAGCATGCCTGGTACTCCTACGGCGCCTCCACCAACACCAAACGTGAGGTCCGCGGCTCGAACGCCATCCAGTGGCAGATGATCCGCGACGCGAACGCGGCGGGCTGCGCCGTCTACGACCTGCGCGGCATCACGGAAGGGGTCGGGGCCGACGACCCGGAGATCGGGCTGATCCAGTTCAAGGTCGGCACCGGAGGCGAGGCTGTCGCCTACCTCGGCGAATGGGACTACGCGATCAACAAGCCCCTGCACTTCGCCTTCAACCTCTACCTGAAGCGGCGGTGACCCGATGCCCCTCACGCTGACCATCGACCGCGAACGCTGGACCTCGCACCAGAGGGATCTGCTGGGCGAGGTGCCCGGACTTGTCCCCGTCGCGAAGGGCAACGGCTACGGCTTCGGCCTCGCTCAGCTCGCCGGGCAGGCCCAGGTACTCGGTCTCGGCACGATCGCCGTCGGCATCGCCCAGGAGGTCGACCTCGTCCGCGCAGGAGGCTGGACCGGCGACGTCGTCGTCCTGAACCCGTGGCGTCCGTTCGACGAGCTCGCCACCGCGCAGCTGGTCGACCCGTCCGTCATCGTGACCGTCTCGCGGGTCGAGGACCTGAAGGCGTTGGCCGAGCAGCATCCGGGCACGCGGGTGATCGTCGAGATCGAGACGTCGATGCACCGTCACGGCCTCGAGCCGGGCGAGATCAACCCCGACGACCTCGACCGCCTGCGCTTCGAGGGCTGGACGATCCACCTTCCCGCGACGGGTTCGCTCGCCGAGGCGCGTCGACTCGCACGGGCAGGCCTCGCCGTGCGACCCGGGCCGATCTGGGTGTCCCACCTGAGCGTTGCCGACTACAGGGCCCTCCACGACGAGCTCGATGTCGAGACCCACATGCGGGTGGGCACCCGGCTGTGGCTCGGCGACAAGGGCGCCTACCGGACCACCGCGACGGTGCTCGACGTGCACCCGATCGCCAAGGGCGCAGCGCTCGGCTACCACCAGCACAAGGCGCCGAAGGACGGCCACCTCCTGATCGTCTCCGGCGGCACGGCGCACGGGGTCGCGATGGCGGCCCCCGTCCCGCAGCGGTCGCTGCGCCAGCGAGGCGTGACCATCGCCCAGGGCGTGCTCGACGCCGTCGGCCGGACGCTGTCGCCCTACGAGGCGGCAGGCAGGAAGCGCGACTTCGCGGAGCCCCCGCACATGCACTCGTCGATGATCTTCATGCCGGGCGAGGCCCGAGTGAAGGTGGGCGACGAGATCCCAGTGACCACACGGATGACGACGGTCACCACCGACGAGATCCGCTGGGCCTGACCCACCGTTCCTCGTGCGGGGTCACCCGCGAAGCGCGGGCCCGTGGTCGAAAGGCCCCGATCGTCGTCCGCGATCCTGGCCACAGCCCTCACGTCGTCCGCGGTCGTGGCACCGACCTTTCGACGAAGCTCAGGTCGGCACCTGAGCGGCGCCTCACTCCCCCGTGAGGCCGTCGATGCTCTCGCGCAGCAGGTCGGCGTGGCCGGCGTGACGGGCGTACTCCTCGACCATGTGGGTGAGGATCCAGCGCAGGCTGTATCGACGACCTTCAGGCCCGTGGACGGCCTCCATGGCGCCCGGTTGGTACTCGATCAGCCCATTGACGAGGGTGCGTGAGCGGTCCATCGCCGTGCGCCACAGCGCGCGCAGTTCGTCGCCGCCGTCGTGGGCGGCGCTGTTCCAGTCGAAGTCCTCATCAGCGTCCCAGTCGGCGCTGTTGAACGGCTCGATCGGCTCGCCGCGGCCGATGGTGTGGTTGAACCAGTAGTCCTCCACGAAGGCGAGGTGCTTGAGCATCCCGCCGAGCGTCATCGAGGTAGGGGGAAGGCTGTGGCGAAGCTGGGCGTCGGTCAGGCCGTCGGTCTTCCAGGCGATGGTCCCGCGCAGCCACTCAAGGAACCCGAGCAGCGTCCCGGCCTCTCCTGCCGAGGCAGGGGGCTCGGGTCGGCCCTGTTCGTCAATCATGATCTCGGACATGTTCCGACGCTAGCGCCACCGCAGCCGCGCGCGCAGGACCTGTGTGGGAATCCCGACGAAGCCAGCAGGCTTCAGCGGACGAAGCGTCCCCAGCGCACGGAACCGTGCGCGAAGACCACCCGTCGTTGGCCTGCCTGCCACAGACCTGCCCAGTCGAACCGTGGCTCCGCCTCACCGAGCTCGTCGATGTCTGGCCACTCCAATTCCCCGCAGTCGGTGTCGCCGCAACCGCACCCACCCCACACCACGAGCGCGCCCGACTCCACCTCGCTCCGGGCCACCTCGGGGTCGATCTCGTCGAACAGCAGCTCCATGGCGGTGCCGTCCGGGGTGCTGATGATGTCGTCGGCGTTGCGCTGTCCGGGGACGAGGGCTGCCCGCCACTGCACGTACGGGTTGGCACGCGCGTCGGCGACGAGCTCGGCCATCGTGCGGCGGCTAGCCGGTCGCCTGCGGTGCGACGCCATGGTCCGGTAGGAGGTCGGTCTCGGCCGGCGCGGCCACCGGCGCCAGCACGTCGCCGTCGTTGAGCACTCCGCCGAGCGGATCGGGCGCGTCGGGTGAGCGGAGGGCGTCGCGGGCGGGACGGACGATGTCGAGCATGGACTCGACGAGGATCCAGGCCTGGACTCCTGCCCGCAGCGCGATGGCAAGCCAGTACAGCAGGTAGGGGCCGGACTGGTTGGTGGTCAGCGCCCCTCCGAGCCAGCCCCAGATGGCCAGGTAGTAGCCGACCTCAGCGACGGTCAGCGCGATCAGTTCGGGCCGGAACGGACGGGCGAGGATGACGGCAACGAGCACCCAGAGCGACGCCTGAGGCGGATAGGCGGGGCCGAGGATGGTGGCGGCCAGGATCACGACCGCGACCAACGACCCGATCCTCGGGCGCTTGCCAGAGACGTACAGCCAGGCGATCAGGATGCCGAGGAAGGCGACGAGCAGGAGAAACGCGAGCGAGCCCGTGTCGCGGGTCGGCGCCCCCAGCAGCGAGGCGAGGTACCAGATGGAGCCGTACCCCGTCTGCTTGTTGATCTCCTGGTGGTAGAAGGCGTAGACGGCGTCGAAGTTGTCGATCAGCAGCGGGAGGTGGACGAGCATGAAGGTGGCCACGGAGGTGAGCCCGAACCTGAGCGCCGTCCGCCACCCCGAACGCAGCCCGCAGGCGACGGTGATGGCGAGCACGACGGCGATCGGCATGGTGCCCGCACTCGCGGCGAGGCCGAGGATGATCGCCGACTCGAAGACGCGGCCGCGGGCGAACTGGACGAGGCCGAGCAGGGTGAACGCGATCGGCACCAGGTCCCAGGAGATCAGCCCGGACGCGAGCACGATCGGCGAGGCGGCGAGCAGCATGCCGTCCCACGATGGCCTGCCCACTCGCGCGTCGCGGCCCAGGTAGGACATGGCGAGGGAGGCGATCACGAAGCAGATGAACAGCCCGACGGTGGTGAGGGCCAGGAAGGTGAGGCTCGAGTCGATCTGGGCCTGCAGGTCGGCGCTGCGCGTGACCGGCGCGTTGAAGATGCCGGAGGAGACCTTCCTCGTGAGCAGGATGATGACGGCGATGAGGGGCGAAAACAGCAGCGAGTCCGCGCCGAGGGGCGAGCGGCCCTGGCCGAACCCCTGGCTGAGGAAGGTCGTCTGGATGTCCGAGTAGCAGACCCGGATGTAGGCGTTGACCGCGTTGGCTGCGTCGGTCTGGACGCAGGGGATGTGGCGCAGGAAGAGGATGACGAACAGCACGCTCGCCACGAGCACGATCGTGGGTCGCGGGTCGAACCAGGCGCCCCGCGGGCGCGCATGTCGGCCCATGGGGCCGCCGAGGCGGGGCAGCATCGCGTTGTCCACGCGCATTACTGTAGCCGCAGCCACGGCGAAACCCGCCGTGGCTGCCACCACTGTGAGCGACTACGGAGCAGCCGTCTCTCCGCCGGAGGAGTCCCCACCGTTGCCCTGGTTGCCTCCGCCGCTGTTGCCACCCCCGGAGTTGTCGCCAGACCCGTCATCGCCGCCCTGCTCAGGGGGCGGAGCCTGGGTGGTCGGGGCCTTCGTCGGCTCGACCGGTTCGGAGGTGTTGGGCGGAGGCGTGGTCGCCTCCTTGGTGGGTTCCTTGGATGGCTGCTTCGACGGCTGCTTTGAGGGCTCCTTCGTCGGCTCGGTCGACTCCTGCGTGGGAGGCGGTGTCGATGCAGGAGCGCTGGTCGGCGCCTCGGTTGCCGTCGGCGAGCTGGAGGCTTCGGGGCTCGGCTCTTCGGACTTCTCCGGGTCCTCGGTCTCGTCACGGGCAGGTCGCTGGCTCTCGTCGGTGGTGTCGCCCTTGTCCGCCTTGATCGGCTCCGGCTCGTCGAACTCCTCGACAGGCATGCCTTCAGAGGCGACCTCCATGAAGTCGACCCAGGTCATGAGCGGGTAGGTCGATCCGAAGAAGGTGGAGTCCTGCGGCCGCTTGTAGTCCTCAAGGTCCTCGGTACCGCCATCGCCTGCGACGAACATCACGGCCGTGGAGATCTGCTTGGTGTAGCCGACGAACCAGGCCGACGTGATGGCGCCGTTGAAGTCGTTGGTGCCAGTCTTTCCTGCGACGGGACGCTCGAGCCGCTCGGCGCGACGTCCGGTGCCCTCCTCGACCACCGAGGTGAGCGAGTCGGTGACGTTCGCGGCGACATTGCTGTCGATGGTCTGCTCGTTGGCAGGCTTGGCCTCGTAGAGCACCTCGCCCTTCGAGTTCAGCACCTGCTTGACGATGTGCACCTCGTTGCGCTGGCCGGAGTTGGCGAGCGTCGCGTAGGAGTTGGCCATGTTGTTGGGGCTGACCTCCGCGAAGCCGAGGGCGACGCGGTTGATCGGGTCCCACGCCTTGTCCTTCAGCGTCGGGGCGCCTGCGTCGTTCGCGGCCTTCATCACCTGGTTGGGGCCGTCCTCCATCTGCTGGGTCATGTCCACGAAGGCCGTGTTGATCGAGTCGGCGGTCGCCTTGCGCAGGGTGACATCGCCGTACTGGTGCCGGAACTCGTTGCGGATAGGGGTGTCGTCGCCCTCAGGGGTGAACGTGTTTCCGTTGAACACCGACTTCAGGGAGAACCCGTTGCGCAGGCCTGCGATGGTGGCGAACGTCTTGAACGTGGAGGCAGCGGGGCGCGGGGTCGTCGCCCAGTTGCGGCTGTTGGCGACGTAGTCGGCGCCTCCGTACTGGGCGAGCACGCCTCCGGTTGCGGTGTCGACTGAGGAGATCGCGACGTGCAGGTCGGCCGGGTCGGGATTACCCTCGGCGTTCTCCGCTGCCTCCGCGGTGTACTTCTGCGCCGTCTGGATCGCGGCGGTCTGCATGTTCTTGTCGAGGGTGGTGACGACCTTGAGCCCGCCACCGTGGATCTCGGCCTCGGTGAACCCCTTTGCGGCCAGTTCGTCCTCGATCTGCTTGATCAGGTAGCCCTTCGGGCCGCCGTAACGGTTGTTGATCGGCACCTCGGGGAACTCCGGCAGCTGCGGCTTCGCCTCGTCGTACTGGGCCTGGGTGATGGCCCCCATCTCGAGCATGCCCGACAGCACGTAGGTGTAGCGGCCGTAGAGGCGGTCGAGCTTCTCCTGGCCACCGGACGGGTTGAACCCGGCCGGGTTGTTGAGAATGGCTGCGAGCGCGGCCGTCTCGGCGACGGTGAGCTCGCTGGCAGGCTTCAGGAAGTACGACTTCGCAGCGGCCTGGATGCCGTAGGCACCGCGGCCGAAGTAGATCGTGTTCAAGTAGCCCTCGAGGATCTGCTCCTTGCTCATCTCACGACCCATCTTGGTGGCGAGGAAGAGCTCCTTGATCTTGCGCTGCATGGTCTGGTCGGACTCGAGGTACAGGATCTTGATGTACTGCTGGGTGATGGTCGAGCCGCCCTGAACCTCACCGCCGGTGGCAATGGACCAGGCGCTTCGCGCGATTCCCGTCACGGAGAACCCGGGGTCCTCCCAGAAGCTGCGGTTCTCGGCCGCGATGACGGCGTCCTTCGCAAGCTGCGGCATCTCGTCGTAGGTGAGGCTGACGCGGTTCTGCACGGCGAGCGAGCCGAGCTGGTTGTTGCCGTCCTGGTAGTAGAGGAACGTCGTGTTCGTCTGGAAGTCGCTGTGCGCGTCCGGCAGTTGGGTGTCGTTGTAGAGGTACAGCATTGTGCCTGCACCGGCCAGCCCGAGCACGATGAACAGGATGAGGAAGGTGACGCCGATGCGTCCCCAGATCCTGCGGGCGCGCGACTTCGTCTTCTTGCCGCGTTTCGCCTTTGCGCCAGATTTAGCCATGTTCTACCTCGACCGTCTTCGACCCGCGTTCCGGGTGGGGCCCGGGACCGACAGGTGCCTTCTTCGTGTGGTCTTCCCCACCTGCCGCCATTTGGCGTGCCGTCGGCACCGCCTGAGCCAGGTCGGGGCGGAGGTTTCCGCCGGGGCGACGCGGATCGAGTGGCTCGACCGGGGTTCCTGAGTCGCGGGATGAACACCCGTGGGACGCCGCGAACCGCCGGAGTTCACCCGGGGGTGCAGCGCGCCGACGACCGTCCCGCGCTCGGACCACATGCATCCAGACTACGGCGCGACGTCAAAAAACCTGTCCTCCGCGGTCGTGCGGGGGTCGGCCCCCGGTCGTCAACGAGGCCGGTCGCCGTCCCGCCGTGGTCGCTGATCGCCATCGTCTGGGCGCTGTCGCGGAGGGGGGTGGATCCCGAAGGTCGCGGCGCTGACCGGGTGGCTCCCGCTCCAGGCGCGCACGAGCAGGAACCCGAAGAGCAGCACGAAGAGGGCCGAGACGATGAGCACTGGCACCCGGCCTTCGACGTCCGACACCGCAGCCACGATCCCCAGCGCTCCGAAGGCGAGGGTCAGGAGTGCAGGCACGATCCGCGCGGCCCACGGCCGGAAGTTGCCCGCATCGTC
>RRZU011331745.1_pt1 | contig 11100 bp, 8 predicted proteins | sample 2165561 | NCBI WGS metagenome assembly RRZU01 (sample SAMN10456909, study PRJNA506462) | wastewater metagenome | isolation source: wastewater sludge | place: USA: Moscow, Idaho | reverse complement strand
TTTTAACATATTTAAACTTTATGACTCTGTGGATTTGTTCGGATGTTGATACTGACACAGCTGTTTTTGTCTGATAAGTTGATGCTGATTTCATTGAATCTTCTTTGTCTGCCTGTTTTTTTACTGCTTGATCAAAGTTTATAATCATATCAGCATCTGGAAGATTTCTTTTATAATCTGAAAGCAGCGCTTCTTCAAGTGACAGAATCGCATTTCTTCTAATCTCATTGAGGGCTTTCAACGATATAAAAGAATCAGGCGAAAGTTCAATCTCGATCTGATCGAACACTATATTTGTATTACCTGTTTTATTCAACTGCTTTTTGACTTCATCCTGTTCCAATGGTCTGTTTTGTGCCTTTTGCACGATCTCACCATTTCCGGTCACTGTCATATCATTACAAGTCAAAGTATACGCTAGTGCTTCGCCGGGTGTAATTTTAACGAAAAACTGTGCAGTCCGTTTCAATGTCGAAGAAAGATACTTCTCCCTGATCATTTCTAAAAGCTGATCATCTGTACCATTATAACTTGGTTTCTCAAGTGTGATCATATCCCTGCCGTTGTGCTGATCATAGTATCCCGTATGCTGTAAGCTTCTTGTATATAATTTCTCCAGGAATTCCCGATCCTGTTTTGTGACCTGAAATGAGCTATTCTCATCTTTGCATACATCAAGATATTTTCTGTATATGGAGCTGACTCCGGCTGCATATTCGGATTTTTTCATGCGTCCTTCTATTTTAAAAGAATCAATTCCGGAATCGACCATTTGGGGAATCATGTCTATGGTACACATATCTTTCATACTGATACAATATGTATCATGAACATTTCCCTCTCTTTTCAGATCCGGATAAATCACCTGATAGGAAAGTCTGCATGGCTGTGCACATCTTCCCCTGTTACCACTTCTTCCGCCTAGCATACTGCTGAAAAGACATGCACCTGAATAGCTATAACACATTGCACCATGAATAAAGGTCTCGATTTCAATATCACAACTCTTTTTGATCGATCGTATTTCTTCTAAAGTAAGTTCTCTTGCAGGAACCACTCTGCAAGCGCCAAGCTGTTTCATGAGTGTTGCACCATAAGAACCTGTAATCGTCATTTGTGTGCTGATATGGATCTCAAGTCCAGGAAAGAATTCACGTACAAGATAGAATACACCTAAATCCTGTACAATGATCCCATCAAGCCCTGCTTCATAATATGGTCGAAGAAAATCAGCCATTTCTCTCAATTCCGTATTTTTTATCAGCGTATTGACAGTAAGGTATATTTTTCTATTGAAAAGGTGTGCATAATGAATCGCACCGATCAGATCCTCCATAGAAAAATTTGACGCATAAGCTCTTGCGCCAAATCGTTCACCAGCAAGATAAACAGCATCAGCACCTGCATTGAACGCTCCGATCAGACTCTCTTTATTTCCAGCCGGAGCAAGAAGCTCCGGAATACGATTCTTTTGTTCTGTCATATGATAATCAAAATTCATTCTGTTCCTCTTTATCCTTATAAAACTATGTGAAAAAAAAGGCTGTCAATCGACAGCCGGATCTTTTGCATCAATTCTTTTTCAGTTCTTTTAGCTCTGTTTCTAATCTAATCAGTTTCTTCATGTTTTCGTTTGATTCATTTTGCAGTACTTTGTAATTCTTTTCACAATTTTCCATTTTTATCTGTGATGTGATCAGTTCGTGCTTTAGATCATATAATTCCTGTTCCTTTAATCGAAGATCATCTTCAAGGAGCTCGATCTGTTTTTTTGCCTTAAAATAATCATCTGCAATATTTAACTGTAGCAATACATTCTGAGTTTCTGACGGCTGACGTCTAAATCCATCAACTTTACTGTACTCATTCATCTTGTTGTTCATGTATGAAGCTACCTTCTGTAAATATTCCTCGCTCTCATATCCACTTAATGTGAATACCTTACCAAAAATGATAACCTCTACATCATGTTTTGAAGCCATCTGCGCACCCCTTCATAGGAAACTCACGATTAATAGAATAATTGCAATATAGTTACAATTATAACAAATCAAACAGGAATTTCAATACCTAAATGATGATACGCTTCATCTGTTGCAGTTCTACCTTTCGGCGTTCTGTTCAAAAAACCATTTTTCAACAGGTATGGTTCATACACATCCTCTAAGGTGCCACCATCTTCACCAATAGAGGCTGCCAGTGTATCTAATCCAACAGGTCCCCCTTTGAATTTATAAATAATCGTATGTAAAATATTACGATCGATCTGGTCCAGTCCCATTTTATCTACACCAAGAAGGTCTAGAACTTCGTCGGCCACTAGTTTTGTTATCATTCCATCATATTTTACCTGCGCAAAATCCCTGACACGCTTTAGGATCCTGTTTGCAAGTCTTGGGGTTCCTCTGCTTCTTTTGGCGAGTTCTAATGCGCCATCTGAATCTATTTCAACATCAAGTATTTTTGCTGAATGAAGAATAATGGTCTGCAATTCTTCGATCGTGTAGAATTCAAGATGATGAATTACGCCAAAACGATCTCTAAGCGGAGCCGTTAACAGCCCAGCTCTCGTTGTAGCGCCGACCAGCGTGAATCTGGGAAGTTCAAGGCGGATCGATCTTGCTGTTGGCCCCTTTCCTATCATGATATCAATCGCATAATCTTCCATCGCTGGATACAGAACTTCTTCCACCTGTCTGTTCAGTCTGTGGATCTCATCTATGAAAAGAACATCTCCCTCCTGAAGGTTATTCAGAATGGCAGCCATTTCGCCTGGTTTTTCAATGGCGGGACCACTTGTTACTTTCATATGAACACCCATTTCATTTGCGATGATTCCTGCAAGTGTTGTCTTTCCAAGACCGGGAGGTCCATAAAACAATACATGGTCAAGAGAATCCTGCCTTTGCTTCGCTGCTTCAATATAGATCTGAAGGCTCTCCTTTGCTTTTTCCTGACCAATATATTCTGAAAGCCTTTGTGGTCTCAGACTACCTTCAATTCTGATATCTTCAGCCTGTAATTCTGTTTCAATCATCCTGTTTATCATAATTTTCAATATCACTTCCTGTTTTTACATCATTAATAATGCCTTTTTTAATATATTCTCAGTTTTATCGTCCTGCGCTACGCCGGATGATCTGATCGCAGTCAAAGCTTCTGATGCACTGTAACCCAACGAAACCATGGCTTCTATTGCATCCTTCCAATTCTGTCCGTCCGTTAAATTACTATTTGATTCAGGTGTGACCAGTGAATCCGAAATAGTAATCTTATCCTTTAGATCAAGGATCAGACGTTCCGCTGTTTTTGCACCAATCCCGGGAGCTTTGGCGATCGTTTTGGCATCTCCGGAATAGATTGCAAAACGAAGAGTATCTGCTGACATGGAAGATAAAATCGAAAGTGCTCCTTTGGGTCCAATTCCATTTACGAGGATCAGTTTTTTAAAGATTGCTAGATCATCTCTGTTCAAAAAACCATATAGAAGAAATGCATCTTCTCGTACCAGTGTATAGGTATGGATCTTTATAGTCTGTCCGATTCCAGGCAGCTGTCCAGTAACACTGAGTGGGACTCTGACATTGTATCCTACACCTCTGACATCGATTACTACTATATCATCGCAGATCTCAGCGATTTCACCTTTTAAAAATGCAATCATATTACTCCTGTCTTAACAGACCGGACTCATTTTTTCAAACCAGTTCTTACCTAATTCTATGTCCGTTCTGCTAAAAGTTATTTTCATCATTTTGATCATCATAACATATCAGAACATATGTTTCAATTTTAATTTGATCAACCCTCCAGAATCTGCAATTGCTTCATGTCAAGATCTGAGATCTTCTCCATCATATGTTGTGTGTGATTTTCCAAAAACCTGTCTGAAAGACTGCTGATACCCTGTCTTTTTAATTCTTCAACGACCATTCCGCATATTTCTTCGATCATTTCGACATTTTTATCCATCAGATTCAATTCATATGGATTATAATCAGAAGCGTCCTTATTCCATACTTCCTTCTGTGATGTCTGTTCACATAAACTAGTCAGTAGAGGGGCTGTTTCCCACAAAATATCAAGATCATAAAGACCTTTGTGCATCCATTTGTAGAAAGGAGTATACTTTCTGTTTAATAAAAATACCATTGAAATCGTATTTTTAACAAATTCCGAAATCGCCATATGCGCAGCCACTGTTTCCATTCTTCGCATACACCTTGCGTAATTATACTGTCCTGACTGCGCCATGGCAGCTGCCCTTGAAACGATTTTTTTTATTCTGACATCCTCCGGATAGAAGTCAAGTAATCCATTTCGTATTCTTGAAAATTCTCCCAGGTCATCCCGGAACACTTCTCCATTCGTTGCTGCTGATAGTCTGCTCTCCGGAATCCAGACCCAGTCCTTATTCCTGGTCGGAACATCATCTATACCAATTAGTGAATAATAAAAGTTTGAAATAGAAAAAACGCCGACTCTGCCACCACCATGTGAAGATTGAACTCAACCGGTGAAAACTCCAAAATCTTATGGAAGCATTTCATACTCATAAGAAAGCTGTGAACCGATTTCTTGATAATCCTCATCTGTGAGCCACATGCAAAAGGCAGGTCCAAAATCATGATCTGTTGAAATCGTGTCATCAAATCCAAAACATTCTGAACCATGTCCGACAAGCCCGACTGCGATTCGTTCTTCATATTCAGGAAACTTTTCGTGTATTAAACTTTTTCCATAAAAATCATAATATGCTTTTGCAAGTTCAAGTCCTCTCATTTTTATAAGCTCCCTTCTGCTTCTTTTTTGTAATAGACTTCTTTTTCTGAGAATCCAGCTTCATGGCATACAACTGCGCAGTTATAGCAGACAATTCTATAACTTTCACTTTTACCAAAAGATTTCTGGATCAGTTCAATTGCCTGTTCATAGGCCTGTATTGATTTTTCATAATTTCCAAAATGAAAATAAGCTTCACCCAGTCCTGAAAGGGCCGCACTGTAATGCGGATCATTGTAATGATTTTTAGTCCGAAAAATTTCAAGTGCCTCTTTCAGACATTTTGATGCTTCCTCTTTGCGTTTTAACTGAAATAACAAAAGTGCCTTGTTGGTAAGTGATGTTGCAGTTTCTACCGAATCAGGCATTGTTTTTTTAATAATATGCAATGCATTATCCAGAAAAATTAATGATTTATCTAGTTCGCCCATTTGTTGTAATAACAAACTCAGGTTATTATACAGTCCTGCAAACCGTTCATCTTCATGTGGCAGTGTCGATTCATAAATAACAAGTGCCCGTTCATAGCATTTAAGGGATTCCATTGACTTTCCTGCAGCTCTATATGCCGTTGCCGCATTTAAAAGAGTCGTCCCAAAATGTACACTTTCTTCCAATCCCAGTTCTTCCATCAATAATAAAATATCCTCTGAAATGAGCAATGATTTTTCGTGTTGTCCGATACTCCGATAGAATCCGATCAGTTCATTTGAGAAAGTAATATATGCAGCATGATTCTCATTTTCTTTTGCGGATGCGATCTGTGCCAGGATAAAAGGCTCGATTTCATCATATTTTTCATTTTGAAACAATTGGTCAAGTTCAAGTAATTTTTGTGATTCTTCCATGCTTACCCTCTTTCCTGTCCCATATACTGTGCCTTAAAAAGTTGATAATAAAATCCTTTTCTTTCAATTAACTCAGAATGATTTCCTTTTTCGATAATTTCACCATCCTTCATAACGAGAATCAGATCAGCTTCCTTAATTGTAGACAGTCTGTGCGCCACTATAAAGCTCGTGCGTCCCTTCATCATTTCCAAAAATGCTTTTTGTATTAAAATTTCAGTTCTGGCATCAATGGAAGATGTCGCTTCATCTAAGATCATCATTGTTGTATTAAGAAGCATGACACGAGCGATACATAGAAGCTGTTTCTGCCCAAGAGATAATTTTATTGCGTCCTCATCCAGTTCTGTATCATATCCTTTTGGTAATTGTTCTATAAAATGATCTGCTCTTGCACGTCTTGCTGCATCTTGAATTTCATTGATCGTTGCATCAGGTCTTCCATAAGCAATATTTTCTGCAATTGTACCTTTTTTTAACCAGATCTCCTGAAGCACCATTCCATATTGTTTTCTCAAATCATTATAATTCAATTGATCAATATTATAACCATCTAGCAGGATCGTTCCTTCATCTACAGAATAAAATCTCATAAGCAGATTGATCAGTGTGCTTTTTCCGGCTCCCGTGGGACCGACGATGGCGATTCGCTGGCCGGTACTTACAGATAAATTCAGATCCTGAATTAGTTTTTTTTCTTTCTGATATGAAAATGAAACATGCCTAAATTCTATATTTCCATTTACAGGTGATAAAAGGGTTCCATCAGATTCTTCTTCTAATTGATTATCATTGATAAATTCATAAATGCGGCTGATACTGGCATAGGCATTCTGCAGTTCTGTTATGACACCTGAAATTTCATTGAACGGTTTGGTGTATTGTGAAGCATAGCTTAAAAATGCGGTAAGACTGCCTATTGAGATCATTCCTCTTAGTGCCAAGAATGCACCTCCAATTCCTACGACTGCATAGATCAGACCATTCACAAAACGTGTCAATGGATTGGTAAGTGAAGATATGAAAGTGACTTCTTCGCTTGTTTTTTTCAAACTTTGGTTCAAGGATTTAAAATGTTCCATAGACCGTTCCTGCGCCTGATAAGACTGAAGTGTCTTTATTCCAAAAATTGTTTCTTCTATATAATCTGTTAATTCTCCTTTCTTAACAGATTGGTCCTTAAATAATAGAAAAGATTTTTTTGAAATATAAGAAGCAATAAGAAACGAAACAGGAGTCATGACAACAACGATCATTGTGATCATTGGATGTATCATGAACATGAACAGTAAGGTTCCTATGATCGTCAGGATACTTGTAAAAAACTGTGAAAAAAATAAAAGCAGTCCATCTGTCAGTTGATCTATATCGTTCGTCATTCTGCTAACAAGATCGCCCGTTGATAATTTGTCTGCATCTGAGACTGTAATATGTGTTAAATGATCAAATGCCTTCACTCTCAGTTCTTTTGATGTCAGATAGCACACTCTGTTGTTGCAAAGACTCATGCACCATTGCATAAGAGCGATCACAAGTGTTGCGGTCAGGATCTGAAACAATAGCGATAATAGTCTGGCTGATCCATCTGACTCCAGTATCGAATCAACTGCTCTTCCAATTACGACGGGAATGTAAAGTGACAGCCCAACTGACAGGAATGCAGATACAACTGAAAACAATAATAATATCTTGTATTTTTTTAAGTGTTGTAATAAATAAAGGATCCCAGCTCTTTTGTTATGATCCCGTACTTTATCATTTATATTAATGATGCTCATTTACTTTCCCCATCGTTTCATTCAATACCCTGTGATCTGCATAGTTCCTGATAAGCAGCACATGAAGAAATTAATTTTTCATGTTTGTCAAAACCGATAAGTCGGCCATTTTCCAAAACAAGTATTTTATCTGCTGCCATCAGGGAAGCAATTCTTTGTGATGAAAGAAATATAATATGATCTTTCTTTCTGTTAAGAAGTTCCGCTCTGATCTTTGATTCGGTCAGGTAATCAAGTGCTGAAAAACTGTCATCCAAAAGAAGGATTTCTTTCCCGCTGAGAATTGCACGTGCAATAGAAAGACGCTGTCTTTGTCCACCTGACAGATTTTTACCCATTTTAGACAACTTGCTTTCAAGTTTGTATGGAAGTTCATCAATGAATTCAAAGGCCTGTGCAACTTTTAGTGCGACTTCTATTTCTGTATCTGTAGCGTCCGGTTTAGCAAGTAGTAAATTATCTCTGACAGTTCCTGAGAACAGGGAAGTTTCCTGAAATACCGTGGATATTCTGTTTGTCAGATCGAGCCGTCTTTTTCCATCCGGAGCATCTGTGAAACCAATCACTTCACCCGAATCAGGGTTCTCATATCCGGCAAGTAATTTTAACAATGTTGTTTTACCCATTCCCATACTGCCTGCGATTCCTATCATTTCGCCAGATCTGACATGAAATGATATCTCTTCAATAATTTTCGTTCCCTGTCCGGAATAGGAAAAATCAATATTGTTTACGACCATTTCTGAAATCGGACCTGTTTCTGCTATCAAGTCCATTTCTACGATCAAGTCCGTTTCTACAACATCCGGCCTTAATCGGTTATGATCATGATCACCATCGTTCACGTTTCGATCAAATACCGAATTGATCCTTCCTGCACTTGAAAGTGCTTTTGAAATGAACAGAATCAGACTTGCCATTTTGATTACTTCAACTAAGATCTGCGACATATAATTCAGTAATGCAACAAGTTCACCCTGTAACATATTGCCACTTCTGATTGCTATATTTCCTTTGTATAAAATAACCATCACACCAAAATTTACCAATATATACGTGAGTGGATTCATGACAGCAGATATTTTACCTGCAAAAATCTGTTCTTTGACTAAAGCTCCAGCTACCTTGTTAAAATCATTTTTTTCCTGTTCCTGTCTTCCAAAAGCACGGATCACGCGAATGCCTGTGACATTTTCACGTACACTGATGACGACTCGTTCAATCCACTTTTGCACTTTTGTATAGAATGGAATCGTAATAAATATCAGACCAAGCACGATCAGAAATAAAACTGGAATGAGAATTGAAAAAATGACCGCATTTTCTGCATCAACATGAAAAGCCATGATCATCGCACCAAAAACAATAAATGGAGATCTTAAAAACAGTCTGAGACACATATTTACACAATTCTGTACTTGATTTACATCCATACTCAGACGTGCTATATAACCGGATGGAGAAGCTGCATCGAACTGTCTGAACGACATATTGATTATGCAGGAAAACAAATCTTCCCTTAGATCAGAAGCCATCCCAATTGCTGCTTTTGCCGAAAAATATTGTGCGGTCACGGAAAATAACATGCCAAGGATCCCAAGTAATAATAATAAAAGTCCCTGTCTTATAATATATTCTGAATTCTTACCATGAATTCCCTTTTCGATCATATCTGCCATTACGAGTGGCACTGCCAACTCAAAACATGCTTCTGTCAGTTTGAATAATGGACCAAGAAACGCTTCTAACTTGTATTTTTTTAAGTATTTTAACAATCTAAACACGTTGTTCACCATTTGTTTTTATTTTAATAACAATATTGTATCATAAAAAAAAGAAGACTTCCATGAAAAAACCGACCTCCCAATCGTTAGATATTAGTCCAACTTTTGGTGACCGGTTCAAATCTTCAAATGTTTTATTTCTAATGCTTTATTTATTCTGACTGTTTATATAAGGAATCAGACCTTCTGAAGCAATGATCTTCTGCATGAATTCTGGGAATGCCTGACCCTGAAAACTGGTTCCCTTTGTCTTGTTCGTGATCACACCGGAATCAAAATCTACTTCCACTTCATCACCTTCTTCGATTCCTTTTGAAGCTTCAGGACATTCAATGATAGGCAATCCGATATTAATTGCATTTCTGTAAAAAATCCTTGCAAATGTCTCTGCAATGACGCAACTGATGCCCGATGCCTTGATCGCGATTGGTGCATGTTCTCTTGAAGAGCCACATCCAAAGTTTTTATCTGCAACGATCAGGTCGCCTTTTTTTACATTTTTCACAAATTCCTTATCAATATCTTCCATGCAGTGCTGTGCAAGTTCTGCCGCATCTGATGAATTCAGATAACGTGCCGGGATAATAACATCCGTATCTACGTTGTCGCCATATTTAAATACCTTACCACATGCTTTCATACATTTCCTCCATTACGATAATGATTCCGGACTAGAGATCTGTCCTGTTACAGCACTGGCGGCTGCGATTGCAGGGCTTGCCAGATAAACTTCTGATTTTACATGACCCATTCTTCCAACGAAGTTTCGATTCGTAGTGGAAATACATCTCTCATCTTCTGCAAGAATCCCCATGTATCCACCAAGACAAGGACCACATGTTGGGGTGCTGACAACAGCGCCAGCATTGATAAAAATTTTCAACAGACCTTCATCCATTGCCTGCATATAAATTGCCTGTGTAGCCGGTATAATAATACAACGTATGCCACGTGCAACACTTCTTCCATCAAGAACTTTTGCTGCACAGCGCAGATCGTCGATTCTTCCATTCGTACAGGAACCGATCACGACCTGATCGATCTTTACCGGTTCTTTGATCTCATCAATTGTCTTTGTGTTTTCAGGAAGATGTGGAAATGCGATCGTAGGCCTGAGTGTTGACAGATCTATTACGATTTCTTCGTCATATACGGCATCTTCATCCGCAGTATAAATTTTAAATTCGCGTTTGGAATGTTCTTTCATATAGGCAATAGCAAGTTCATCTACAGGGAAAATACCATTTTTTGCACCTGCTTCAATTGCCATATTAGCGATTGTAAATCTATCATCCATTGTAAGATTTGCAATTCCATCACCTGTAAATTCCATTGATTTATACAGGGCACCATCTACACCGATCATTCCAATGATATGAAGAATAACGTCTTTTCCACTTACCCAGGGCGATAATGCTCCGGTCAGCTTAAAACTGATCGCGGATGGAACTTTGAACCATGCTTTACCGGTCGCCATACCGGCTGCCATATCAGTGCTTCCAACACCGGTTGAAAATGCACCTAAAGCACCATATGTACAGGTGTGTGAATCTGCACCAATAATCACATCTCCTGCAACAGTCAGACCTTTTTCAGGAAGTAATGCATGTTCGATTCCCATCTGTCCCACTTCAAAATAATTGGTAATATCATGTTTATATGCAAATTCACGTACACATTTGCAATGCTCAGCGGATTTGATATCTTTGTTCGGGACAAAGTGATCAGGAACAAGCGCAATTTTATCTTTATGAAAGACACCATTCGTCTTCATCTTTTCCATTTCTTTGATCGCAACAGGACTGGTGATGTCATTCCCCAGAACCAGATCCAGATCTGCTTCGATCAGTTGCCCTGCTGTTACAGAATCAAGACCGGCATGTGCTGCCAGAATTTTTTGTGTCATTG
>RRZU010673300.1_pt1 | contig 11100 bp, 6 predicted proteins | sample 2165561 | NCBI WGS metagenome assembly RRZU01 (sample SAMN10456909, study PRJNA506462) | wastewater metagenome | isolation source: wastewater sludge | place: USA: Moscow, Idaho | reverse complement strand
TCGGCTATCAGACCGAAGAGTTGCCCGCCTTCTACACCCGCGAGAGCGGCTTCAAGGTTGATTATCGACTGGAGAGTCCGGCAGCCATCGCCGAGGCACTGCGCCTCAAGTGGGAGCTGGGACTGGCGGGCGGCGCCGTGGTGGCCAATCCCATCCCGACCGCACACGCCATGCCGAAAGCCGATATCGACGCAGCCATTGCCCAAGCGCTGCGTGAAGCGGATGAGCAGGGGATCAAGGGCAAGGCGTCAACCCCCTTCCTGCTGGCCCGCGTCTGCGAGCTGACCGGCGGCAACTCGCTGGCGGCCAACATCCAGCTGGTACTGAACAACGCGGCCCTCGGCGCCCGCATCGCAGCCAGCCTCTGATCGCACACCGATACCTCACCATGTAAAAGAGGGCCTCGCGGCCCTCTTGTTGTTTTTGCTATCTGCAGCGCTATTGCAACGCTGTGTTATTGCAGCACCACGCGCCCATTGAGCGGTTGCACCGGCCGGTTGTTGGGGTGGTGCATCACCGCCTTGAAGGCGTCTATCTGGGCCTGACTGACCTCGACCGGCTGCTTCATCACTAGCCAGCGCACCCCTTCCGAGCAGGGAGGCGTGGTGAGAGAGCCGCTGAAGCGATAGTAGTCACGATTCTCGGGCAGCAGTTGCTCCGCAGCGACCGGCGCCTTGAGGGTGTGAATCTCCCCCACCTTGGCAGGTAATGCACTCCAGGCTGCCGCCAGCGCCGGATTGGCCTTGCCAGCTTCGAACATCACCGCTACCACGGCGATCTCGCCCTTGTCACTGACGTGCACCAGATGCCCTTCCAGCGGATAGGATTTGCCCTCGATAAGGTTTTCACTCGGGGCGTGGAAGTGGAATTGCTTGAGCTCAAACGTGGTGCCATCGAGTTGCAAGGTGCTGCCCGGGGCATAACCGACCTGCACGGTGTGACCGTTGTTGACCACGGTCTTGCCACCCGCCTGATAGTGGAGCGCCAATGGTGCCAGCTTGGCCTCAACCAACCCGTTCAGATCGACCGGCGACTGGTTGCTGCCCGCACACTGACCAAACTCCGGGGTCAGCTTGGCCCAGTGAGCAGGCCCCGCCTCGCCGCTATATTCCCAATGAGGGGTGGCAGCAAACACGGCAGGGCACAGCAGCAGGGAGCAGGCCAACAGAGACTTTCTCATCATACATCCTTATCTTGATTGAAAAGCACGACCATCCCCTCCCCGCGATCACGGTACATGCAGGGATGGCATATCTGATATGCGGGATACAGAGCATCAGAGCGACTTTCTAATGGTAACGAGCACGGGCGGGTCAATCGGTTTGACCGCCACTCAATACAGAGTCGTTTGGCAAGTATATGGTGAGGGATCGGTAGAGACAGTGGAAGGGGGTGAATTAATCAGCCTGTCAGCCACTCATCGTCAGGCTGATGCGGGTCAAGGTGCAGGGTGTCACGCTTTCATAACAACCAGCGCGGGAGTCCAAGCTCCCGCGCAGGTCGCTGATAACGGCAATTAACGGTCGCGATTCAACGCGATCAGGCGATCAAGAATCGCCTCGCCATCGGCACGCAAACCGTTGTGCTCATATTCATTGGTGATCCAGGCACGACTGCAGCCAAGGCCACGCAGGGTTTCGCGGCTGTAGTCAAATTCCACATACATATCCTCGGCATAGACGGCGCAGGCTACCGGCACCTGGTTGCGGGCCAGCTGGGCCGGGTCATAGAGCGCCCCCCAGTCCGCCTTGTTTGCCAGCAGATGGGCCGCCTCTTTCAGGGGCAGCAACTCGCGGTACTGCTCGAACATCCAGGGGTAAACCATCTCGCCGGTGAAGGCGAAATCCTTGCCGGGCGCCCAGTTCACCGCCGGGAACTCCCCTCTGACCCGATCCGCCGCCCAGCGAGTCGCCTCCCCTTCGGCGTAGATCGCCTCGTGCAGGATGGCGAACAGCGGGTTGGTATTGAATGGCTGCATGCTCTGCACCTGATAGAGGAAGGCCGGGCTCAGCTTGTCGCCGATAAAGGCCTCTTCCAGCAGGTAATAGAGCTCCTCGAAGGCACCCGTGGCACCAAGATCCAGCCCTTGCTGCTGGAACTGCTCCACCGTCAGGCGCTGGCCGTTGGGCAGCCGCACATCATGCTGGTGCAAATGGTTCGCCAGCCGGTTGGCAATCCCCTGAGCGTGAGGGAAGCGGGCGAAGAAGGAGTGGTTCTTGTCGGCCACCCGCTGATAGGTGGCGCGATAGACCTCCTCGGCACTGCGGCCAATCGGCGCGATGCCGCCAGTGATATAGACCTCCCGCAGACTGTCGGGGAACAGAGAGAGATAGGTCAGACAACAAAAGCCGCCAAAGCTTTGCCCCAGCAGGCTCCAGCGATGCTTGGGGCTGAGCTCCTGCCGGATGAACTCGGCATCTTGCACAATGCTGTCAGCGCGAAAATGGCCGAGATACTCCACCTGCTCGGCCGGCGTCATGTTAGCCAGACTATGCCCGTGGATGGGGCTCGACATCCCGGTGCCACGCTGATCCAGCAGCAGCACTCTGAACTCCTGCAACGCCCGCTTGAGCCAACCACTGTTGGCCGTCGGGCGCGGCGCCCCGAATCCCGGCCCCCCTTGCAGAAACAGCAGCCAGGGCAACTTCTCATCGAGCTTGTCTTTGCGGCAGATGGTGCGGGCAAACAGGGTAATGCTGTCGCCATCCGGCTCATCATGATCGAGGGGAACGGTAAAAAAGTGCGGCTCGCAATGAATGCCGTCCAGTACATAGCTCAAGGGGCTGTTCATCTGGGATCTCTCCGTCAGGATGGGAACATCATTGACCCCATCATAGCCCCGCCCTGCCTTGGGGTCACTCCGGTTTTCCAAAATGTTAACAATGGCTTAAAGGTCGAAACATCACCAGACAAGCCGCTCTTCAACGGCGCTGAATTAATTGTTTTGCGGGGGAGATTGACGCCATGGCGCCATTCAACAAAGATGGCACGCCTGCACAGGCGTGCAGCCATTCAGGCCGACAAAATGGATAAGGGAACGTGATGAAACCGAAGTGGATCAGGGCCAGAAAAAGAGAGAAGAAGCCATGCCCTGGCAGCATGCTGCAAACCGGAATGCTGCTGTTCAGCGCAACCTGTGGCGCAACGCTCTTTTTGGCAGCATGCAACAGCAACTAGAAATGAAAAAGCCCGCTCGATTGAGCGGGCTTTTCGAATTTGGCTCCTCCTACTGGACTTGAACCAGTGACATACGGATTAACAGTCCGCCGTTCTACCGACTGAACTAAGGAGGAATTATGGTGCCCAGAGACGGAATCGAACCGCCGACACGGGGATTTTCAATCCCCTGCTCTACCGACTGAGCTATCTGGGCAACGGCGCGCATTAAACCCTTTCCAGCGCAGAGTGTCAACCATGATGGCACGATAAAAAGCGCGTTCGCTCAACAACTGAACGCAGCGGCCATTTATTCACCATTCCGGTCCCGTTTCCCGTACCTGCTGGCTACCGCACACCCTACAGGCAGAGCCAATATCATGGAAATTCGAGACTCTGTGGGTCCGCCGCATTGAGCCAAATCCACTCTGCGAGTATGCTTTGCCGCAATGATACCGCCTGGAGGCAACATGAGTCTGAATATGCAAGAGTGGCGTGATGAGACCACCGAGATCGTCAACGAACTGCTGGCCGATGGCAGCAATCCCGATGTGGATTACGACATCGAGCACCACTTCGCCTGCCAGGATTTCGACCGTCTGGAAAAAGCAGCGGTTGACCTGTTCAAGGCCGGTTTTGAAGTGACCGATGCCGAAGAGATGGAGCTGGATGACGGCGCCACCATCTTCTGCTTCGATGCCACCATCGAGTGCAAGCTGAATGTCGAAGCGATCGTCGCCGATATCGCCAAGATGCTACCCATCCTGGAAAAATACGGGGTGGATTACGATGGCTGGGGCACCTACTTCCAGGATTGATCCTGCCTCCATCGTAAAACAGTAAGGCCACCTTTCGGTGGCCTTACTGTTTCTGACGATATCTCACGCCAGATAGCTGGCAGCGAACTCCGCCGGCGGCAGAGGCCGGCTGAACAGATAGCCCTGTAGCCGATCACACCCCGCCTCGGTTAACCACAACTGCTGCTCGGGCGTCTCCACCCCTTCGGCGGTGATCCGGATCCCCAGCTCGTGGCCCAACCCAATCACTGAACGCACGATGGCGGTGGTTGCGGTATTGCTGGCGAGCCCCTGGGTGAAGCTGCGATCCAGCTTGAGGGTCGCTACCTGCAAACGCGGCAGATAGGCCAGCGAGCAGTAACCGGTACCGAAGTCATCGATGGCCAGCTGAAAACCGGCGGAGATCAGGTTGTCGAGGTTGGTCTCAATCTCGTCGGCGTTCTCCATCAACACCCCTTCGGTGATCTCCAGCTCCAGCTGACTGGCTTTGAGACCATGGCGAGCGATGCAGGCAGAGACCCGTTCACAGAGCGCCGGATCACGGAACTGCAGCGGCGAGAGGTTGATGGAGAGCACCATATCGGGCTGCGCAGTTTGCCACTGCGCCAGCTGGGTACACCCCTGCTCCAGCATCAACTGACCAAGTTGGCCGATGATCCCCATCTCTTCCGCCAACGGAATGAACTCGTCGGGGGAGATCATTCCCAGCTCTGGATGAGGCCAGCGACAGAGCAGCTCAGCGCCGTGCAGACGGTGAGTGCGGGTGCAGATGATCGGCTGATAGACGGCAACCAACTGGGCGGACTTGATGGCGAGCGGCAACTGGGCGGCGATCAGCTGACGCCGCTTGAGGCGGGCATGCAACTCGGGATCAAACAGGGTGCAGTACTGCTGCTGCCGCTTGCCCTGTGCCAGCGCAGCCTCGGCATGGCTGAGCAACCGCTCGGCATCGCTTGCCCGCCCCTGGGCCAACCCCAGAAACACCGGGATCTGGATGCGATGATCTTCCACCTGATAGTGCTCCATCAACTGCTGCTGCAGATGCTGGCTCCACCGCTGCAATGGCTCATTGAAGTCCGGCAGCAGCAGGCTGAAGTCATCGGCAGCGACCCGACAGAGCAGGGAACGCGGCGGTACCAGCTGCTGCAACCGCTTGGCCACCTGGCTCAGCAGGCGGTCGGCAATCCGGATCCCGAAGCGATCGTTGATTTCGCGAAAATGGTGCAGATCGACCAGTACCAGCGTGGCGCTGCGGCCCCCCAGATGGCGGCTGGTCTGCAAGAAACGGGAGAGTTTAAGCAGTCCGGTCAGACTGTCGTAGTGCTGCTCCTGTTGCAACTGTGCCTGGGTGGTGCGCAGGCCGGTGATATCGCGCCCCAGCGTCAGGATCCCGAGGGAGTGACCGTCGCCATCGGGCACATCGACCCGGGTGATCTCCATGTGCCGCCCCTGCCCGCTGGCATCCAGCAGACAACACTCGCCGTGACCCATCCCCTGCGGCGCCGCCAGCCGGAACGGCAACTGCTGGCCCAGCACCTCCTCCGACTCCTGACCGATAAAGTCGAGAAATGCCTGATTGCACTCCAGCAACACCCCGTTGTGATCATCAAAGCGGATCAGGTCAGGAATGGCATCGAGCAGAAAACGCTGCAACAACTGCTGCTTTTTGACGGTCTGTTCCAGGCTCTTGCGCTGGGCAATCTCGTTGACCACCCCGAACACTGCGCACGCTTCCCCTTGCGCCGTGTAAAGCGGGATCTTGTGCACCTCCATCCAGCAGGTATCACCGCCCCGATTGCAATGCAGTTGCTGATGCAGCAACGGCACACCTCCAGCCAGCAGCTGATCATCCTCACCGCGAAAGACATCGCCCCAGGGCATTTGCGCATCACTCTTGCCCACCACCTCGGCAGGCGAGCCCAGATGGGCCTCGCTGGCAAACTCGCGATTGACGAATAGATAGCGCCCATGCTTATCCCGACAGAAGATACTCATTGGCAATTGGTCGATGATCTGCTGCAGCAGATCCGGGGTGAGCATGTTGGTCACAGGGGCGCTTATGGAGGAATTTCGAGCAAATCTATGATAGCAAACCCATTTTGTAAAGCACCCCGATATTCCCCCCATTACACCCGATTCAGGATGCTTGCTGACAGAGGTTGTCGCTCCGGCGATAATAGGCGCCGGTTGGCCAATGGCCTAGTGATATGGACGAGAGAGACAAGATGAAAAAGATAATGGGGAGCGCATTGGCGCTGCTGCTGGTTGGCTGTGCGGGTGACAATAACGGTGGTGAGGAGTATCGCTACAACCCGCCGATTGCCAAGGCAACCAACAACACTCAGGAGATGGCGATCCCGGTGGATCTGGTGTGGGCGCGCGCCGAGAAGTGGTTCACCGATCACGGTCTCACCATCGAGAACAGCCAGCGTGGCTCCGGCCTGATGACTGCCAACGTCAACCAGTCAGCCGACGGGCTGGAGTGGCTGGACTGCGGCACCATGGGTTCCAAAGTTGCACTGGGCAACCCGAACCTGCAGATCAACCTGATCATCACCCAGAGCGGCAACAGCAGCGTGGCGACCGTCAACGTCAAGGGCAACACCGAGCTGTTCTTCGTTGAATCCTCGGGCGAGCGCGTACCGGCCCCGTCCATCAAGCCGGTCTGCGTCTCCCGCGGCTCCCTGGAGCAGAGCCTGTTCGCCACCCTCGGCAACTGATTTCGCTTCCCTGCAAAGATAAAAAAAGCGGCAGATTGCTCTGCCGCTTTTGCTTTTCTACTGTTTGCTCGTTTTAGCCATGAGGCTTGTCGATCTCCAGCATATTGTTCAACAACATATAGTCGATGACCTGGCTGGCTTGGCTCTTATCCGTATATGTATTGCCTGTCAGTGAGGCAAAAGAGTGCCCTTCCAATACAATTGTTTGCATCAAATTATGTTGAGACGTGTCGTCTCTTACTTCCAAACGAACCTTACCGCTCTCTTCAAAGATGGAGAGCAGCCCTTTCAGAGATGCCTCGCTCTTGCTTCCATCAGAATCAAGCAGGTCACTCAGGTCAATGACATCCTTCTGATTCAAGTCGACGGTATTATTGGCCGTCTTGTTAAAATCAGTAATGACATCAGTGGCTGGATTGTTGGCACTGGCATCCCCCTTGTTCCATACGAAAATGTCAGCCCCTTCGCCACCGGTCAGGATATCTTTGCCCAAGCCGCCGCTCAAATAGTCATTCCCTGTACCACCATCGAGGATATCCTTGCCTGTTCCGCCTCTGAGACCGTCATTTCCATTACCGCCAAATAACAAGTCATCACCTGAACCGCCAAATAGCAAGTCAACTCCACCTTGACCATAAATACGATCACTTCCGGCACCACCATGGGCAATATCAATATGGGCAGTACTAAAAGCCTGGGTCTTCAGCGCACTATCCTCACCATTACCTGGAGTAACTAACAGGTTACTGTCAGCACCACTCATGAATGAGACCAGCTTTTGTTGCGCTGTTGCTATATTGTTGGGCGCGCTTGCATTCTGATCCAGAAGTGCATGACTTTCACCAAGATAGATTATGTCATCACCACGCCCAGAGAATACGTTATCCCCTCCAGCTCCCACGTCAATCACAACACCTCTAGCATGGTTTGCAATTAACTGATTGCTTATTCCGGCAGAGTTACTCCACAACAATTGTTCATCTTTAGTGCCAAAATGATTCAATCGCACATCGTCAATTACATCACCTGTAGACCTTACATCTGTACCCACCACAAAAGTCAGCGTGCTTGCACTGGTGTCACCATCGAGATCTTTCAAGGTGTAACCAAAATCGAGCTTGAACGAAGGTGATACAGCAGCACCAAAGAACTGATAACTGCCGTTATCAAGGTCGACAATCAGCGAATGTTTGTTATCGATATAGATAGTCAGCGTTTTGGTTGCCTTGTCAAAAGTATAAGTTAACGCGCTTGAACTACCTGTCGTGGCAACGGTATCGCCATTGAACGAATAGGTCATACCTTTGATGATCAGCTGGCTAATATAACCACCATCTGCCCCCACGCCGAAACCATCAGGCCCACTTAACAAATTACCGCCTATCGGTTGCACCACAGATTGCAACAGGATTGGTGGCAATTTTGTCACATCAGGGACAACAACCGCCTTACTATCAACATTCAAGAAACCATCAAACGCAACTTCATCCAGCTGATCAACATTAATGCTACCTTTACCAATTCCATAGGCAAGAGCCGTCACATCATTGTTCTTTAGGTGAACAGTCCAGCCCTTCTCTTCAGCGCCATCTATTGTATCGCTGCTATTCGGCTCACCATCAGACAGAAAATAACTGATATTGGTTGCACCATTCAACCTCCCGGTGTTATTTCCATCCCAACTATTTTCAGCTAATTTGAGAGCATCATCGTAATCAGTGCTACCGCCAGCGCTCAAATTGGAGATGAGATCCTTAGCTGTTTTAACATCAAGCCAGCTTGAATCTCCCTTTAGCTCAGCCTCAGAGGAAAACACGATAAGTTGTACTTTGGTCAGTCCTTGCGCCAAATATTGATCCAGCAGCTGATTAGCGGAAGCAATCATCACTTGCAAGCGAGTCTGACCATTACCTGCGTCATCTTTCATAGAGCCAGATATATCAAGAATTAGCTGCACGTTGGCACCGACCTTGGTTTCTGACTCCACTGCATGGAAGATCGGTCTGGCAACCGGCACATCATCGCGCACGGCAACATCGAAAGAGCCGGTAGCAGTATCGGAGCCAGCTTTGCTCACCTCGTAGTTCACGGTGAGATGCAGCTCATCCTGACTGCTCAATACACTGCTTTGACCATCCACAAGGTGGCTGAGCGGCTTGATCAGGGTGAAGGTATAGCTCGGCGGATTTGCGCTGTTGTCTACCGTCACGGTAAAGGCCAGATTCGCAGGGGTTTTGGTACCTATATACCCATTAAGCCCCGAACCAACTTGCTCCCAGTTCAACACTTGTCCTTCTATGCCAGTTATCCCGCCAATACTCAACAGCTTGAGCTGAACACCTGCCACGTTGTTACCACTACCATCTGTCACCTGTAGCTGCTGGGTTACAGAAAGCGGACCACTGATCGGTTCTCCGACAGGCTCTGGCAAACCAGCATTGCCACCAGACAAACCATCTTCATCAACCAGACCATTCTCTAAATGGACTCTAAAATCGTTATCGATTATGGTGCCGGTGGCACTCTTGTCACCCACCGTCACTTGCAGAGTCTCGTTAGTCTCAACCAAACGATCGTTCACTGTAGGCACAGTAACCGTGAAGCTGGTCACCCCTGCAGGTACGCTCACACTCTTGCCATCAGCACTCAAAGTCACACCATTGCTAAATGTTGGTCTTCCCCAATCAACGCTTGTCGCAGCATTAGTTCCTGTGCCGGCAATCGAGAGGCTGTACTGGGTAACCACATTGGTGGCCCCGCTCAGGGTCACTACATGTTGCAGACTGGTACCTTCAAGCTCGCTGTCACTTGCTATATTGACCACAGCCGGGCGCACCAGCGGGTTGACAGCAAAGCTCCCTTGCGAGCCATCGTTATCGCGATCGAATGCCTTGAAGGTAAAGTCGATGTCGCCATCGTCCGGACGCTGCATCTCGGCATACTGGAAGAACTCCCACTTGCCGGTAGCAGGAGTGAACTCCAACTTGAAGACCAATTTGCCATTCCCATCATGCCCCAGCAGGGTGTTGTTCCCACTCTCGCGGATAGTGATAGGGGAGCCTGTGGCCGTCAGCAGGCCGCGTTCAAAATCTTCCAGCTTGATGTCCAGCACCATATAACCTTTACCATCCGCCCCCCATTGCGTTGCAACTGTCCCCGAACCATAGGCAATAGCCTGCGGGGTAGAGGAGCCAAGAAACTCGATAGACTTGACGGTAAAGTCGCTATTGTCTGAGGTATTGGTGTTGCCGTTGTTGGTGGCCTTGATCACCATGGTGTCAAAACCGCCCTGCTGCACCTGGAAGTTTTGGTTGTACTCTCCCCCCGCAGCATCCGATCTGAATGGTAGTGTGGAGACCAATACGTTGTCTCGGTAAAACTCTACCACTCCACTCTCCAGCTCTTTGCCAAACATCTGGCTGAACTTGATGTTGGCGCCATAGGCCACGGTCCCTGAATCAAGCTTGACGATCAGCTCTTCAGACGCAGACTTGCCATTCCCAAAGAGACGGAAATCAACTTCATTGGCGAGGTTGTGATAAGGGCTATCGCCGCTGGCAACACCAAGCCCTGCCGTTGAAGCATTAACATCTGCAGCAATAAGAGTTGAATCTTTCGCCGACTTGAACCCTTTAGCTGTGATCTTAAACCCGTCCAGATCAAGCTCTCTCTGGTTTGCCGTTGCCGAGTGTTGGGTCAGATCAAACAGGCCAGTTAACACCTTGGGAATGTCTGTTTTGGCAACGGATACCGCATCAGCATTCCCGGCGAGCGGGGCGTCATCTTCGACAGTAATCGTCAAAGGCTTAGTCACAGACAGAGCCCCGTCAGAAACAGACACATTTATCTTGAGATCGATGGTGTCTTCCTGGGTGGTATCAGCGTGATCCAACGGCTGCTTCAGGGTCACTTCATAACCCCAGTCACCTTTGCTACTACCAACTGGCGCTGTCAGCTTAATCTCAAGAACAACGTTGTCCTTGCCACCGGCGTAACCAATCAACGTTTTGCTGCCAGCATCCCAACTCCACTCGACCTTAACACCACCAGAATAAACTGGTTTAACACCATTATCGGTTGGCCATCCCAGTGAAACAGTCAAGTTGTTGCTGTCAATATCACCGACGGTAATCAGTCCCTTGGCAACGACCTCATCAGTAGCATCTTTCTGGCCATCTTCACCCAGTTCATCTTTCAGCCCACCGGGGAGACCTTCTTCGGAGACGACGGCATCGTCGGGGATGTTCAGCGTCGGGGCGTCGTCGGTGCCGTTGATGGTGATGGTCACCGTGGTGGTGGTCACCCCGTCGGCGTTGGTCACCGTGAGGGTGTCGCTCAGCTTCTCGCCCGTCTTTTTAATGAGGCGCCGCCCACCGAGATCTACACTCCTGCCCGACCCGACGCCCTTCCGGTCTAGCACCAGCTGG
>RRZU010778124.1_pt1 | contig 11102 bp, 8 predicted proteins | sample 2165561 | NCBI WGS metagenome assembly RRZU01 (sample SAMN10456909, study PRJNA506462) | wastewater metagenome | isolation source: wastewater sludge | place: USA: Moscow, Idaho | reverse complement strand
TAAAACATTTGGTTATTATAGAGCTGAGGTATTAGCTGCATTTATAAATGGAATTACTATCGTATTATCAATTATTTGGATTATTTATGAAGCTATTGAAAGATTTTTAAATCCACAAGTTATTGACATAAAAACAGCAATGATAGTTGCAATTATTGGTCTTATTGTAAATATTATTACTGGTGTTATTTTAATGCAAGGAGATAAAGATAATATAAATTTGAAATCAGCATTTATTCATATGCTAACAGATGCCTTATCTTCAGTTGCAATTATCATAGGTTATATAGTTATCTATTTTACTTCATGGTATTTTATAGATATTATTTTAGCTGTTATTGTAGCTCTTGTGATTGCAAAATGGGCAATTGATATTTTGAAAAGTTCAACAAATACTTTACTTGAAAGTTCTCCTATTGATGTAAAAGAAGTTCAAGAGTATATTGAAAAAAATGAAAAAGTTTTAGAATTACATGATGTTCATATCTGGGAAATTACTCAAGATATGTATAATATGACAGCTCATGTGAAAATTGATAAAAAATATTTAGATGATTATGAAGAGATTTTACATAAAATAAATCGCAATTTAAAAGAAAAATTTAAAATAGTTCATACAACTTTTCAGTTTGAGTGGTAGCTTTTTTTTATTAAACTTAGATATAATTGCCCAAAAATTACATAAAGAGCGAATATGATAGATATAAAATTACTTCAAAAAGATTTTGATTATGTAGTAAAAGCTTTACAAAAAAAAGGTGTTGATAACGCACTTTTAAATAATTTAAAAGATTTAGCTTTAAAAACAAAACAAAAAAGACAAGAGATGGAAGATGTTACAGCTGAACAAAATCTTCTATCAAAAGAGTTTGGAAGATATAAAAAAGAAAATCTTGATATGAGTGAACTTCAAGAAAAAATCAATGCTTTAAAAACAAAAAAGCAAGAGTTAGAAGATGAAGTTAGAACTTTAGAAGATGATCTTAATTCTATTATTTTAAGTGTTCCAAATATGCCTGATGAAAATGTTCCTTTTGGAGTTGATGAAAATGAAAATGTGATTTTAGAAGTTATTGGTGAAAAACCAACTTTTAATTTTACACCAAAAGAGCACTGGGATTTATCTTGTGATTGGTTAGATTTTGAAAGAGGTGTAAAACTAGCAAAATCAAGATTTACAGCAATTAAAGGTGATGGTGCTAGACTTGAGCGAGCTTTGATAAATTATATGCTTGATTTTAATAGACAAAGAGGATTTAATGAATGGTATGTTCCATTTATGGCAAACTCAAATACTCTTCAAGGAACTGGGCAACTTCCAAAATTTGCTGATGATTTATTTAAAATTGAAGGTGAAGATTTATATCTAATTCCAACTGCTGAAGTAAGTTTAACAAATCTTTATAATGATGAAATCATTGATAAAAGTGAGTTACCTCTTCTTCTTACATCATATACACCTTGTTTTAGAAAAGAAGCTGGAAGTGCAGGACGTGATACAAGAGGATTAATTAGACAACATCAATTTGATAAAGTTGAGATGGTTGCTATTACTTCACAAGAACAATCAGATGAAATTTTTGAAAAAATGGTAAATTGTGCAAGTGATTTATTAAGCTCTTTAGGACTTTGTCATCAAAAAGTGCAACTTTGTAGTGGAGATTTAGGATTTAGTGCTGCTGTTACTATTGACTTAGAAGTTTGGTTACCTGGACAAAATAAATTTAGAGAAATTTCTTCTATTTCAAATACAAGAGATTTTCAAGCTCGACGTGCAAAAATAAGATATAAAGAAGATAAAAAAAATATTTTAGCTCATACTTTAAATGGTTCAAGTTTAGCAGTTGGACGAACACTATTAGCTATTATGGAAAACTATCAACAAGCTGATGGAAGTGTAAAAATTCCAGAAGTACTTAAAAAATATTTATAAAAATAGATTTTAGGGCAATAAAAAAGGGAAGTTTAAAAACTTCCCTTTTTTTTAAGTTTTACTAAAAAAATAATAGAACATTTACGAAAAATAAAACTTAAACTTAAATAGAACGACCTTTGAAAAGAGTTTCACCCTAAAAAAATCGGTTACAATTTTTTTAACTAAGGAGAGATAAGCGAGGGCAAAACTCTTTGATCAATAAAATAATACTCTTTTGAAACTTAAAGAATGCTATTTTATTGCTACGAAATAAAAAGATTTCTATTTTTATAAAACCTTTCTATTTTTAAATGAAAAAATTATTGTTAAAGCAATAATAACAATTGTAATATAAACAAAATTTGGTATTACTATGGGCTCACCTGCAGCATAAGAGTGTTTTCCACTTAAAAAATAATTTACTCCAAAATAGGTCATAATGATACTAAAATAACTAATAACAGATAGAAGATTTAAAACATAATCATTGATAACATCTTTTATATATTTTAAATGAATTATTATTATATAAATTATTATTGAAATAAGTGTCCAAGTCTCCTTTGGATCCCAAGCCCAATATCTTCCCCAAGATTCATTTGCCCAAATCCCACCTAAAAAATTACCAATTACTAAAAGTATAATACCTATTAAAATAGATATTTCATTTATTCGAGAAGCTTCTTTTATACTAAGTAATATTCTAAAAAATCTTTCATTTTCATTTTTTGCATTTGCAAAAATATATAAAATTAAAGAAAAAAATCCAAGAAGACAACTAAGTGCCAAAAATCCATAACTTGCAGTAATTACGCTTACATGAATAGTTAACCAATATGATTTTAAAACAGGTGCTAAAGTTGTAATTTGAGGTTCTAACCAACTTAAATGGGCAACAAAAAGTGTAATTCCACTTAAAATGGCTGTACAACTAAGAGCTAAATGTGATTGTTTTGAAAAAATTATTCCAGATATAGCAATTGCCCATGAGATATAAATCATAGATTCATAACCATTTGTCCAAGGTGCATGTCCTGCAACATACCATCTTAAAGCTAATCCAAAAGTATGAAAAATGAAACCAAAAATTAGAAGATAAAAAGTTAATTTTGTGATTTTTTCTACTTTTATATTCGGATTTATGATGTTTATAAAAACAATAAATAAAAGAATAACTCCTAAAATTAGATAAAAAGGCATTAATCTTTCAAAAATATCAAATTTATTTAAAAGAAGTTCTGCTTGAATCTTAATCTTATTTGGAATGATATTTGAAGCCAGATTATATTGATAAGATTTTATTTCATCAAGATAATTATTTGCCTTTTCCCAGTTATTTTCTAAAAGTGAGAAATAGTAGTTTTTAACCAAATTGTTTATTTGTAATGATTGCTCATTTTCATAAGAATTTGCTTCAATTATATTTAGCCATTTATTATTTAAATCATCTTTTAGAGGAAAAACTTTGAAAAAATCACCATTAAATAGTGAATAAGATATATTTAAAGCTTCATCTATTTTTATTAGTTCTTTATCATAAGTTGTTCTGTTTGAAGCACTTTTATTATTGCTGATTTCAAGTTCATCTGCTAATTTATAACCACCATATTTGTCATAAACATCATCAAAAGAGAAATAAGATTTATCTACAGAAAGCCCCAAAAGTTTTTTAATATTTTCATCTTTAACTTTATAAATAGGAATTGTTCGCCAAATTTCAGGGTACATCATCATACTAATAAAAAATTGGTTTTCGTCTAAATTTCCAATTAAACTTTTTTTAGTTGTTTTGTTTAATATTTCTATTGCTAAAGAGTTAAGAGGTTTTATTCTTCCTTGGTAATCTTGAACTAAAAGTGAACCGAATTTTTGACTATGAGTTTTGTCTATATTATAAATTAGTTCTAAATCTTGAGTAAAACTTTTTTGTGGTAAAAAGATAAAAAAAGAAAAGATAACTAAACACAAACTCTTTTTCAAATAATATGATTTTTTGATATCTTCTAAAGTATATCTTTTATGTATAAGTTTTGAGAATCTACTATTTTTTACAAATAAAGTAAGAATTAATCCTAAAAAAAGTAGAAAATATCCAATGTAAGTTGGAATTTTACCAGGGTCTTTATTTACTGATAAAATAGTAGCAGTTTCATCCATTTTGTATGAAGATTGGAAAAATCTATATCCTTTGTAGTCTAAAACATTATTCATAAAAATAGTGTAATCAAAAGAGGTATTTTCTATTAGGTCGTAGATTTTTACAAAACTTGAATATGTTGAAGGTGAATTTGAACCAGGGTATCTTTGAAGTACAAAATCATTTAATAAAATTGAAAAAGGTAAAACTATCTCTTTTGCTCCCCATTGAAGTTCAATTTTTTTATCTTCTATAAATAGTGTTTGAGTAGCACCTAAAGATGAATCAGCTTTTTTATAAAGAGGAATTTGTGAAGTTTTATTATCATATTTTAAATCAACAATAATAGCATTTACTTGTTCACTTTTATCAAACATTTTATCACTATTTACAACTTCAAGTTTTCCATTCATTAAAGCTTCAAAAATTTTAAATTGAGTTTGTCCAATTTTATAAATTTTATTTTTTTCAATTTTTGTTTGTGTATTTGCATTTATAGTTTTTTCATTTTCTAAATCATTAGAATATAAAGTTATTTGCAAATTTGAAGTTAAATAAAATTCATCATTTATAGTTTCAAAATTTATTGTTGGTTTAGTTTCATTTTTTATATTGTTATTAAGTGTAAAAGTTAAAAAATTAGAATCAAATTTCTCTTTATCTTGTAATAAAATATTTTTTGCTCCCATAGCTTCTGATAACAAAATATCCATTGAAATCTTTCCATTAGGATTTGGAACTAATTTTTCAATAGCATTATTTACATAATTATTATATTTTATAGATAAAGGTTTATTGTTTATTGTAGTTTCATATTCAAATTTTGTTTGATTTAAAGGAGTTATCATAACCTCTTTTTCATAACTTTTTTCGCCATCTTTATCCAAAATTTTTATTTGTATATATTCATTTGTAGAGTAAACTTTATTTTCCATACTTCCTTCAGGAATTGTCATAACAGCTTCATAACCTAGATATCTAGTCATTGCTGAACCTATAAAAATAAAAATTATTGAGATGTGAATTAAAAAAGTAAAAAATTTATTTTTTTTATACATTTTAAAAATGATAATATTAACTGCTATTCCAACTGTTAAAATTAGCATAATAAATTCAAACCAAGTTTGTCCATATACAAATGATTTTGCACCAAGAACTCCAAAATCATTTTCAACAAACGTTGCAACTGCACAAGCTAAAGCCATAAATATCAAAAATATAGTCATAATTTGCATGCTAAAGATATTTTTAAAAAAATTAATCATTTGTACTCTTTTTGAAAGAATTAAGAGAAGAAATCTTCTCTTAATTTTATTAATATGAAGTTTTAGTTTCTACGCCTTCTCTACTTTTTGGATTGTAAAGCCCTTTTTGTTCTGCTTCATTTTTCCAATCTTTTAGTAAACCATTTGTGAACTGTTTTTTCTCTTCAATTAGTTTTCCCATTGGTAAACCAATCAATTCTTGAGCTTGTTTTTTATCAGTAATTGTAGGTGCTTTATAGTCTGTTACACCATGTTTTGCTAAAACTTTAGCTAATTTGATTCTTGCATTTCCTGCTTTTTCAATAGCTGTTCCTAAAGTTTTTAAAGTCTCTTCTGGTGCATGGAAAAATGCTCCGTGAGAAGCTGCTGCAAAATCCCATCTCCATTGAGCATGTCTAATATCAGTTAAAATATCTTTCATCTCTTCTGGTGTTGCTCCAACTTCCCAAGCTTTTCCAGCTTCTAAGTGAGCAGCTACAATTTGTTCCATTGCTTTTTGGTTAAGATCATCTTTTCTTGCTTTTTTATCTTGAATATTTGCTAATAGAGATTTTTCACTAACTCTGTGACAATTCATACAAGTTTTATCCATATTTTCTAAAGGATTACCAATTTTATGGTCTGTATATTTTATACCACCTTCTTGAGTATATGGCATGTGACAATCTGTACAAGAAACATTATTTCTTCCATGCGCTCCTGTTTTCCAAGTTTCATATTCTGGGTGTTGCGCCTTTATCATTGGAGTTTTAGAAACTTGATGTACCCAATCACTAAATTCAATTGTGTCATAATATTTTTCCATATCTTCAACTGTAGTTCCATTTGCCCAAGGTAAAGTTACTGCCATAGCTGTTTTACCATTTTCTAAAGGAGTTTTTTTGAAATAGTATTCAACGTGACATTGTGCACAAACTAATGTTCTCATATCTTGTTGAGTTGCTGTTGCTAAAGTAGGGCTTTTACCTTCAGCTTTTAAAGCATCATTTAAATAACTTCTTCCAACTTGAAGTTCCATTGTTTCTGGATTGTGACAATCTACACAACCTATAGGATTTACTATGTCAGCACCATATTTTGCCCATTTTCCTGTGAAATATTCATTGTTTCCTTGTTCGTGCATAATTCTTGGAACATCAGGCGATTTACATGTCCAACAGGCACTTGGTAGAGGACCACTTTCTTTATCTGTTGGTGCACCTGTTCTTAAAGAATTACTTACATCATCAATCGCATAAAAGTGACCTCTTGGTGCATTATAATCTTTTGAAAACGCATAACCTGCCCATAAAACAACCATTTCAGGATGTAGTTTTAACATATCATCTATTTGATCTGAGTTTTTTGTTTGTTTCCATGAATCAAATTCTCTTGGATAGAATTTTCTAAACTCTTCATTTTTTGTTTCCCATTTTTCCATTTTTGGAACAGCTAATAGACTCTCTTTTTCTTCTTTTTTCTCATTGATTGAAGCCAATAATACCGTCATTAATCCTATCGCAATTATAGAAATTGCAAATAAAAATTTATACTTTTTCATGATATTCCCCTTCTTACTTTAAGTGTTCTTTTATTCCCAAACTATATGGAGTTGAAATTAAACTTCTAACTTTTCCATGTGGTACATATTTGTGACATTCCCAACATTTTCGATCTTTATCGAAATTTCCCTTGTTGTGATAAGAACTTGCATTTTTTTGCACAGTTTCACTCACACCGCTATGACATCTTACACAGTTTGCTTGTACACGTTCTGCGGCGTTATCACTTATTCTAATGTTATTTTTATAAGTATTTAAAGTAAAAGCAACTGAGTGATTCCAACCATCAATTGCTTTTGCAGTATACTTAGCGACTTCATCTCCTACTGGAAGGTGACAGTCTATACATTTTGCTACATTTTTATGTGAGCTATTATCCCAAGTCGTATAAGCTGAATGCATAACATGGCAGTTAATACAGGCTTTAGGATCACTAGAAAGATATGACAACATCGAAGAAGCATACATTGTGTAAACAAGTAATAATGCAGCAATAGTAGCACTTAAAATTGCTCCATAGATAATTATTTTTTTGTTTTTCATTGTATAGTCCTTATGCCAGATGACTTTAAATTGTACAATAAGAAAAATGAATTATACCTTGACCAAAGTCAAGAAAAAGCAGAAAAATGAATAATTATTCATTTATTTTTATTTAATAAAGAGCTTATTTTACAAATACTTTAGAATCATAAAGTTTATTGTTTACTTTTACTTCAAAATAACCTTGAGTAACATTTTGATGTTTAAATGTTAGTTCATAAGCAAATATCTTTTTAGTTATTTTATTAGAAATAGGGATATAACTTTGGTAAATTCCAATTGAATCTCCAATTTTAACTTCAACATTTGTATTTTTATTATAGTTTCCTAAAATTACTATTTTAGAATAACAAGTCCCATTATAATCTTGAGTTGTGCTTGTTACATGTTGTACATTTTCACCAGTTTCATTTTCATGAAAAATCCCAACAGCAAAAGCTTTTTGAATATCTGAGTCAATGGCAAAAATATTAGAAATAAAAAAAGTTAGGATAAAGATTGCTTTTTTCATAATGATTTAAAGTTTTTCAGGTTTTCCTATGTAATAACCTTGAGCACAACTAACACCAATTTCTTTAATAATCTCTAAAATTTGTTTATCCGCAACAAATTCTGCTACAGTTTTAATTCCTATTCTTCTAGCAAAGCTTACTATTGTTTCAACAATAATTCTATGTTTTTCATCTGATGCTATATTTTTTATTAATGAACCATCAATTTTTATATAGTTTACATCTAGTCTTAAAAGATGTTCGAAGTTTGAATAACCTGTCCCAAAATCATCAATTGCAATTTTTGCACCTAATGCTTTTATTTGATTAATAAAACTTATTACTTCATCGTAGTTTTCGATACCTTCAGATTCTAAAATCTCAAAAGTTACTTTTGATGCAGTATTTGTTTCAGTGATATTTTTAATTATCTCTTTAACTGTTTCTTTATCTTTTATATCTGCAATATTTAAGTTGATAGAAAAATTTTCATTTCTATGTTTAAAAGTTTCACAAGCTTCTTTTATAACTTTTCTTGTGATGCTTGAATATAGTTTTACTTTTTTTGAAAAATCTAAGAATTTTATTGGAGGAATGATATTTCCATCTTTATCTATCATTCTAACTAATGTTTCAAAAGAGTAAATTTCACCAGTTTCAATATCTATTAGTGGTTGATAGTGACAAACTATTCTATCTTCTAAAAGAGCTTCTTTGATTGAAGTTGCCATTTCTAAATTTTGTTTATATTTTTTTTCTATATTTTCGCTCTCTTCATAAACTGATATATCAGATGAAGAGTTTTTTGCATTATTTACAGCAATATCTACTTTTGTTAATAAATTATCTTTTGCTTTTGCAATACCAATTGAAAAACCTATTGAAATGGTTTGATCTTCTACATAAAAAGGTTCTTCATCAAATAAAGTTAATATCTTTTGTGCTTGAGATTTCAATTGGTCGATTGATAAATTTTCATAAAATAAGATAGCAAACTCATCACCATCAATTCTATAAACAATATATTTATAATCTAAAAATCTATTTGCAATATCTTGCAAAATTTTATCTGCATTTTCTGTTCCAAAAAAGTCATTTATCTCTTTGAAATCATCTATATTGAAAACTATACAAGCAGTTGGAAAATTTGTATTTATATCTAAAATAATCTTTTGTCTATTTGGTAAAGTTGTTAGTTGGTCATAATAAGCAAGTTTTTCATTTTTTTCTTTTAGTAAGATTTTTTCAGTGATATCTCTTGCTGTTCCTATAACTCCAACTAATTTTCCATTTTCATCAAAGAAAGGAGCCTTATCAACTTCAAGATATTTTAATTTTCCTTTGATATTTCCTTTTTCTATAAATCTTAATGATTTCATAGCTTTTAAAGTCTCTTCATCAGAATCTGAACATGAACTAAAAGTGTGATATTCAGGATTTTCTTTATGTTTTTCTCTTACTCTTTTTACGAAAAAGTTATCATCTTTTCCAAATACTTCATCAGGAGTTGCTATTAATAATCCTTTACAAATAGCATTATTTGCATATAAGTATCGACCTTCTAAATCTTTTATCCATAACATATCGGGAGAATATTCAGATATTAGTTTTAAAAGATTTTCTGGGTCAATAGCAGGTTTCATAAACTCTCCTTCCCTTATTATTTTTAAGGGAGTAATAAAATAATTTTCTTATGGAGGATAATTGTACCATAATAATGTTAATTATAATAATTTATTGGTATATTACTCTTCTTAATAATTCCTTATTCTTTTTTCTTATCTCATCATAATATAGTTGATATTTTATTTTATCTTCAAAAGACATAGGTGTTCTAACTGATTTATATTCAACTAATTCACCATTTTTTATCACTTGAGAAATCTCTGCATATACCCAATAAAAACCTTCATCTTTTCTAAGATTTTTTACAAAGCCACTCCAATGACCTTCTGCTTTTAACTTTGTCCATAAATCTTTAAAAATAACTTTTGGCATATCTGGATGCCTTACAATATTATGATTTTTACCTATTAATTCATCTACACTATAACCAGAAATTTCTGCAAAAGTATCATTTGCATAAGTAATAACACCTTTTAGATTTGTTCTTGAAACTATTAGTTCATTTTTAGGAACAATAGTTTCACACAAGAATTTTCCGCTTAAGAATTCCATTTTATTTTCCAGTTTTATCGAAATTTGTTGCAAAACCTATTAAATCTTTTTGTTTTAAATCTCCATTGTAAACAATATCTTCAGGTTTTACATCTTCATTTAATACTCTTGGAACAGCATCACTATTTTCTAAAACTTCTAAATGAGAATCTAACTCTTCTTGACTATAAGCCATTTGCATATCGGCACTTATTACATTTGGTATTGCTTCAATAACTTTTAATTTTTTCAGTTCTTCTTGAACACCATCTCCTTCGATTGTTACAATTACTCTTCCTAATTCATCGTGCATGAAATAGTCACAAACACCAGATGCTTTTAATGCTTTTACAACTTCTTCTAAATTTTTTGGTAAAGTTTGTACCACAATACTTGAAATATTCATCTTATTCTCCTAATTTATAATAGTTTATTTTATTATCATCACTTGCAACAAATAGCTCATTTTCATTTAAAAATAAGATATTTGTTAAAGTATTTTGAATATTTGTTAATCTAAATAAGTTCTCTTTTGAACTTACATCGAAAACTGTTACATTATTATTCTCATCACTTGAAAAAGCTCCTTTTTTTGAACTTGGACTTAAAGCCACACTATAAACTAAAAAATTGCTATCTTTATAAAAAGAGTTATTTTTATCTATATTATAAATGGCACAACGTCTATCTTGACCCGCACTTATTAAAATGTTGTTTTTTAAATCAACTTGAAAAACATTATCAACATTTTGAGATTTAAATACTTGAAGTAGTTTTAAACTTTTTGAATCAAATAATGATAGTGCTCCACTTTCATCTGCAACTACTACTTTTGTTTTATCCAAAGATAGTTTAAAATGAGAAAATTTTGATTGAGAAACTTGGATTTCATTTATAGTAGTTTTGTTTTTAATATCATAAATAAAAAGTTGATTTGAAAGTAGGGCATAGATTATATGGTTTTCATCTAAAAATTTTGCATACGCGATAAATAATCTTTTTTTATCATCAATTATATTTATTAACTTTTTATCTTCATATATAAAAAGATTT
>RRZU013164717.1_pt1 | contig 11104 bp, 9 predicted proteins | sample 2165561 | NCBI WGS metagenome assembly RRZU01 (sample SAMN10456909, study PRJNA506462) | wastewater metagenome | isolation source: wastewater sludge | place: USA: Moscow, Idaho | reverse complement strand
TCAGCCGGTAGAGCATCTCACTTTTAATGAGGGGGCCGATGGTTCGAATCCATCACGGGTCACCATTTATTTATTGTTGCAATCTTGGCCCCTTCATCTAACGGTTAGGATTCATGGTTTTCATCCATGCCACAGGGGTTCAAATCCCCTAGGGGTCACCAAGCCTTTTGCAACAAATTGGTCGATTAGCTCAGTTGGTAGAGCGCTACCCTTACAAGGTAGATGTCATAAGTTCGAGTCTTATATCGACCACCACTTTTTTAAAAGTTATAAAATGCAGTAGCATTAGATTTTTAAAAATATTTTTTGTGACTTCTGTTTATTTAGTATAAACAGTATTTTTTAAGTGCGGTTGTAGTTTAGTTGGTTAGAATGCCTGCCTGTCACGCAGGAGGTCGAGGGTTCGAGTCCCTTCAACCGCGCCACTTATTTAATTTCTTCAAAAGAAAATCCTTATATAAAATCTGATATTATCTTACCTTTAAAATAAAAGGTTATCACATGTTAAAAGCAAAAAGTCTCTATCATTTAATTGTCTATAGTATATTATTTATTGTAGTCCTAATATCTTTTTTTACTTTTATAATTATTAACAATGCCCATGATGAACTTCAAGATAAAACAGAAAACCTTAAAACAGATTATACGAACAGTCAAAAAGAATTATTAAAAAATGACGTTAATTCAATAATTAGTTTTATTAAATATTATGATAACAAATATAAAAAAACAAAAACTCAAGAAACAATAAAAAAAGAAGTTTTAGAAGCGCTTCATGAGCTAAGAGTTGACAATATAAACGAATATCTTTTCATATATGATTTTAATGGAGTAAGTTTATACTCACCAATTTCAAAAGATAAAGAAGGTCATCGATATCTTGAATTAAAAGATAAAGAAGGAAGGGAAGTAATAAAAGAGTTAATTAATATATCACAAAAACCTAATGGTGGATATATAGAATACCTTTGGTATAAATTAGCTATTTTTAAAGATGCAAAAAAAATTTCTTATGCAAATTCATATAAAGAATGGAACTGGACGATTGGGAGAGGTGTATATTTAGATGAGATTGATAAGTTAGTAAAAGAAAAAGAAGATGAATATAATCAAAAGATTTCAAATTATACACTTCAAATTACATCTCTTACAATTATGCTTGTTTTATACTCAATATTTATTTATAAAAATGCTACTATTTTAATAGTAAATGATGTTAAAGAAATAGGTAAATATTTTAAAGAATCACAAAAGAATGATAATCCAATAAATCAAAATAGAATTATATTTGGAGAGTTTAAAGTAATTGCAAACTATGCAACTGATGCTATGAATAATATAAAATTAAAAACTCATATGTTAGAAGACTTAAATAAAAATCTTGAGTATAATGTATCTGAAAAGACTAAAGAGCTAACAAAATTAATTGAATCTCAAAAAACATTTATAAAAAATTCTGTTCATGAAATAAATACTCCTTTAGCAATAATACAAACAAATATAGATTTATTAAAAATGAAAATTCCAAATAATAAATATATTACAAATATAGAATCTGGTTCTAAAATTATTCAATATATTTATGATGACTTATCATATTTGATAAAAAGAGATAGAGTAATCTACGAAAAAGAATATTTAGATTTTAGTAAAATATTATTTGAAAGATTAAGTTATTTCGAAGAAATTGCCGTATCTAATTCATTATATTTTATAAATAATATCGATGAAGACATGTATATTAAATTTAATAATACTGAATTACAAAGAATTATTGATAATAATTTATCCAATGCAATAAAATATTCCTATGCAAAATCGCCAATATTTGTAAAACTAGAGTATTTAAATGATACTGAAATTGAATTTAGTGTTACAACCCATTCTAAAGAAATAGAATCAGTAGAAAAAATCTTTGATGATTTTTATAGAGAAAATTCAGCTCGAGGTGGTTTTGGATTAGGACTAAAAATAGTAAAAGATATTTGTGATAAAAATTTAGTTATAATTAACCTTCAATCTAATGAAAAAAAGACAAAATTTACTTATAGGTTTAGAATAAATGAAAATACTACTGCTTGAAGATGAGCTAATGCTTAATAATGCGATTAGCGAGTATTTGAAAAATATAGGACATATGGTTGAAAGTTTTTGTGATGGACAAGAAGTATTGAATACAATTAATAACTCTTATGATTTATTGGTTCTTGATATAAATGTTCCAACAAAAGATGGTTTTGAAATATTAACTGAATTAAATAGACAAAAAATATATATTCCAACTATATTTATTTCAGCTCTTATAGATATAGAAGATATTAGTAAGGCATATAATCTTGGATGTAGAGAATATATCAAAAAACCTTTTCATCTTGGTGAATTAGGCATTAAAATCAATCAAATATTAAAAAAAGAACAAAATAATACTTCACATATTAAGTTTTCAGAAAATTATTCTTATGCAAAAGATAAACAAACTCTATATTTTAATGGAGAACCTCAAAATTTAACTAAAAAACAGTTAGAAATCATACATATTTTAGCTCTTAATATTAATATGATTGTAGACTTTGAAAGATTCAGAATGGATATCTGGGATGGAGAAATTATTGACAACCCAACAATAAGAGCTGAAATTTCTAGGTTAAAAAAAGCATTAAAAGAAGATTTCATAAAAAACATAAGAGGTCTTGGATATAAAATAGACAGATACTACTCTGTTTAAAGCCCTATTTAAAGGGCTTTATCTTCACTAAAAACATTAATTCATAAAAAATAATCATAAAATTCATAAAAAAAATTCAATTGCTATCTTTTTGCTATTCACTACTATTATAATTTCAATGTTAACTTATTAAACAATTTATTTTGTTTGATATGAAAAATTTTGAAGGAGAGCAAAATGAGTCCAGAAAAAGCACAAGCATACTGGAAAGAAAATATTTCTATGATCATTAAACTACTTGTAGTTTGGTTCGTAGTTTCTTTTGGTTGTGGAATTTTATTTATCAACGAACTTAACGCTATTGAAATAAGTGGAGTTAAACTAGGTTATTGGTTTGCACAACAAGGTGCAATTTATGTATTTGTTATTTTAATTTTTGTTTACGTAAAAGTAATGACAGGAATTGATGAAAAATACGGCGTTCACGAATAAGGGGTAGGAAATATGGAATTACAATCATTAATTTACCTATTCGTAGGTGTTTCGTTCGCAGTTTATATTGGTATTGCACTTTGGGCAAAAGCTGGTTCAACTAAGGATTTCTATGTTGCAGGTGGTGGAGTTCACCCTGTTGCAAATGGTATGGCAACAGCAGCAGACTGGATGTCAGCAGCTTCTTTCATCTCATTAGCAGGTATCATTTCTTTTAAAGGTTCTGATGGTGGTGCTTACTTAATGGGATGGACTGGTGGATACGTTCTACTAGCTATGTTATTAGCTCCATATTTAAGAAAATTTGGTAAATTTACTGTTCCTGACTTCGTTGGAGATAGATATTATTCGGATACGGCAAGATTAGTTGCGGTTATTGGTGTTATTTTCGTTTCGTTCACTTATGTTGCTGGACAAATGAGAGGGGTTGGGATCGTATTCTCAAGATTCTTACAAGTTGATGTAAATACAGGTGTACTTATTGGTATGGCTATTGTATTCTTCTACTCAGTTCTTGGTGGTATGAAAGGTATTACATATACACAAGTTGCTCAATATGTTGTTATGATTTTTGCATATATGATTCCTGCAATCTTCTTATCATTACAAGTAACTGATACATTCTTACCACAATTAGGTATTTTTGCTACAACTACATTTGCATTTAGTAATGGTGTACAAGTTATTCCTGAAGGAACTTATCTTTTACATGCACTTGATCAATCTTTAGTTGACTTAGGTTTTGCAGAATATACTAAGCCAGGTAACTTATGGAACATGTTTATGTTAACAACTGCATTAATGTTAGGAACTGCTGGTTTACCACACGTTATTGTTAGATTCTTTACAGTACCAACTGTTAAAGATGCAAGAGTATCTGCTGGTTGGGCATTAGTATTTATTGCAATTATGTATACAACTATTTCTTCTGTTGCTTCTTTCTCAAGAATCAACTTAATTAAAAACGTTCAAAATGTTGAGTATAGCGCATTTGTTAATAATGAGTTAAAACATCCAAATGGTGATGCTAACAATGGTAAATGGTTCAAAACTTGGGAACAAGGTGGATTATTAGCATGGACTGATAGAAATGGCGATGGAAAAATTCAATATGCTAAAGGTGATGCATTTACAGCTGCTAAAGGTAAACCTGAATTTGATGGAACTAAAGTTGGTACAAATGGTGAAAGATTAACTACTAATCCAAAACCTGCTGAAAACACTGGTAAAATTGAAAATGAAATTTATGTTGACGTAGATATCATGGTTCTTGCGAATCCTGAAATTGCTAACTTACCTAACTGGGTTATTGCATTTATTGCAGCCGGTGGTCTTGCAGCAGCATTATCAACAGCAGCTGGATTATTACTTGTAATTGCTTCAGCTATTTCACACGATTTAATGGGTCAAGTTATATTTAAAGATAAAAAAACTGGAAAATCTACATTAAACGAAAAAACTGAGTTAATGTGGGCAAGAGTATCAGCTGTAGTTGCTATTGCAATTGCTGGTTACTTAGGAATCAACCCTCCAGGTTTCGTTGCACAAGTTGTTGCTTTTGCATTCGGTCTTGCAGCAGCAGCGTTCTTCCCTACAATTATCCTTGGGGTATTTGATAAAAGAATGAACAAAGAAGGTGCAATTGCAGGTATCTTTGTTGGTCTATTCTTTACATTTGGATACATTGTATACTTTGTATTCTTAGGTGGAAGCAAAGAAGATTACTTATTTGGAATTGATCCAACTGGTATAGGAACTATTGGTACATTATTACACCTAATAGTTGCATTCGTTGTATCTAGAATGACTCCTCCGCCTCCTGAACATATTCAAGAGTTAGTTGAGAACATTAGAATTCCTTCTGGTGCTGGTGAAGCAGTAGATCACTAAAAAACAAACTAACAAAGTATACCTTCGGGTATACTTTTTAGTATTTTTTTATGTTAAAAGTTTTAATATAAAAAAATACTATCAAAGAAGCTAAGGAAAATAAATGAGTCTTCAAGATCAAGCTGCTTTTCTTTCAAATATCCATCCTTTTCAAGTTTTAACTCCAGGTCAAATGGACAAATGTATTAAACATATGGATATAGCTTATTATCCAAAGAATTCCGTTTTAATAAGTCCTGAAAAGATTTCAAATCACTTTTTTATAATCATTAAAGGTGCTGTTTATGAGTATTCTGCTGACAATATGGTAGTTATGGATTATCATCATGAAGACTCATTTGATTCAAATTCTTTAATATATGGAAAATGCAATAATACTTTTAAAGTACATGAAGAGTTAATTTGTTATGAATTAGAAAAAGATACTTTTTTAAAATTAATTGAACAAAACCAACAATTTAAAGACTATTTTTTAAAAGACTTAGTTAATAAAATTCAAACATTAAAAGATAAAGAATATACCTCTGAACTATCATCTTATATGATAGCAAAAGTGGATGATACTTTAATTCACGATGCTTGTATAGTTGATGAAAATACTAAATTATTGGATGCAATTGAACAATCAATGGAATTTAAAACTTCTACAATTATAGTTAAAAAAGAAAATGGCCAATATGGAATTATTACAGATTCACTTCTAAAAGTTAAAGTACTTTTAGCAGGTAGAGATCTTAGCATTCCTGTTAAAGATATTGCTATATTTCCACTTCTTACTGTAAATAATGATGATTATTTGTTTGAAGCATTAACTCTTTTAATCAAAAAAAATATTAAAAGAATAGGAGTAACTAATTCAAGAGGTGAAATGATTGGTATCTTAGAACAAATCAATATTCTTTCACATTTTGCAAACCACACTTATGTAGTAGATTCAAAAATAAAAAAAGCTAAAAATATAGTTGATTTAAGATTTGCAAGTAAAGATTTATTGAATATAATAAAAAGCCTTCAAGCAAAAGGTGTAAAAGTAAATCATATTTCAAACTTAATTGGTCAATTAAATATAAAAGTCTATCAAAAACTTTATAACTTAGTTTTACCAGTAGAATTACAAAAAGGCGCTTGTTTAATAGTAATGGGAAGTGAAGGTAGAAATGAGCAAATAATAAAAACTGACCAAGATAACGCCCTTGTAGTAAAAGATGGAATAGATGTAGAACAATATAGACCTTATATGAATGAGATTACAAAACATCTAATTGATTTTGGATATCCTCCTTGTGAAGGTAATATTATGGTTTCAAATCCGTTTTGGTGTAAAACTGTAAGTGAATATAAAAACGAAACTAAAAGATGGATTGAAGCACCTGATATGCAAAACTATATGGATTTAGCAATATTCTTCGATTCTTTCGCAGTTGCAGGAGATAAGGATTTATTAATAAATTTAAAAGATGACTTATTTAATAAACTTCATGATAAAGATGTATTTATGGCATATTTTGCAAAAGCTACATTAACATTTGATACACCAAATACTATTGCTAATTTTATGACAAAATCTCATAATATAGATATAAAAAAAGCTGCTGTTTTTCCTATAGTTCAAGGAATTAGATCTTTAGCACTAAGAGAAAAAATAAGAGAAACAACTACAGTAAAAAGAATAAAAATATTAGAAGAAAAAAAGATTTTAGAAAGAAGTAAAGCTGCTGAATTGCTTGAAGCTTTTGATGTAGTAAATACTCTTAGATTAAAAGCACAACTTGATGATATACAAGATAATAAAGAAGTAAATAACGAGATAGATACTCACACTTTAGGAAAGATAGAAAGAGACTTATTAAAAGATTCTTTTAAAATTGTTATTGAATTTAAAAAATTCATTAATTATACATTTAGAATAGATAAGATTTCATAATGTTTGAAACTTTCTTTAAAAACTGGAATAGAAAAAAATTAAAAGATAAAAAATATGATTTTTTATTTCATGAACCAACAGTAGATGAATATATATGCTTAGATTGTGAAACAAGTGGATTAAATCCAAGAAAAGATGAAATCTTATCAATAGGTGCTGTTCATATAAAAGGTAATAAAATCTTAATGCGAAAAACTTTTTATGTATTTGTAAAACCTTCAAAACATATTGCAGAAGAATCAATAAAAATTCATCAAATAAGACCAATTGATTTGGAAAATGGATTAGACCCACAAAATGCTATTTATCAATTATTAGATTTTATTGGCTCAAGACCTATCGTTGGATACTATATTAAATTCGATGTAGCGATTATTTCAAAATATACAAAAAAATTTATTGGTATTAAGTTACCAAATGAAACAATTGAAGTTTCATCAATGTATTACAAAACTAGAAAAAGATCAAGTGACTATGAATTTATAGATTTAAAATTTGATACTATTCTAAAAAACCTCAATATACCCGCACTTGGTAAGCATGATGCACTAAATGATGCAATAATGACTTCAATGATATTTTTAAAATTGAAAGATGTAACTCCTGCAAAAACTACATTTTATACAAATTAATCAAACTCAAATAGTTACAGAAAATAATAATTTTTTCTCTTTTATAATGAATTAAACCTCCTAAATTCACTCGTAAGTATAATTCTATTACAATTCTTTCCGATGTTTAAAAAATGCTATGTTATTGCAACTCTTGTGGCTTAACATTCCAATGTATTTTTTATTACAATTATTTTAGGAGGCAAACATGAATAATGATTTAGTACAAAAAATTAAATCTAATCCAAAGTATCAAGAATTGGTTTCAAAAAGAAGTTCATTTTCTTTAAAACTATCAATTTTTGTTTTAGCAATGTTTTATGCATACATTTTAGTTATTGCATTTAACAAAGATCTTTTGGCAACAAAATTAGGTGATGGGGTAATGACTGTAGCATTCCCAATTGGAGCAGCGATTATTGTTATTAGCTTTATTACAACATTAATTTATGTAAGAAGAGCAAATAGTGAATTTGAAGATTTAACAAATCAAATTAAAGAAGATGTAAAGGATGCTATATAATGTTTAAAATAATTACAATATTATCTTTAATTGCACTTGGTTTATTTGCTGCTGGAGATGCAACATTTTCAGGTAAAAGAGATTTAAATATTCCTGCAATTATAATGTTTTTCATTTTTATTGCTGGAACTTTAGGTATTACAAAATGGGCTGCAAGTAAAACAAAATCTGCTTCAGATTTCTATACAGCAGGTGGAGGAATCACAGGATTCCAAAATGGTATGGCTATTGCTGGAGACTATATGTCAGCAGCATCGTTCTTAGGTATTTCTGGAATGATTTATTTAAGTGGATATGATGGTTTAATTTATGCTGTTGGATTCCTTGTTGGTTGGCCTGTAATTTTATTCTTAATGGCTGAAAAATTAAGAAACTTAGGTAAATTTACATTTACAGATATTGCTGCATATAGATTGGATCAAACTAAAATTAGGATTTTAGCGGCATTTGGTTCTTTATCTGTTGTTGCATTATACTTAATTGCACAAATGGTTGGAGCTGGAAAATTAATTCAAATCTTATTTGGTATGGATTATGAATACGCTGTTATCTTAGTTGGAGCTATGATGATTATTTATGTTACTTTTGGTGGTATGCTTGCAACTACTTGGGTACAAATTATCAAAGCTGTATTATTACTTTCAGGTGTAACTTTCATGGGTATGATGGTTTTATCACACTTTAACTTCTCTTTTACAGATTTAGCAACTCAAGCTGTAGCAACTCATAGTAAAGGTCAAGCTATTATGGCTCCAGGTGGATTTATTACAGATCCAATTTCAGCTATTTCATTAGGTATGGCTTTAATGTTAGGAACTGCTGGTTTACCACATATTTTAATGAGATTCTTTACAGTTGGTAATGCTAAGGAAGCAAGAAAATCTGTTGTTTATGCAACTGGATTTATTGGTTACTTCTACTTAATTATTGCTGTTATTGGTTTAGGAGCTATTGTATTCTTAAACTCACCAGAGGGTGCTCAATATTATGCAGATGGTAAATTAATCGGTGGTGGAAATATGGCTGCTATTCACTTATCACATGTTGTTGGTGGAGATATTTTCTTAGGATTTATTTCAGCTGTTGCATTTGCTACAATTTTAGCGGTTGTTTCTGGATTAACACTAGCTGGTGCTTCTTCAATATCTCATGATATTTATGCAATCGTGTTGAGAAAAGGTAAAGCAAGTGAAGAAGATGAAATTAAAGTTTCAAAAAGATCAGTTATCATTATTGGTGTTGTTGGAGTTATTTTAGGTATTGCTTTTGAAAAACAAAATATTGCATTCATGGTTGGTCTTGCATTTGCTATTGCTGCATCTGCTAACTTCCCAATTTTATTCCTTTCAATTTACTGGAAAAAATTAACAACTAGAGGTGCATTTATTGGTGGATTTATTGGTCTTATCACTGCAGTAGTTCTTGTAATTTTAAGTCCTACTATCTGGGTAGAAATCTTAGGAAATGCAGAAGCTATTTTCCCATATAAACACCCTGCATTATTCTCTGTATCTGCAGCATTTATTGGAATCTGGTTCTTCTCAATTACTGATAAATCAGCTCAAGCTCAAAATGAAATTGAAGCTTATGAAGCTCAAAATGTTAGAGCTGAAACTGGTATCGGTGCTGATGGTGCAGTTGATCACTAGGAATTTTACTAAAGTGAACTTTCACTTTAGTAACATCTGAATAATAATTCATTACTTTTTTATACATGTTTGATGGCTTTTTAGCTATCAAACATTATTTCTTAAATATTTCTTAACTTTATTTATTAAAATTAATAATTTATAATTATACTTTATGTTACAAATCTACAATTATCTACATAAATTATACATAATACCTTTAAAAAAAATCACATTTCTTAAATATTGAATGTATAATCAGTTACTTTTTTCCATTTGCTATTTAAATGCTACCATTTTAGTATTAGAAAAGCTTATATGAGAAATGATATAAAATCTTATAAATTTTTTATATCAAATTAAAAAAAGGAAGCACAATGAACGAAGAATTAGTAGAAAAAATTGAATCTAATCCAAAGTATAAAGAGTTAGTTTCAAAAAGAAATAGTCTAGGAATTAAACTAGGTATTTTCGTATTGGTTATGTTTTATGCGTATATTTTAGTTATTGCATTTAACAAAGAATTATTGGCTGCAAAAATTGGTGATGGCGTAACAACAATTGCATTTCCTATTGCATTAGCAATTTTAGTTATTAGTTTTATTACAACTTTAATTTATGTAAATAAAGCAAATGGTGAATTTGAGAATTTAACTAATGAAATTAAAAAAGATGTAAAGGATATGATGTAATGTTAAAAATATTAGCACTAATTACAATTTTTGCGCTAAGCGCATATGCTGCTGGTGATGCAACATTTGAAGCTGTAAAAAGAGATCTTAATATACCTGCGATTATTATGTTTTTCATTTTTATTGCTGGGACTTTAGGTATTACTTTTTGGGCTGCTAAAAAAACGAAATCTGCAAGTGATTTTTATACAGCAGGTGGAGGAATAACTGGTTTTCAAAATGGTTTAGCAATCGCTGGAGATTATATGTCAGCTGCTGCTTTCTTAGGAGTTTCTGGTCTTATTTATATGAAAGGTTACGATGGAGTTATCTACGCCGTTTCATTTTTAGTAGGATGGCCAATTATTTTATTCTTTATGGCAGAAAAATTAAGAAACTTAGGTAAATTTACATTTGCAGATATCGCTGCTTATAGATTAGGACAAAAAGAGATTAGAACTTTAGCTGCATTTGGTTCTATATCAGTTGTAATTTTATATCTTATTGCTCAAATGGTTGGAGCTGGAAAATTAATTCAAGTTTTATTTGGTATGGAGTATGAATATGCTGTATTCATGGTTGGTGCCTTAATGATTATTTATGTAACTTTTGGTGGTATGCTTGCAACTACTTGGGTACAAATAATTAAAGCTTGTTTATTACTTTCAGGTGTTTCATTTATGGCTATTATGGTTTTATA
>RRZU011425593.1_pt1 | contig 11104 bp, 11 predicted proteins | sample 2165561 | NCBI WGS metagenome assembly RRZU01 (sample SAMN10456909, study PRJNA506462) | wastewater metagenome | isolation source: wastewater sludge | place: USA: Moscow, Idaho | reverse complement strand
GTAGTTGACGCAGAACTGCAAGGTGAGCGTCGTGTTGTGGGCGCTCATCTTCTCGGCGACCTTGAGTTCGTTGATGACGCTTTTCCACAGCCGGGGGGCGCGCCCGGCCCACACGATCTTGACCCCCAGGTCGTTGAGTTCGTCGCGGCGGCGATGGATCACGTCGCGATTGAAGCCCATCAGCCAGCGGACCTCGTCGGGTGAGCGCTTCCAGTTCTCGGTGGAGAACGCGTAGGCGGACAGGTACCGCACCCCGGCCTCGACGGCACCGTGGATGGTGTCCAGCAGGGCGGCCTCACCGCGGGCGTGGCCGTCGGTGCGGGGGAGATTGCGTTCCTTGGCCCAGCGACCGTTGCCATCCATCACGATCGCGACGTGGCGGGGCAGGAGCTTGGCCGGGATCCGCGGCGCGACGGCGCCGCTGGGATGGGGCCGGGGCGGCTGGGGACTCACGGATGAAGGGTAGCGCGGGGCAACACGCGGACACCGGCGACACCGGCGGGGGCGCGTGCGACAACCTGGGCGAGAATGGCGGGCATGCACGCGTGGTTCGACATCTCCGCCGGGGTCGCCGGCGACATGCTCCTGGGCTCCCTGCTGGACGCCGGAGCGGACGCCGCAGCGGTCGCGGCCGCGATCGAGGCCGTCGCCCCCGGATCGGTTCGGCTGGAGGCCGAGCAGGTCGTCCGGGGCGGGCAGCGGGCCACCAAGGCACGGGTCCGCGTCCTGGTGGAGGATCCGCCCCACCGCAGTTGGGCGACGATCCGGGCCACACTGACCGCCGCCGCGCTGGCCGACGTCACCCGCGAGCGGGCCCTGGCCGCGTTCGGCCTGCTGGCGGACGCGGAGGCGCGCGCCCACGGGATCGACGCCGATGCCGTGCACTTCCACGAGGTCGGCGCGCTGGACTCCCTGGCCGATGTGGTCGGCAGTTGCGAGGCGCTGCGCACCCTGGGGGTCACGGCGGTGACGGCCTCGCCGGTCCGGCTCGGTGCCGGACGCGTCCGCGCCGCCCATGGCGACATTCCCGTCCCGGTCCCCGCCGTCGCCGAACTGGCGGTGGGGTGGCAGGTCTACGCCACCCCCGAGCGGGACTCGGCTCACGGCCACAGCCACGGTCACACCGGGGCCGAGCATGCGCACCACCATGGCGGCGGAGTGGGCGCGGCGGATCTCGCGCCCACGCCCGACACCCCCCATGGAGACGCCGACGACGACCATCGGCACGGTGGCCCCGACCATCCGCCCCACGACCACGGCCATGGGGGCCACGGGCACGGGGACCACCACGGGCACGGGGACCACCACGGGCACGGGGACCACCACGGGCACGGGGACCACGACCACAGCTCCACGCACGAGGAGCACCACGCGGTCGGGGTGGCGGCGCACCGGCACGATCAGCCACGACAGAGCGCCGCTGCCGAGGGCGTGCCGTCGCAGGGGCACTCCCACGACACCCCAGCCGCGGTGACGACGTCGGGCAGTGTGGGTGAGCTCGCCACCCCCACCGGGCTTGCATTGGTGCGTGCCCTGGCCGCGACCTGTGGCCCGCTGCCGGCGTTCACCGTGTCGGGGGTGGGGGTGGGCGCCGGGGGCAAGGACTTCGCGGGTTGGCCCAACGTCGTCCGGGTGGTCCTCGGCGTCCCGGCGAACGACGAGGGCGGGTTACGTTCCGCAGGACATGCCCGTGCCGCTAGTGCCGCACCGTCAGGGGGCCTCCCGGACCGGCCAGCGCGCGCGCTGAGCGAACTCCGGGCCAACGTGGACGACCTCGACCCCCGATTGTGGCCCGGCGTGCTGGACGCTCTCCTCGCTGCGGGTGCGGTCGACGCCTGGCTGGTTCCGATCCTCATGAAGAAGGGCCGTCCCGGGTTCACGCTGCATGCGCTGGCCCCCGACGACACAGCAGACGCGGTCACCGACACCATGCTGAGCCGCACCAGCACCCTCGGTGTGCGGGCGACCCCGGTGACGCGCACGGTCCTGGAGCGGCAGTGGGCCCAGGTCGAGGTGCTCGGGGAGCCCATCCGCATCAAAGTGGGGTCACGAGACGGTGTCGTCGTTCACGCCGAGCCCGAGTTCGACTCCCTCGCTACCGCGGCGGCGGCGCTGGGGCGGCCCGAGTACGAGATTGCCCAGCGCGCGTCCGCGGCCCTCGCGTCCGCCCGACTGCTTCCTGGGGAACGACTTCCCGCGGGCCTGGCTGAGGGACGCTGAACCGCACGTGAAACCACCAACCAGCGGCAACCTCCGGGTGGCAACAAGGCAGAGGTGCGGGCGGCCCCCCGGCTAAGGTGGCCGCCGGAGAGAGGAGCACCGTGGCGACGACATCCATCGAGAAGCTCCAGCCCTGGGAAGGGCTGACGGGAGAGGTGCTCGCCGACGCCCTCGGCGTCGCCCAGCATCTGCCGACGGGCGGTCGTCTGGGCGTCGCCTATTCAGGAGGGGTCGACTCCGCAACGCTGCTCGCGGTGGCGGTCCGGGCGCTGGGTCAAGACCGGGTGGTGGCCCTCATGGGGGTCTCCCCGTCCCTGGCCGGGGATGAGGCCGATGAGGCGCGAGCGGTCGCCGCAGAGGTGGGCGCCCACCTCGTGGAGTTCGCCACCCACGAGGGCGACAATCCCGACTATCGCGCCAACGGTGCCGACCGGTGCTTCCACTGCAAGAACGAACTCTTCACCCGCATCGGCGACGACGTCGCCGAGCGCGAAGGCCTCACGCACGTCGCGTACGGGGAGAACGCCGACGACGCGATCCGGATCGATCGGCCCGGGGCCCGAGCCGCGACCCACCATCAGGTGCTGCGCCCGCTGGCGGCCGCAGGGCTCACCAAGGCGCGCGTCCGGGCGCTGGCTCGCGCGCTGGGGGTGCGCTCCGCCGACAAACCCGCCGCCCCGTGCCTGGCCTCCCGGATCCCGCACGGCCACGAGGTGACGCCGCAGAAACTCGCCCAGATCGAGGCCGCAGAGAAGGCGTTGCGGGCGGTCGGCATCGAGGACTCCCGAGTCCGCCACCACGGCGACATCGCCCGCATCGAGGTGGCGCCCGCCGACCTGGCCACCCTGGTCGATGACGGCGTTCGCGACGAGGTGGTCCGGGCGATCAAGGCGGCGGGCTTCGCCTACGTCACCCTCGATCTGGTCGGCCTGCAGTCGGGTGCCTTCACCCTCCAGGTGCTCACCCGCCGTGGCTGACGACGACATCGCCGAACTCGACTTCGAGCGCGGCCCGCGCCGCGGTTACCCCGAGGCCGTCTACTGCGAGGGCAAGTCGGTCGACCAGGTGACCGTCATTGCCGCCCGGGTCGGGCAACGCCCCGACGTGACCACCATCTTCACCCGCGCCGACCAGGCCAAGGCCGCTGCCGTGCTCGCGGAACTGCCCGATGCGTTCCACGACCCGGTCGCCCGGTTACTGGTCTGGCCGCCCCGCATGCCTGAGCCCACCGGCACGTCGGTCCTGGTCGCATGCGCGGGCACCTCGGACCTGCCCGTGGCGCGCGAAGCCCTGCTGACGGCGCGGCACCTGGGACGGCGCGCCGACCTCGTGGTCGACGTCGGCATCGCGGGCCTGCACCGGACCCTCGCCAAGCTGGACGCCTTCCGGTCGGCGGGCGTGATCGTCGTCGTCGCCGGGATGGACGGTGCGCTGCCCGGCCTGATCGCGGGACTGGTGGCCTGCCCGGTGGTCGCCGTCCCGACGTCGGTCGGCTACGGCGCCGCCTTCGCCGGGCTGGCACCGCTGCTCACCATGCTGAACGCGTGCGCCCCCGGCGTCGGCGTGGTCAACATCGACAACGGCTACGGCGCCGGGCACCTGGCCGCGCAGATCGCCGCCCCGCGGAGCTGAGCGCGGACGCCTGTCAGCGGGCGACGTGTTCGAGGGTGCGCAGGCCGCGCTCCAGGTGCCAGCTCGCGAACGCGGCGATCAGACCGGATGCGCGCCGCTGGGTCGCCTGATCGGCGTCCCGGGTGGCGGGCCAGTTCCCGGCCAGCAAGGCTGCCAGGTAGCCGAGTGTCTCGGGCTTCACGAGCGGCGTCCCCGGGGGGCGACAGTGGCGGCACACGGCGCCTCCGGCGGCGGGGGAGAACGCCTCGTGCGGGCCCGGTTCACCGCAGGAGGTGCATTCGCTCAGGCTGGGGGCGAACCCGGCCGTGGCGAGGGCGCGCAGCAGGTAGGAATCCATCACCATCGTCGCCGGACGCTCGCCGTCGGTGGTGCCGGTCGTCAGGGCGTGCAACCCGCCCGCCAACAGCCGGAACTGCGGGGGAGCGGGTTCCTTCTCGATGGTCACTAGTCGGTCAGCCGTCTCCAGCATCACCTGGCCCACGGTGTAGCGGGAGTAGTCGGTGCACAGCGGCTCCGACCAGGCGTGGAGAGTGACGGCCTCGGTGATCACGTCAAGGGTCTTCCCGGTGGCGAACTGCAGATCCACATGGCTGAACGGCTCCAGCCGCGCCCCGAACTTCGACGAGGTGCGCCGGACGCCGCGCGCGACGGCGCGCACCTTGCCGTGCCTCCGCGACAGCAGCGTGACGATGCGGTCCGCCTCGCCCAGCTTGTGGGTGCGCAGCACCACGCCCTCGTCGCGATAGGTGGGCATCAGCCCTGCGCGCACGCGGGGCACAGCCCGCGCAGTTCGATGGAGTGGTCGACCTCGGTGTAGCCGTTCTCGCTGGCGAGCCGGGCGATCAGCTCCTCGATGCCGTCGAGTTCGAGTTCGACAGTCCGCCCGCACTGTCGGCAGATGAGGTGATGGTGGTGGTCGTGGGTCGCTTGACCGCAGCCTCGATAGGACGCCTGCCCATCGGGGGTGCGGACCACGTCGACCTCGCCCGCGTCCGTCATCGCCTGCAGATGGCGATACACGGTCGCCAGTCCGATCTTCTCCCCGTGGGAGCGCAGCAGATCATGGATGTCTTGAGCGGTCTTGAACTCGTCCAGGTCCGCCAGCGTGGCAGCGATCGTGGCACCCTGCCGGGTCCGCCGCTGGGGTGTGCTGGTCATGGGTCCTCCTTGAACCGCCAGCGTACCCGGGGCCGGTTAGGGTGAGGCGCATGCTCGCCTTCAGCAGGTTTCGTGTCCCGCCGCAGGAGCAGGCATCCTTCCTGCTCGACGCCGAGCGTGCCGCCGCCTGGTTCGCCGGACGCCCCGGCTGCCGCTACGCCGAGGTGGTGGGCAACCTGGACGAACCGGACCTGTTCGCGCTTGCGTCCGGCTGGGACGACGTCGGCTCGTACCGGCGGGCGTTCAACGGCTACGACGCGAAGATGATCCTGATGCCGGTGCTCAACCGGGCCCTGGACGAGCCGAGCGCCTGGGCATCACCCACAGACGTCGGCCTCAACGTCCCGCGCATCCGCTGAGGCGAGCCCGTCCCCGTGTCCTGGCTCGGGGACGGGCTGCTCGTCAGTAGTGGGCGTCGTAGTAGCGGGCGTGAAGGCTGCGCACCCGGTCGGCCAGGTGGGGGACGGGGCCGCACACGTCGGCGTCGGGCACGATGGTCTCGATGGGGAGCGCCGCGACGCGCCCGGCGGCGAGCCCGAACCCGCGCAGCCAGCCGTCGAGTTGCTCGGAGGACGACGCGTAGACGATCCGGCCGAGTCCCACCCAGCCATGGGCGGCCGCGCACATCGGGCAATGCTCGCTGGAGGTGTAGACCGTGGCGCGGGAGCGTGCGGCGGGGGCCAGGTTGGCGGCGGCCCAGCGCGCCAAGGCGAGCTCCGCGTGTTGGGTGTCGTCTCCCTCGGCGACGCGGTTGCGGGCGGCGAAAACCTCGCGACCGTCGGCGTCCACCAAGACGGAGCCGAAGGGCTGATCGCCTGACAGCAGCGCCTCTTCGGCCAGTGACAGGCAGCGTTCGAGACGGGGCAGGTCGGAGTCGTGCAGGGGGGTGACGGTCATACCACAATCCTAAACGAAGCCTGAGAATTGGGCGAGTGTTCTCAGGATCCGTCGAGGTCGGGGCCGAGCCGCGATGCGGTGGAAACCCGCCGAGCCGGTAGGGTTGATCGACAGATTCACAGGGGATGCCGGCCGGGCACCCCCCGCCGACTAGGAGGCACCAGGTCCTATGGCCAGCAAGCTCGACAACGTCATCAGCCTCACGAAGCGCCGCGGCTTCGTCTACCCCTCCGGAGACATCTACGGCGGCACCCGGGCGGCATGGGACTACGGTCCCTACGGAGTGGAGCTGAAGGAGAACATCAAGCGGCAGTGGTGGAAGGCCGTCGTCCAGCAGCGTCCCGACGTGGTCGGTTTGGACTCCTCCATCATCCTGCCCCGCCAGGTGTGGGTGGCCTCGGGGCACGTCGGCGTCTTCTCCGATCCGCTCACCGAGTGCCTGCACTGTCACAAGCGGTTCCGCGCCGACCAACTCGAGGAGGCCTTCGAGTTCAAGAAGGGCCGCAAGCCTGCTGGGCTGGCGGAAATCAACTGCCCCGAGTGCGGGACGCTGGGTCAGTTCACCGAGCCGCGCGACTTCAACATGATGCTGGAGACGCACCTGGGCGTCATCAAGGACGAGTCCGGGCTGCACTACCTGCGTCCCGAAACCGCCCAGGGCATCTTCGTGAACTTCGAGCACGTGCAGCAGACCTCCCGCATGAAGGTGCCGTTCGGCATCGGCCAGGTCGGCAAGAGCTTCCGCAACGAGATCACGCCCGGCAACTTCATCTTCCGGACCCGCGAGTTCGAGCAGATGGAGATGGAGTTCTTCGTCGAGCCCGGCACCGATGAGGAATGGCATCAGCACTGGATCGACCAACGTCACGCCTGGTACGTCGACCTGGGCATCGATCCGGAGAATCTGCGCCTGTACGAGCATCCCCAGGAGAAGCTGTCGCACTACTCCAAGCGGACCGTCGACATCGAGTACGACTTCGGGTTCGCGGGCGGCGACGGCTGGGGTGAGTTGGAGGGCGTGGCCAACCGGACCGACTTCGACCTGGGCACCCACAGCAAGCATTCGGGTGAGGACCTGTCCTACTTCGACCAGGCCAAGGGCGAACGGTATCTGCCCTACGTCATCGAGCCAGCGGCCGGGCTGACCCGCTCGCTGATGGCCTTCCTGGTGGAGGCTTACACCGAGGACGAGGCCCCCAACGCCAAGGGCGGGGTCGACAAGCGCACCGTGCTCAAGCTGGATCGTCGGCTCGCTCCGGTCAAGGCTGCCGTCTTGCCGCTGTCGCGCAACGAGGCACTGTCCCCGAAGGCCCGCGACCTGGCCGCAGAACTGCGCAAGCACTGGAACATCGAGTTCGACGATGCCCAGGCCATCGGACGCCGCTACCGCCGCCAGGACGAGATCGGCACGCCGTTCTGTGTCACGGTCGACTTCGACACCCTGGAAGACGACGCGGTCACGATCCGCGAGCGCGACACCATGGCCCAGGAGCGCGTCGCGCTGGATCAGGTCGCGCCCTACCTTGCGGCGCGCCTGCTCGGCGCCTAGCTCAGGACGACGACGCCCCCGGACCCGAACTGGGCCGGGGGCGTCGCCGCGTCGCTGGGACGGTCTCTGAGGTCTGCCGACGGCCTGGCCGCGCGCGTGTCGCTCTCAGGCGCGAGGCCAATCCCAGGCTTCCCCGTCTGAGCAGGTGATGCGGACGCGCGGAGCCGGGGTGAGGTCCAGCCGGACGGACACCCAGGCGTCCTCGTGCGCGCTGCGATAGTCGATCCACGCGTTGTCCTTGCCGGTCACCTCCAGGTGGGCCCGCGCCAGCCAGGGGTGGCGTCGGCGCAGCCCGATGAGCTGGCTGTAGATCTCCCGCAGCCACGCCCCCTGCGGCAGCAGGTCGTGCGGGCTGGCGGGGAGCGGCGGCCGGATCGGGAAGTCGGCGTGGTAGCCCTCGCCCCGGACGCCCGTGAAGCCCTGCTCGTCGCCGTAGTAGACGCTCGGCATCCCCGGGACGGTGAACAGGATCACCGCGGCCAGCGGGGCGCGGTCTTCTCCCACCAGAGAGGCGATCCGGTCCACGTCGTGGTTGCCGACGAACGTGTTGAGCACCACCGACGCGTTGAACTCGGCGTGGCGGGTGAGGGCGTGAGCCAGTTCCCAAAAGTTCTCCGTCTGCAGTGAACTCCAGATCCCCTTCCACAGTTCGTAGGCGGTGATCGAGTCCAGGCGGCCCGCGTCGGCGAGGGTGGCGTAGTCGCCGTGGATGACCTCACCCAGGAATACCGCCTCGGGGAACTCGCGGCGCACCCGGGTGGTGACCTCCGCCCAGAACGCGGACGGGACGGCGTAGGCGACGTCGAGCCGCCAGCCGCTGACGCCGCGACGCAGCCAACGTAGCATGATGGCGGTGACGAAGTCGGCCACCTCCGGGCGTGCATGGTCCAGTTCGACCAGCCCGTCGTGGCCCTCCCAGACCGCCAGCGCATCCCCGTCGTGCTTGAGCAGCGGGCTGTCCGCGGCGACGAGGGGGTGCCCGGCACCGACGTGGTTGAACACGCCGTCCAGCATGACTGCCAGGCCTCGCTCCCGGCAGGCCGTGACGAGCCGGTCGAAGTCCGCCTCATCACCCAGCCTCGGATCGATCCGATCGTGGTCGATCGTGTCGTAGCCGTGGGCCGAGGAGGCGAAGATGGGGCCGAGCAGCAGCCCGGAGCATCCCAGCTCCACCACGTAGTCCAGCCACGGTTCCAGCCGCTCCAGGCGATGGTGGATTCCTGCCTCGGGCTCCAGCACGGGGGCGCCGAGCGCGCCCAGCGGGTAGAGCTGCCACCAGATGGCGTGGTCGACCAGACTCATTCGTTTCTCCTGCCGCCCGAGCTCCGTCAAGGTGTGACCTCGACGCTAGCCGACCCTGGCGGGGCCCGCGACCGGGCCCGGGTAGAATCCGCCGACGTGTCCGTACATCCGCCGTTGCGCCTGAGCGCACCTTCGGGGGGAACCGTCGAGGTTCCCACCCCTGTCGTGCTCGCGCCGATGGCAGGCATCACCAACCCGGCCTACCGACAGTTGTGCCTCGAGCAGGGGGCCGGGCTGTACGTCTGCGAGATGATCACCTCGCGTGGCATCGTCGAGCGCAACCCCAAGACCTTCGACATGCTGACGTTCGCGCCCGGTGAGCGGATCAGGTCGGTGCAGTTGTACGGGGTGGACCCGGAGGTGGTGGCGCGCGGGGCCACCATCGTGTGCGAAGAGTTGGGCGTCCACCACATCGATCTCAACCTCGGCTGCCCGGTGCCGAAGGTGACCCGTAAGGGCGGCGGTGGTGCCCTGCCCTGGAAGACCGACCGGCTGGCGGCCATCCTGCGGGCCACGGTCACGGCCGCAGACGCCTATGGCGTCCCGGTGACCATCAAGACCCGGATCGGCATCGACGCCGACCACGAGACCTTCCTGGACGCCGGACGGATCGCGCAGGAGGCGGGGGTGGCGGCGATCGCGCTGCACGCCCGGACCGTGCAGGAGGCCTACGCCGGGCAGGCGCACTGGGACCGCATCGCGGAACTCGTCGACGCCGTGGACATCCCCGTACTCGGCAACGGCGACATCTGGGAGGCGTCCGACGCGATCTCCATGATCGAGCAGACCGGAGCTGCAGGCGTCGTGGTGGGGCGGGGCTGCCTGGGGCGGCCGTGGCTCTTCGCCGATCTGGCCCGGGCGTTCGCGGGGCTGGATCCGGCGCCCTACCCGACGCTGGGCGAGGTGGCGACGATGCTGCGGCGACACGCGGAACTCCTGGCGGGGATCCACGGGGAGCGTTGGGGGCTCATCGACCTGCGCAAGCACATCGCGTGGTACTTCAAGGGTTTCCCCGTGGGTGGTGAGGTCCGCCGGGGACTCTCGACGGTGTCCAGTTTCGCGGACCTGGACGCCTTGCTGGCACGTCTTGACCCGGATGCCACGTTGCCGAGTGAGGAACTCGGTAAGCCTCGCGGTCGGCAGGGAACCCCTCGGGCGCACGTGACGCTGCCCTATGGCTGGCTCGACAGCCGAGACGTCGGCGATGCTGACCTGTCGGATGCCGAGTCGGACGTCTCCGGGGGATAGCCCGGCGCCGGGGTGTTCCGGCGCCGAGCGGCGGATCAAACCGGGATGTAGATCAGACCGGGATGCAGATCAGACCGGGATGTAGGGAACCAGGACGACCACGATCGTGATGATGGCGATGATCGGGGCGGCGATGCCCAGCAGGATGCCGCCGAGAGCGTAGCCGCGGCCGGCACGGCGGACGAAGGCGACGATGCTGGTGATCCAGGCGACGAGGCCGGCGAACACCGAGAACGTCGAGAGCATGCTGACGCCTTGAATGCTCTGCGCCAGCGCGAGGAACTCAGGGCTCGTGGAGTCGGGGTTCTCGAGAACCTCGACGCCGTTGAGCTGCACGAACTCGCCGATCGAGTGGCCCATCATGGCGCTGGTGACCACCAAGATGATGGCGAAGATGACGACCCCGGCCAGCCCGATCAGGCCGAGGGTGGCGTTGGCCTGCGGACGCGCGGGCTCGGCGGGCGGATAGCTCTGCTGAGGGTAACCCTGCTGCAGGGGGTAGCCCTGTCCGTATCCGGGCTGCCCGTAGGTGGGGGCGGCATAACCCGTGTTGGGGTCCTGCGGCGGATACGCGTAGTAGGGCTCCTGCTGGTAGCTCTGGGCGGGGGCTCCGTAGGGCTGGTTGGGGTCGGGGTAGGCCTGCGTGGGGGCGCCGTAGGGCTGGCTGGAACCCGGGTAGCTCTGGGCGGGGGCCGCGTAGGGCTGGTTGGGGTCGGGGTAGCCCTGCGTGGGAGCGCCGTAGGGCTGCTGGGGATCGGTGTAGCCCTGACCCTGCGGGACGTAGGGGCCCTGCCCGTAGCCGGGCTGGGTGGCGGAGCCGTCCGAGAACGATGGTTGCCCGTACGCGCCGGAATCCGGTTGCGCGGGGTTCTTGGGGTTCGGGCTGGGATCGCTCATCGTGTCCACTCCTGACGTCGGTGAGGCCAGCATAGGGAACCGGGGACAATGGCTGCATGAGTGAGGCGCTGAATCCCCGGACGGTGGCCTGGGCGACGACCATGCGCGGGCATCAAGCCGGTGATGTGGTCGTGGCCCATGCGGACTCTGCCGCGCGCATCCGGCTCGGGGCACCCATCGGCCGTGAGGCGCGCGAGGAGC
>RRZU011526982.1_pt1 | contig 11105 bp, 10 predicted proteins | sample 2165561 | NCBI WGS metagenome assembly RRZU01 (sample SAMN10456909, study PRJNA506462) | wastewater metagenome | isolation source: wastewater sludge | place: USA: Moscow, Idaho | reverse complement strand
TGGGACGCGCCGAACCGGGAGTGTGGACAACCAGGAGAGCCGGCTACGGACGCAGCGCGCCGATCCGGCGAACCGCCTCACGGAGCACCTCGTCGCGTTTGCACACCGCGAAGCGGACCAAGGTCGGCGCCGCCGTGACGTCGTCGTGGAAGACCGACACGGGGATGCCGACGACGCCGCACCGTCGGACCAGCTCCTCGCACAGCGCGACCCCGCTCGCGCCGGCCGCCAACGAGGCCAGGTCGGCGATGACGAAGTAGGTTCCCTCGGGCCGAGAGACCGGCAGCCCGACTGACTCCAGCGCCGCGCAGACGAGGTCCCGCTTGCCCTGCAGGCTCGAGGCGAGGTCGGCATACACCGCGTCAGGCAGAGCGAGGGCGGTGGCGACGGCGGGCTGGAAGGGACCGGCGGAGACGAAGGTGAGGAACTGCTTGACCGCTCGGACGGCGGCGACCGCGGGGGCCGGTCCGGTGACCCAGCCGACCTTCCAGCCGGTGGCGGAGAAGGTCTTCCCGGCCGAGGAGATCGTCAGGGTGCGCTCGGCCATCCCCGGCAGGGTCGCCATGGGGATGTGCGCGACCCCGTCGAAGGTGATGTGCTCGTAGACCTCGTCGGTGACCACCCAGGCGTCGTGCCGGCGGGCCAGGTCTGCGACAAGCTCCAGCTCGGCCCGGGTGAAGACCTTCCCGGTCGGGTTGTGCGGGGAGTTGAGCAGGACCAGCCGGGTCCGCTCGGAGAAGGCGGCGCTCAGCGAGTCGACGTCGACGGCGAAGTCCGGGAAGCGCAGGACCGAGGTGCGCCGCACCGCTCCGGCTAGGGCGATCGTCGCCGCGTACGAGTCGTAGTACGGCTCGAAGGTGACGACCTCGTCGCCGGGCTCGCACAAGGCGAGGATGGTGGCCGCGATCGCCTCGGTCGCTCCCGCGGTGACGAGGACCTCGCGGTGCGGGTCGACGGTCAGCCCGTAGAACCGGTCCTGGTGCGCGGCGATCGCCTGGAGCAGCTCAGGCACGCCGGGACCCGGCGGGTACTGGTTGCGGCCTCCGCGGATCGCTGCGACCGCGGCGTCGAGCATCTCCGACGGCCCGTCGACATCGGGAAAGCCCTGCCCGAGGTTGGTCGACCCGGTCGCCACCGCCAGGGCGGACATCTGGGCGAAGATCGTCGTGCCGAACTCACGCATCCGGGTGACCAGCGGGTCCATGGCCCGACACCCTACTGTCCGGTGGCCGCTCCAGCCCCGGCGAGTGACTGCAGACCCGGGCACGCCGTGATCCGGTAGAGCGTGTACTTCCCCGCCGAGGCGACCGCAGTGAACCCCGGCCGTCCGGCCAGACCGACCAGCCCGACCGTCGAGGGGACGTGCCGACCCCAGTAGGAGTACGTCGTGTCGACGGCATACCCGGCGCGCAGCGAGACCAGGGCAGCGCAGACGTCGGCCCGGGCCGCCACCTCGGCCAGGTGCTCGCCCACGAGGACCGCCGCAGGGTCCCGCGTCGCGCCGATCGACGCCAGGAGCACCGGCCGTCCGGTGAGCGCATAGAGCAAGCCGGAGCCGTTGGACGGGTCTCCGACCACCATGACGTCGAGGGGCAGCGGGGCGACCAGGGCCAGCAGGTCGGTCCGGTCGGTCGCGGTGAGGATCGTGTGAGTCGCGTCGTCCGGGTAGTAGTAGTCGTGCACCCGGTCGAACCGGGTCCCGGCGGTGAGCCCAGAGGTCGCCGTCGCGACCGCGGCGGCCACCACGAGGATCGCGGACCACCAGGGGCGGCCGACCAGCGGTGGCCCCCAGGTGCGGAGCGCCCGCACGACAACGGCGAAGCCCGCCCCGGCGAGCAGCGTTCCGGGCACGACGGCCAGGGCGGCGATGCGAACCCGGTCGCTGTACCAGAAGCCGGTGAGCAGAGCGGTCACCGGCCCGGTCGTCGTCGCCGCGAGCAGATAGAGGGCCAGACAGGCGAGATATGCCGTGACAAGCCACTGGCTGAGCCGGCGCCGCCACAACGCCGCTGCCCCAAGGGCCATGAGCAGCGCGAGGGTCCACGCGGGCCGGTTCTGTTCGGCACCGCTGACGAAGCGCACCAGAGCCGAGGTGACCGGCTCGTCGGGAGCCCAGGTATAGGCCGCGGCGGTGGCGAGCTGCGGCGAGATGCGGGCCAGAGCGAAGGCGGCCAGCGGCGGCAGGACGAGGCTGGTGACGAGCAGCGCCGCGGCACGGCCGCGGTCGGGCCCGGTGACCAGACGCGCCCCGAAGACGGTGACTCCTCCGGCGAGGGCGAAGAGGATGAGCGCGACCACCGCGTTCGGGTGGGCCAGCCCGAGCCCTGGAAGCCCCGCCGTCAGCGCCACGGTCTCAGGGGTCACGTAGGCGCGCACCCCGGTCCGGCGGGCGTCGGCACGTTCACGGACCACGAGGACGGACAAGGTCAGGACGCCGGGCAGGGCAGCCTGACCGAGCAGGTTGGGCCAGAGGACGCCCCAGCCGAGCAGGACCGAGGGGAAGACGACCGCGATCGCGGCGGCCACGCCGGTCCCGACGATCGCGGCCCGGTTGCCCCGGAAAGCGGCCCACGCCAGGCAGAGCAGGCTGACCGGCCAGACGAGGACCGCTGCGGACAGCGCGGTGAGGTTGACGAGCACGTCGAGCGGGGTCCCGGTGACCTGGTGCACCACCGCAGCGAGGTCGTGGAAGCCGCTGGGGTAGCCGACGAGCAGGGACGAGGCGTTGCCGCTGTCGAGGTAGAGCCGCAGTCGGTTGAGGTGGAAGACCGCGTCGGGGCTGTCGACGAGCTCGCCGGGGGACCCGATGCCGGTCACGGCCGGCCACCCGATGGCCAGCGCCGTAAGGGCCGCGACGGCGAGGACCATACCGGTCCCGGACCAGCCGCCCCCCGCGGACGGCGCCGCTGGTGCGGTCTGCCGTCCTGTGCCGCGAGCGAGCAGTCGTCCGACCAGGCCGGCACCGAGGGCGGCAAGGGCGGTCATCGCGACGACGGTGAGCGGGGTGAACCGCAGATGGAGGTATGGCGCGAGGACCGCTCCGCCGGCGACGATGGTGAGGGAGAGCGCTGGGGCCACCCCGAGCAGCCGTACGCCCCGAAGCCCGAGGAGGGCACCGACGGCCAGGCCCGGCCCGAACCAGAGGACGGCGAGCGCGAGGACGGTCGGCGCGGTCGCGAGCCAAGCGGTCATCGTCGGGGGTTGCTCCTGCTCGTCGGCGCCGGTCCCGCCCCCCGTCGCCGGCTGGTCGGCGTCAGTCTACGGCCCCCGGGTGCGGTAGACTCGGAGCACGGCTGGACCGGTGTTCCGGGCTAGCCGAATTCGCGCGTCTTCTCACCGGCAGTATGCCGGGGCGCACCTCGGCAGTCCTGGTCGGTGTATGTCGACCGGGCGGGTGCGTACGCAGGCGCCAGGGACGAGGCCCTGCTTCGGCATACCTCGTCAGCCAACTGACCGAACCGAACACGAAAAGAGGGACGAGGCATGGCCGTCGTCACCATGCGCCAGCTCCTGGAGAGCGGCGTCCACTTCGGGCACCAGACCCGCCGGTGGAACCCCAAGATGAAGCGCTTCATCATGACGGAGCGCAATGGCATCTACATCATCGACCTGCAGCAGTCGCTGTCGTACATCAACACCGCGTACGACTTCGTCAAGGAGACCGTCGCGCACGGCGGCTCGGTCCTCTTCGTCGGGACCAAGAAGCAGGCCCAGGAGCCGGTGGCCGAGCAGGCGACCCGGGTCGGGATGCCGTATGTCAACCACCGCTGGCTCGGTGGGATGCTGACGAACTTCAACACCATCTCGAAGCGGCTCACCCGGCTCAAGGAGCTCGAGGAGATCAACTTCGACGATGTCGCAGGCTCCGGGCACACCAAGAAGGAGCTGCTCATCCTGCGCCGCGAGCTGGACAAGCTCGAGAAGACCCTCGGCGGCATCCGCACGATGAGCCGGGTCCCCTCCGCGGTGTGGATCGTCGACACCAAGAAGGAGCACCTCGCCGTCGACGAGGCCCGCAAGCTGGGCATCCCGGTCATCGCGATCCTCGACACCAACTGCGACCCGGACGAGGTCGACTACAAGATCCCGGGCAATGACGACGCGATCCGTTCGGTCACCTTGCTGACCCGGGTCATCGCCGACGCGGTCGCTGACGGGCTGATGGCCCGGGCACAGCGCCGGTCGGGCGTCGAGGCCGGGCCGGCCGAGGACGAGCCGATGGCCGAGTGGGAGCGCGAGCTGCTCGCGGCGAGCCAGACCCCGGCCGATGAGGTCGCAGCGCCGGTCGAGGAGCCGGCCGCCGAGGCTGCTGTCGAGGCTGTCGAGGCCGTCGATGCTGTCGAGACCGCTGAGGTCGCCGAGGTCGCCGAGGCGCCTGAGGCCACTGCGGCCACTGAGGCCGCCGACGAGCCGGCCGACGCGGTCGAGGCCGTCGTCGCCGACGCCGAGGCCGAGCAGGCCTGACCCGCCATACCTGAAACACGCTGACGAGGAAAGTGACACGAACTCATGGCGAACTACACCGCCGCTGACATCAAGAAGCTCCGCGAGCTGACCGCCGCGGGCATGCTCGACTGCAAGAAGGCGCTCGACGAGGCCGACGGCGATATCGCCGCCGCGCAGGAGATCCTCCGCGTCAAGGGCCTCAAGGGCGTCACCAAGCGCGAGGGCCGGTCCGCCTCGAACGGCCTGGTCACCGCGGTCGCCGGGGACGGCGTCGGCACCCTGCTCGAGCTCAACTGCGAGACCGACTTCGTCGCCAAGGGCGACCGGTTCATCGCGCTGGCCGCCCGCGTGCTCGACCACGCGGTCGCCATCGGCGCGACGGACGCGGCTTCCTTGCTGGCCAGCGAGCTCGACGGACAGCCGGTCCAGGTCGTCCTCGACGAGGCGAACGCGACAATCGGGGAGAAGATCGAGGTCCGCCGCGTCGCACGGGTCACCGGCGACACGGTCGTGTCCTACCTGCACAAGACCAGCCCCGACCTGCCCCCGCAGATCGGCGTCCTCGTCGCGACCAGCGGCGGCGACGACACTCTGGCCCGGGATGTCGCGATGCACGTGGCGGCGTTCAGCCCCACGGCGCTGACCCGCGCGGACATCCCCGCCGAGACGGTCGAGAACGAGCGCCGCATCGCCGAGGCGACGGCCCGCGAGGAGGGCAAGCCCGAGGCTGCCCTCCCGCGGATCATCGAGGGCCGGGTGACGGGCTACTTCAAGGAGAACGTCCTGCTCGACCAGGCCTTCGCGAAGGACCAGAAGCAGTCGGTGGCCCAGGTCGCCGCTGCGGCCGGCGCCGAGATCACCGGGTTCGCCCGGTTCCGCGTCGGTCACTGACCGACCTTCCACGCCCAGGACGCGCCCGGTTCAGCATTGAACCGGGCGCGTCCTTGCGTTGTGGGCGCCGGTCTGTGACCGTCGGGACAGGAGGTGGCTGACATGCTCGAGCTGGCCCGCCAGCAGGTCGTCGACGCGTGCCGTGCACTGCGGGACCGGGGCCTGGTCGTCGGCACGGCCGGGAATGTCTCCGTGCGGGTCGACGACCTCGTCGTCATCTCGCCGAGCGGGGTCGACTACGACGAGATGTCGGTCGCCGACGTCGGGGTGCACACCCTGGACGGGTCACCGGTCGAGGCCGCGCTGCAGCCCTCCAGCGAGCTGCCGCTGCACCTGGCTGTCTACCGAAGCACCGAGCACCGCGCCATCGTCCATACCCATGCACCGGCCTCCACGGCCCTGTCCACCGTCGTGGACGTCGTCCCGCCGTCGCACTACTACTGCGCCCTCTTCGGCGGCCCGGTCCGGGTCGCCCCCTATGCGACCTATGGGTCGGTCGAGCTCGCCGACGGGGTGGTCGCGGCGCTGTCCGAGCGCACCGCCGCCCTGATGGCCAACCACGGCGCGGTCCTCGTCGGGGCGAGCCTGCCCGCCGTGATGCCGCAGGTGGAGTACCTCGAGTACCTCTGCGACGTCCAGCTCCGCGCCGGTGCGTATGGCGCCCCGGTCCGCCTCCTCGACGAGGCTCAGCTCGCCGAGGTCACCGAGCGGATGGCGTCATACGGGCAGGAGCCGAGCGGGACCTGACCACTGGGGAAGCCGCCGGCCTGTGACAGGATTCCACCGGACACCACGACCTGGAGGCACCCTGATGACGGACCCGACCACCGGCCCCACCTACCGCCGCGTCCTGCTCAAGCTGTCCGGGGAGGTCTTCGGCGGCGGCTCCGTCGGGGTGGACCCGGGCGTGGTCAAGGGGATCGCGTGGCAGATTGCTGCGGCCGTGGCCGACGGGGTGCAGGTCGCCGTCGTCGTCGGGGGAGGCAACTTCTTCCGGGGCGCGGAGCTGCAGCAGAAGGGCATGGACCGGGCCCGGGCCGACTACATGGGCATGCTCGGCACGGTGATGAACTGCCTGGCGCTGCAGGACTTCCTCGAGCAGGTGGGCGTGCCGACCCGGGTCCAGACGGCGATCACGATGGGCCAGGTCGCCGAGCCGTATATCCCGCTGCGCGCCATCCGGCACCTGGAGAAGGGCCGCGTCGTGATTTTCGGTGCCGGAGCCGGGATGCCCTTCTTCTCCACCGACACGGTGAGCGCGCAGCGTGCGCTGGAGACCCACTGCGACCGGCTGCTCATCGCCAAGAGCGGCGTCGACGGCATCTACACCGCCGATCCGAAGACCGACCCCACCGCGACGAAGATCGAGGCGCTGACCTTCGACGAGGCCCTCGCCCAGGGGCTGCGGATCCTCGACGCGGCCGCCTTCGCGCTGTGCCAAGAGAACAAGCTCTCGATGCTCGTCTTCGGCATGGAGGGCGACGGGAATATCACCGCCGCCCTGCGAGGTGAGAGGATCGGCACACTGGTCACCGCGGAGTGAGGGAAGAGCGCAACCGATGATCGACGAGACGCTGTTCGAGGCCGAAGAGAAGATGGAGAAGGCCGTCGAGGTCGCCAAGGAGGACTTCGCCGGCATCCGGACCGGACGCGCCACGCCGGGGCTGTTCAACAAGCTCCTCGTGGAGTACTACGGCGCCCCCACCCCGCTCCAGCAGCTGGCCTCCTTCACCACCCCCGAGGCGCGGACCATCCTCATCAAGCCGTTCGACACCAAGGCGATGCACAATATCGAGCGGGCCATCCGGGACTCCGACCTCGGGGTCAACCCGAGCAACGACGGCGTGGTCATCCGGTGCATCCTGCCCGCCTTGACCGAGGAGCGCCGCCGCGACTACATCAAGCTGGCCCACCACAAGGCCGAGGAGGCCCGAGTCTCGATCCGCAACATCCGCCGCAAGGGCAAGACCGACCTCGAGCACGCCATCAAGGATGGCGACATCGGCGAGGACGACGGGGTGCGCGCGGAAAAGGAGCTGGACCAGCTGACGAAGAAGTACGTCGAGACCATCGACGCGCTGCTCAAGCACAAGGAGACCGAGCTCCTCGAGGTCTGAGGCAGCCCGGCCCACGTCCTCATGACGACCTCCGAGCAGGCGCCGCCCGCACCCGCAGGGTCGCGCGCGGGGCGCAACCTCCCGATGGCGGTTGCGACCGGAGTCGGGCTCGGCGTCATGCTCGTCGGCTCGCTGATGTGGCGCAAGGACGCCTTCCTCGTCGTCGCCATCGGGTGGATCTGCGCCGGGGTGTGGGAGCTGGTCCGGGCCGTGCGAGCGCACGGCATCCGGGTGCCCCTGTTCCCCGCGCTGCTCGGGGCGCTGTGCATGCTCCCGGCCGCCTTCTACGGCGGCCCGCAGTCCCTCGTCGTGACCTTCGGGCTGAGCGCCGCGGCCATGCTCATGTGGCGGGCCGCCGACGGTGGCCCGGGTGCCCCGGTCGACCTTGCCGCGGGTCTGCTCGTCCTGGCCTACCCGTCCTTCCTCCTCGGCTTCGCGATCCTCCTGCTCGTCCCCAACGACGGGGCCGGGCGGATGCTCACCTTCCTGCTCGTCAGCGCCTTCTCCGACATCGGTGGGTATGCCGTCGGCGTTCTCTTCGGCCGACACCCGCTCGCGCCGTCGATCTCGCCGAAGAAGTCGTGGGAGGGCCTGGGCGGGTCGGTCCTCGGCTGTGTGCTCGCCGGGGTCGGATCGGTGGTCTGGGTGCTCCATGGACCCTGGTGGGTGGGCGTCATCCTCGGCGTGACCTCGGCCTTCGCCGCGACGACGGGCGACCTGATGGAGTCGATGATCAAGCGCGACCTCGGGATCAAGGACATGTCGAAGATCCTCCCCGGCCACGGCGGCGTGATGGACCGGCTCGACTCGCTCATCATGACCGCGCCGGTGGTGTGGGCCGTCCTCGCCATCGCGCTACCACCGGTATGACGCCAGGCTCCGACATCCCGCCCCGGCCGCGCCCGGGCCAGCTGACCTTCACCGCCCCGCGGCGGGCCCGCCCGCCGCGGCATCTCGCCGACCTCACCATGGCGCAGCGCCGGGAGGCCCTCAGAGAGCTGGGCCTGCCGGCCTTCCGCGCCGCACAGCTGTCGGTCCACTACTTCGACCGGCTGGTGACCGACCCGGCGCAGATGACCGACCTGCCGGCCACCCAGCGCGCCGAGCTGGTCCAGGCCCTGCTCCCCACCCTGCTCACCCCGGTCCGCACCCTCACCGCCGACGCCGGTGCCACCGTCAAGACGGTATGGCGGCTGCACGACGGCGCGCTGGTCGAGTCGGTCGTCATGCGATACCCGGACCGGGTGACGATCTGCGTGTCGAGCCAGGCCGGATGCGGGATGAACTGCCCCTTCTGCGCCACCGGCCAGGCCGGCCTGACCCGAAACCTCTCTGCCGCGGAGATCGTCGAGCAGGTGGTCGCGGCGGCCCGCTCGCTGCGTGACGGGGGTCTCGCCGGTGGCCGGGAGGAGCTCCCGCTCGCCCGGCGGGTCTCCAATGTCGTCTTCATGGGGATGGGGGAGGCGCTGGCCAACTACGCCGCCAGCGTCGCGGCCGTGCGCCGGCTCGTCGATGCCCCGCCGGAGGGCCTCGGGCTGTCCGCTCGGGGGCTGACGATGTCGACCGTCGGCTTGGTCACGGCGATGGACACCTTCGCCGCCGAGGGGCTGCCGGTCACCCTCGCGCTGTCCCTCCACGCGCCCGACGACGAGCTGCGCAACGAGCTCGTGCCGCTCAACACCCGCTGGCCGGTCGCCGAGGTCCTCGACGCCGCCCATCGGTACTTCACCGCGACCCGGCGCCGCGTCTCGATCGAGTACGCCCTGATCCGTGATGTCAACGACCAGGCGTGGCGGGCCGACCTGCTCGCCCGCGAACTCACCCGCCGCGGGCACGGCTGGGTGCACGTCAACCCGATCCCGCTCAACCCGACGCCGGGGTCCCGGTGGACCGCGTCGCGCCCCGGCGTCCAGCAGCAGTTCGTCGAGCGGCTCGTCGCGGCCGGCATACCGACGACCGTGCGCGACACGCGCGGCCGGGAGATCGACGGGGCCTGCGGGCAGCTCGCCGCGTCCTCCTCCTGAGCCGGCCGTCGCCGACTGCGTGGGTGGGTCAGATGTCGGCATATTCGGGCATTTCGCCACCCAAGGCATGTCGAGGGGATGGGTGCCGAGCGGGTGCCGACTGCGTTGGTGGGTCAGATGCCCGCTTAATCGGGCATTTCGCCACCCAAGGCATGTTCTGAGGTGCTCAAGGCATCTCTGAGCGGCGCGCGGCCGGTTCTCGGCGGCCCCGGTCGCGCGCTGCGGCCGGCATACCGTCATGATGCGAGGGAACCGAGCCCTGACCTGGGGCGACTACCAGGTGTGACCACACGTCGTGACAGGGGACCGGGCGTGACGACTGCTTCGCATGACACGTCACCGCTCGACCTCGACCGGCTGTATGCCGAGCAATGGGCACCCTTGGTCCGCCTGGGGGCGCTGCTCGTCGACGACGTCGGAGCCGCCGAGGACGTCGGCCAGGACGCCTTCGTCTCGCTCTGCCGTCGCCAGGACTCGCTGCGCAATGGGTATGCCGCCTCGGCCTACCTGCGGTCCGCGGTCGTCAACGGCAGCCGGTCGGCGCTGCGACACCGCGGCGTCGTCCGCCGGACCATGCACCTGGTGGCGACCCCGAGCGACGGGGCGGACCGGGCGCGCTTCGAGGCCGTGACCGACGACGCGCAGCTGATGTCCGCGCTGCGCCAGCTCCCACATCAGATGCGCGAGGTGCTGGTGCTGCGTCACTGGGGGGCCCTGACCGAGGCGGAGATCGCCGAGTCGCTGGGCATCCCCGCAGGAACGGTGAAGTCGACGTCGAGCCGGGCCCTGAGTCGGCTCCGCGAGATCCTCGGAGGCCAGTCATGAACGCCATGAGCGACGAGCAGCTCGACCAGGCCCTCGGCCAGGCGATGCAGCGGCAGTCCCTCCAGGACATCCCAGCCACCCGGACTCCGCCCGCGCCCCCGTGGGCGACCGAGGCCGGGCGGACCGTCACCTACGTCCCGGCCAAGAGCCGGCGGTGGCTCCACGCGGGCATCGGCGTCGCTGCGGCGGCAGCTGTGGTCACCGCGGTGGTCCTCGCCACCGGTCACAATGGCTCACCCGCTCCGGGCGGCACTCCCACCGGGTCAACGGTTCCGACGACGCCGTCGAGCCCGACCACCGACGCCACCGGGCCCACCGAGACCCCCGCGACGACCGACGCCCCCCAGTCAGGGACGGCCACCCTCGGCGGCGCCACCGTGGCCCTGCCTACCGGCTGGAGCGCGGTCCATCGGCCCAACATCGTGGCCGGCGCGGACACCTGGTGCCTCGGCGAGGGTGGGAACTGTCGGGTCACCTTCCACCGGTATGACGCCGTCGGCTATGGCGGGCCGGAGCCCGAGGCGCCCACGGGGACGACCGTCGCCACGTCGAAGTACTGCGGCACCGACGCCCCCGTCGGCCCGGTCCTCATCGACTCCAGGACGAGCACGGTGGGCGGCCGGGAGGCCGAGTACCGGAAGTGGACGTTGGACTGCCCGACCGGGACCTTGACCATCGCCCAGTACGTGCTGCCGTCGGCTCCGGCCTACGAGATCTCCGCCAAGCCGGCCTCCGCCCCCGGCCTCCCGGACCACGACCCGGGCGCCGACGCGACCGCCACCCCCGCCGGCGCCGGCGGCGA
>RRZU013587531.1_pt1 | contig 11106 bp, 8 predicted proteins | sample 2165561 | NCBI WGS metagenome assembly RRZU01 (sample SAMN10456909, study PRJNA506462) | wastewater metagenome | isolation source: wastewater sludge | place: USA: Moscow, Idaho | reverse complement strand
CAAATGCGCGAGCGCCAACCCCAGGAGGATGGCGCAAAGCGATAGAGAGGCACCGTAAACATGGCGTCCGCTCCCCGGACGGCGCAGCGCGACTATCGCGTAACCGCCAACCGCCAGCAGCGCCATCGAAAAACCGAACAACAGCGGCAACGACATACTTGAGAAGCGGGTTCCCGATGACGCGCGGCGATCCGCGCGATGGTGGTGGGCTCAATCTTTCGGCCGGCGTAGTCGATCTCTAAGCGGTCACGCTGCTTTCAGCCATGCAACCACATCATGATAGCAAAGCCACCGCTGTCCTTCCCGGAAGCGCGCAACAAATCTTTCTCCGGGGCCTTTGAAGGTTTTCTCGTATCCGCATATGATTGCCGTCCCCCGGCCAAGGGGGATTCCACGGGAGGTGCGCCATGAAGCCCCAAAACGAAGAACAGCGGTCCTTTCGAGACCACCAGCAAGCGCCGTAAAGGGTTCCCGTCCGAAACCCGAGTGAAAAAGGGCCATCGGGTCGTGCGCGGCAACAAGGAACTGTTTGAGAAGCTGGGTCGCAACGACCCTTGCCCGTGCGGGTCCGGGAAGTTGTTTCAAGCGGTGCTGCCTCAAGCTCGGCCGCTTTTGACGGCTCCAACCGTGACGAATACGCACGCTGACCCCGCGTAAAACCACGCTCCCCCACCTCCTCTCTCGCTTGGGGGAGGAGGTATTTTTTGCGAGTCACTCTTTCCTTGCGAGCCTTTTCAAAATCGGCATCACCGCCGCCAGCTCGCCAGATCGCGGCGCCGGACCTTGCCGTTGGCGGTGCGCGGCAGACTGTCGGTGAAAATGATCTCGCGGGGGCATTTGTAGGCGGCCAGATGTTGGTGAGCGTGGGCCAGCAGCGGCGCGGCATCCACCCCATCGGGCTCGTCGGGATCGCGCGGCACCACGAAGGCGGCGATGACCGAGACGCCCTCCCGCACCGCCAACTCGGTCACCGCCACCTCGGCCACGGCCGGATGCCGGCTCAGGCAATGCTCCACCTCCAGCGGCGAGACCCGGTAGCCCATGGCGTTCATCACGTCGTCGTTGCGGCCGTGATAGATCATGTAGCCGTCGGCGTCGAAATGCACCAGATCGCCGCCGATGAACCACTCGCCCCGGTAAACCGACTCCTCTTCCTCGGGCCGGTTCCAGTAGCCCAGCATCAGGCCCGGATCGCTGCGATGCACCGCCAGCAGCCCGGTTGCGCCCGGCGGCAGCGGCTCGTCGCCGCCTTCGACCGGCAGCGCCGCCACGCAGCGGCCCACCTGCGGCTTGCCGGGACTGCCCGGCCGCACCGGCACGCTGGGCGACGAAGACACGTAGGTCGAGCATTCGCTCATCCCCAGCGCCTCGTACAGCTCCTTGCCGGTCGTCGTCCGCCACTGTTCGAGCAAGGCGGCGCTCAATGCCTCGCCGGCGGTCAACCCGTGGCGCAGGCCGGACAAGTCGAACGCGCGCAGATCGTTATACTTCAAAATCTGCCGGTACAGACCCGGCACCGCCGCGAACAGCGTCGCCCGGAATTTTTCCATCAGCAGCGGCCAGACCGCGACATCGCGCGGACCGTTGTAGAGCACCGCCGTCGCGCCGTTGGCCCAAGGATCGGTCAGGCCCACCCCCAAGGTGTAAGTCCAATTGAAGGCGCCGGCGTGCAGGACCACATCGTCCGAGCGGATACCATACCAGCCCCGGTACATCGGTCGCCGTCCCCACGCCGAACGCTGGGCGTGCAACACGCCCTTGGGCTGGCCGGTGGTGCCGGAGGTGTAAATGAGAAAGGCCGGATCGTCGGCGGCGGTATCGGCATACGTCAGCGGCTGATGCTCGGTCCGCAGCGCCGCGATGGCGGCGGGACCGAGCCCGCGCACGCCCGGCGGTGGCGCAATCGCCAGTTCGTCGGACACGGCGAGAATTCGGGCGCCGGAATCCGCCAACAGAAAATCGGCTTCCTCCCCGGTCAGTTGCGCCGAGGACGGCAGCGGCACGCAACCGGCGGCGATGGCGCCGAAGAACAGCAGCGCGTAATCGCTGGTGTTGCCCATGCGGATCATCAATCGCTTGCCCGGTTCCAGACCCAGATCGCGCAACCCCGCCGCGACCCGTCGCACCGCGTCATCCAGCCGCGCGTAAGTCCAGCGTTCCGCCCGCTCGACCGGCGCTCGGGCGTCGGACACCACAATCAGCGCCACCTTGTCCGGCGTGGCTCGCGCCGCCGCTTCCAGGCAATACCGGGCCATATTGAACCGCGCCGGCGGCAATTCGCCGGCATAGCCCGGTCGGTCGGCCATCATCGGCTCACTTCCAGAAATCCGGCAGAAACAGCAGCAGCAGGGGGAACACCTCGAAGCGCCCAACCAGCATCGACAGCGACAACAGCCAAGTCGCCGTATCGTTCAGCGGGGCGAAATTCGAGGCGGTTTCGCCCAACCCGATACCCATATTGTTCAGACAACCCGCCACCGACCCGAACGCCGTCACCATATCCACCCCGGTGGCCGCCAGCGCCAGCGAGAAAAAGCAATAGCTGAAAACGTAAAGATAATAGAACCCCCACACCGCTTGCATCACCCGGTCGGGAATGGGGTGGTTGCCCAGCTTGACCGCGATCTGCGCGGATGGGCGGATCAGCAGCCGCGCCTCGCGCACGCTCTGCTTGTACAGCAACAGAAAACGGATGGCCTTGATGCCGCCGCAGGTCGAGCCGACGCAGCCGCCGAAGAAGCTGCCCAGCAACAAGAGCAGCGGCACGAAAACCGGCCAGTCCGCCGGATAGCCGATCGTCCCCAGCCCGTTGTCGGTGATCACCGAGGCCGTCTGGAAAAAGCCGTGATAAACCGCTTCCCACAGCGGGAACTTGCCGCTCCAATACAGATAGGCGCAGGCCGTGGCGATGATCCCCGCGAACACCGTCATGCAGAACCGAAACTCGGCGTCCCGGTAGATTGCCTTGAGACTGCGGGAGCGCCAAGCCAGGAAAAACAGCGCAAAATTAACCGCCGCCGCCAGCGAAAAAAATCCGGCGACCAGCTCGATGGCCGGGCTTTTGAAATAGCCGATGCTGGCGTCGTGGGTGGAAAAGCCGCCCAGCGCCAAGGTAGCGAAACTGTGGCAGAGCGCATCGAAGAAGTTCATCCCCGCCGCCCAGAACGACAGGGTGCAGGCCACGTTCAGGGCGACGTAGATGTACCAGAGGTTCTTGGCGGTCTCGGTGATCCGGGGCGTCAGCTTTTCGTCCTTCATCGGCCCCGGCGTTTCCGCCTTGTAGAGCTGCATCCCGCCGACGCCCAGCATCGGCAGCAGCGCCACCGCCAGCACGATGATGCCCATCCCGCCGAGAAAGTTGAGTTGCGCCCGGTAATAGACAATCGCCTTCGGCATGGCATCGAGGCCGGAGAGCACGGAAGCGCCCGTCGTGGTCAATCCAGAGACGGTCTCGAACACCGCATCCACCAGCCGCATGTGCGGGTTGTCGGACAGCATGAACGGCAGCGCGCCGATCAGCGACAGCAGAAACCAGAACGCCACCACCACGATGAAGCCGTCCCGGTTGCGCAAATCGACCTTGAACCGGCACACCGGCAGCCAGCACAGCAGGCCGAGCCCCAGCATCGCCCCCAAGGCTTCGGCGAAGGGCAAAACCGCGTCGTGACCGTCGTACCACCAAGCCACCCCCATCGGCGGCAGCATCGTGACGCTGAACAGGATCATCAGCAATCCCACCATGTACAGCGCCGTCTTGAGCGGCGATCGTTTGATGCGCAGCCGGTTGGGCTTGCCACCTGCGGTCCGATTCACCGGCGGCGGCTTGACGGCTATCAGATCCACGGGGCTCGACGAGCGTGGCGGCGGCAATTCGGCATCCGGACTTAGATCCTGGGTTTCGGTGGGCTCTCGATCCGAGGGCGCGTTTTCCTCGGATGGGCGCGTGTATTGATCGCTCATGACGTAAAGCTTCTCCCTACCTTAACCAGGGCTCGATGGCCAGCCGCCGGCTATCGAACAGATGGAAATGCCACGCGCCAGCAGCGAACCCGAACGAATCGCCGCTCTATCGCCCGCAGGACGACAACCGGGAAAATCGGCGAGCTGGCGGTGCGACTTATCATGGTCTATTGGTTTATCATGTGTATATGGGTCAGACTGACCGCCCGGCATTGTACAGGCGATGGTGACAGTTTGAGAATCGGCAAAGATTCGGTCAAGCTGTCCCCGTCGTCGGCCGCGCGGCGACCGGCGTTGCCGGCGCGAGCCGTCGGTCGCCGGCGTGATCACTGTTCCGATGCATGCCAATTCCGCTATTCGATCATGGAGAAATGCCATGCGGTTCACCAGTTCCGCCCTGCGCGCTCAGCAAGCCATTCCCGCCGAATTCGCCTTCGGCATTCCCGACCCCGAACAGCATGTCGCGCTTGGCGTCAATCGCAACCCGCCGCTCGAATGGAGCGAGCTTCCGGCCGACACCCGTTCCCTGGTCCTGATCTGCCACGACCGGGACGTACCGACTCGCGCGGACGACGTCAACCAGGAAGGGCGCCAAGTCCCGGCCGATTTGCCGCGCGCCGATTTCTATCACTGGATTCTGGTGGACCTGCCTCCGGAGCCGGGGCGAATCGTCGCCGGCGAATTTTCCGAAGGCGTCACCCCCGGCGGCAAACCGGGGCCGGATGGCCCGCGCGGCACCCGCCAAGGCATCAACAACTATCGGGAATGGTTCGCCGGCGATCCGGCCATGGCGGGCGACTATTTCGGTTACGATGGCCCTTGCCCGCCCTGGAACGACAGCATCGTGCACCACTATGTTTTCACCCTCTACGCGCTCGATGTGGCGCGCTGTCCGGTGGAGGGCAAATTCACCGGGCCGGAGGTGCTGGCCGCGATTGCCGGACACATCCTGGATCGGGCCAGCATGACCTGCACTTATAGCCTGAATCCGGCCGTACCGGCCTGAACCTCCGGCCATGACCATCGCCCCCGCCTCCGCCCGGCACCCCGGCTTTCGCCCGCCCTTCAGACACCCCGCAGGCCGCCTCGGCCGGCGGCCCAGCATCTCACACTCGCCAAGAGGTCGACATGAATCTCACTGATTCTCCCGGATCCGAAAAGCGTCGGATCAAACGCTGGTATCTCGTCCTGTATCTGCGGGTCTACGACCAAGATACCAACGAGCTGCTGGGCCACATCGTGGACATCAACAAGGAAGGGATGCGCCTGGTCAGCGACAAGCCCATCGAACTGAACCGCATCTACCGGCTATGGGTGGACGTTCCCAAAGAAGGCACTCCCCGCCAGCGCATCCAGTTGGAAGGGGAAAGCCTGTGGACCGGCCGGGACGTCAATCCGGATTTCTACGATACCGGTTTCCGGATGCTGAACATCAGCACCCAATCGCTGTTGCAACTGCAACTGCTCATCGAGGAATTCAAATTCTGAAACCCTCAGCGGCGAGGATGGAAGCTTGAACGATCCCGGGGCCCGTTTCGCGCGCCCCGGGATCGTTCAGAGGCTGGCCATTCTTGTTCGGAATGCCTGGCATCAAACATGCATATCTCGGTACGACGCAAGTGCGTGGGTCGGCCGGAACACCGCGTTCGGGCCGGAATCGAAAATCGAGCCGAGGTGATGCCATCATGTCATTAGCGATCACAGCCGACAAAGCGCTGGTGTGGGACAACCAGCGGTCCAAAATGGTGCCGAAAACCCGGGTGGCGGTGAGCCTGATCGGCAATCAGGGCAGCGTTTATCGCGAAGCAGGGCCGCTGTACGTGGAAACCGCCCAAGAAGTGTTCGAGGCGGTGGAGTTGCTGCGAATGCGGCTGATCAAATCCTTGCTATCGGGAGCGGGACTGGTCCAAGGAGGATCGAGGGATGGCAGGCGACTTCCTTGATTTTCGCCGTTTTATCGGGCGCGGCCCGATCCGCTCAGGCCGCCGCCCACATCCCCCGCACCCGTTCTCTCGGCGAGAACCGTCTGTTTGATCGGCCTACTTGGACAGATTGACCCGCGCTGGCGCCCGCTCTCCGAACACCTCCCGATAGCTGGCGTATATCGCGCAAACCGTCACCGGTCCCAGAATCAGAAACCCGAGCCCGAACGGAATGGTCGCCACGACCGCCAGCACCAGATAGATCAGCCCGAACACCAGCAGCGACAACACGTTGGTCCAGCAGGCGGCGATGCTGTCCTGCACGGCAGGCCAAGCGTTCTGGCCGGCCAGCATCACCAGCGGCGTCCCGTAGAACAGCGCCATGGCGATCGCAAACCCGATCACCACGATGACGAGCAACGCGACCAGGCCAGCCCCCGCGAGCAAGCCACCCATCGCCTCGGGTGGCACTAACGTGCCCGAGCTATCCATCGCGGCTCCCACCATCAATCCGCCGCCCATGAAAACCAGCACCACCAATCCGATCAGCAAATACCCCCCCACGCTGATCGCGCCCAACAACACCAGCGGACCCATCCGTTCCTGGTCCTGGAAGCCCCGGAACAGATGCGCGATTTCCAGGTTTTCCCCGCGCTCCTGCGCCGCAGCCCCATACAGCATTCCGCCGACCAGCACCGGACTCAACAGAGCGTTGGCGAGCGGGCCGACGAAAGGAATAAGCGACAGCACCACGCTGATGGCGAGGTAGATCAGCAGGATGACGATCCATATTCCCGGCGCCCTGGCGAACAGTTGCCAGCCCTCGACGATCCAGCCCCAACCGCGTCCGGCCTCCGCGCGTATTGCAATCATATCGGTGCTCCTTCTGTTTTATGGTCAATTTCCGAGCAGCATAACCCAACGCTCTCGCCCGGCAACCCTACCCCATGCAGCGGCCATAAAAAAGCCCACCGGATCGCGCCAGCGGGCTTTTTCCCTACCGGGCCGGAAACCATCACCCGGCCCCTTTTTCCAAACCGGCTACAGCGCCTCGAACACCCCCGCAGCGCCCATGCCGGTGCCGATGCACATGGTCACCATGCCATACTTCCCGCCCCGCCGGCGCAAGCCATGCACCAGCGTCGCGACGCGGATCGCGCCGGTCGCACCCAGCGGATGGCCGAGCGCGATGGCGCCGCCCAACGGGTTGACTTTGGCCGGATCGAGGTCCAGATCGCGGATCACCGCCAAACTTTGGGCGGCGAACGCCTCGTTCAGCTCGAACCAGTCGATGTCGTTCTTGCGCAGCCCAGCCAAGTCGAGCGCCTTCGGAATCGCCGCGATCGGGCCGATGCCCATGATCCGCGCCGGCACGCCGGCCACCGCGTAGCTGACAAAGCGGGCCAGCGGTTTCAGGTTGAGCTGTTTGACCATCCGCTCGCTCATCAGCAGCACCGCGCCAGCGCCGTCGCTCATCTGCGAGCTGTTGCCGGCGGTGACGCTGCCACGGGCGGCGAACACCGGCTTCAACTTGGCCAAGGCCTGCAAGTTGCTGTCGGCGCGCGGGCCTTCGTCGTTTTCCACCATCCGCTCGCGAACCTTGACCTGCAGGGTCTCACTGTCCGGCGACCGATCCAACACGGTGTAGGGCAAAATTTCCTGCCGGAACTCGCCGCCGGTAATCGCCGCAGACGCCCGGCGATGGCTCTCCAGGGCGAAGGCATCCTGATCCTCGCGCGAGATTTTCCACTGTTCCGCAACCTTTTCCGCCGTCAACCCCATGCCGTAGGCGATGCCGACGTTTTCGTCCGTCGCGAATACCTCGGGGTTGAGGGCGATCTTGTTGCCGCCCATCGGAATCATGGTCATGGTTTCGGTGCCGGCGGCGAGCATCACGTACGCCTCGCCCAACCGGATGCGGTCGGCGGCCTGCGCCACCGCCTGCACGCCGGAGGCGCAGAAGCGATTGATGGTCATGCCGGGCACGCTGTCCGGCAGTCCCGCCAACAGCAGGCCGATGCGGGCCACGTTCATGCCCTGCTCGCCCTCCGGCATGGCGCAACCGACGATCACATCACCGATCAGCTTCGGGTCCAGCCCCGGACATCGATCCACCACCCCGCGCAGAACGTGCGCCAGCAGATCGTCGGGACGGGTGTTGCGAAACGCGCCGCGCACCTTGCCGACCGGCGTGCGCGCGGCGGCCACGATATAAGCGTCCTGTACTTGCTTGCTCATCACTATTTCTCCCGTCGATCAGTTGCGCAGCGGCTTGCCGGTCTTGAGCATCTGCTCGATCCGGGCCTGGGTCAGCGGCGTCTTGGCCAGTTCGACAAAGCCCTGGCGCTCCAACCCGAGCAACCACGCCTCGTCCACCAGGGTATTGGGGTCCACGTCGCCGCCGCACAGCGCGGTCGCGATTTTCAGGCCCAACCGGTAGTCGTGGGGGGAGATGAAGCCGCCGTCGCGCATGTTGACCAGCGCCATCTGACAGGCGGCGACGCCGGTGCGGCCCGCCACCCGAATTTTGCGCGGTTGCGGCGGCCGGTAGCCGGTTTCGGCCAGCGCCCGGACTTGGGCTTTGGCGACATGTAGCAGCTCGTTGGGGTTGAACACGATCACATCCGACGACTTGAGATGGCCGAGTTGCTTGGCTTCCTCGGCGCTGCGCGAGACTTTGGCCATCGCCATCGCCTCGAAATACGGGCGCAAGAACGGCAACAGATCGCCGCCCTTGGCTTCGTCCATCGCCCGCAAGGCGAATTCCTTGCAACCGCCGCCGGCCGGGATCAGCCCGACGCCGACCTCGACCAGACCGATGTAGCTTTCCAGCGCCGCCACGACCCGATCACAGTGCATCAGGAACTCGCAACCGCCGCCGAGCGCCAATCCTTGGGCAGCGGCCACCACTGGAATCGCGGAATAACGCAGCGCGCTCGTGGTGTGCTGGAACTTGGCGACGGTGTTCTCGAACGTCTCGAAATCGCCGGCCAGCAGCACCGGCACCGCCTGGGCCAGATTGGCGCCCGCGCTGAACGGAGCTTCGGTCTGCCACAGCACCAGTCCGTCGAACTGTTGTTCGGCGATCTTCAAGGCTTCCAGCACCCCGTCCAGCACATCGTCGCCGATGACGTGCAGCTTGCTTTTGAAGCTCAGCACACCGATGTCGTCGCCGGTGGTCCACAGCCGCACCCCGCTGTTTTCCCACACCGTCTCGCCGTAGCGGGGTGGCGCTTCGCCCAGCACTTGCTCGGGATAAAGCTGGCGCCGGTAAACCGGTAGGGTCGAACGCGGCTTGTAGGCGTTCTCCGCCGCCGAATAGGAACCTTCGGGCCGATGCACGCCGTCCACCTGCTTGACCCAGGCCGGCAGCGGCGCCGCCGTCATCGCTTTGCCGGCGGCGATGTCGTCCTCGATCCAGGCCGCGACCTGCTTCCAACCCGCAGCCTGCCAGATTTCGAACGGACCCATGCCCCAGCCGAACCCCCAGCGAATGGCGAAATCCACGTCGCGGGCGGTGTCGGCGATTTCCGCCAGCAGCACCGCCGCGTAGTGGAAGGCATCGCGGTGGATGGCCCACAAGAATTGCGCCTGCGGGTGGTCGCTGGCGCGCAGGGCGGCAAACTTCTCGGCGGGATTTTTGATCTTGAGGAGCGCCTGCACCGCTTCGTCGGGTTTGGCGCCGGCGTCCCGATACTCGCCGGTTGCCGTATCCAGCACCTGTTTGCCCTTGTTGGCGTAGATGCCGGCCTTGGTCTTCTGGCCCAGCGCGCCCTTGTCGATCAGCGCGGTCAGCCAAGCGGGCGGGTTGAAATACTGTCGCCACGGATCGTCGCGCAAGGCCAGCGCCGAGCCTTTGAACACATGGCCCATGGTGTCGAGGCCGACGATGTCGGCGGTGCGGTAGGTGGCGCTCTTGGCGCGACCGATCGCCGGGCCGGTCAGCGCGTCCACCAAATCCAGGCTCAAGCCGAACGCCTGGGTGTGATGGATGGTCGCCGCCATGGAAAACACGCCGATGCGATTGGCGATGAAGTTGGGGGTATCCTTGGCGCGGACCACGCCCTTGCCCAAGGTGCTGACCAGGAAGGTTTCCAGCAGGTCGAGAATGGCCGGATCGGTGGTCAGGCAGGGAATCAGCTCCACCAGCGCCATATAGCGCGGCGGGTTGAAGAAATGGATGCCGCAGAAGCGCGGGCGCAGGTTCTCCGGCACCGACTCCGCCAACAGGCTCAGCGGCAGGCCGGAGGTGTTGGTGGCCAGAATCGCCCGGTCGCTGACATACGGCGTAATCCGCTTATAGAGGTCCGCTTTCCAGTCGGGACGCTCGGCGATGGCTTCGATCAGCAGATCGCAGCTCCGCAGTGCCTCCAGGTGCTGATCGTAGTTGGCGGGTTGAATCAGTTCGGCCCGCTCTTTCACGGCGAACGGCGCCGGACTCAGCTTGACCATGCTGGCGATGGCTTTGGTCACGATCCCGTTGGGATCGCCGTCCTTCGCCGGCAGGTCGAACAACACCACCGGCACATCGGCGTTGGCCAGATGGGCGGCGATTTGCGCGCCCATCACGCCCGCGCCCAGAACCGCCACCCGGCGGATGGATGCTGCGCTACTCATAATCGTGGATATCCTCTCGTCAGGCTGTCGAAACACGCGGCGAAACCGCCGTTCCTCCCATTATGCGCTGACAAAAATAAAGCCGGGGACGGTGCCCCGGCTTTCTCGATTTGGCTAATCGCCGATTTATTAAGGCTTAAAACTTGTAGCTGGCCTGCACGCCAATCAGGTTGCCGTCGCTGCTGTAGTCCACCAGCAACGTGTCGGTCACCAACCCGGAAGGCACTGGCGCGGGTAGCAGATTAATGGTGTTCCTGGTGCTAGAGTCATCAAACAGGAGATACATATAGCCGAAATCCACCGATAGCTGTGGATTCGGGCGATAGCTGAAACCGACAGCAAAGGCGTTGCGGTCGCTGTCGGGAATGCGCGGCGTGCGGTATTCGGCGGACTGCACCGGGGTCTGGTCGTACTGATAGCCGGCGCGGAAGGTCCACTCCGGACTGTAGTCGTAGCTGACGCCGATGTTGAAGGTCCAACTGTCGTCCCATTTTTCCTCGATCACTTCTTGCCCGCCGGTGGCGAGCTTGATCCTCAACTCCTCGAACAGGCTCCAGTTGGTCCAGCGCACGCCGCCCATGATCGCCCACTTGTCGTCGATTCGTCT
>RRZU013540078.1_pt1 | contig 11106 bp, 13 predicted proteins | sample 2165561 | NCBI WGS metagenome assembly RRZU01 (sample SAMN10456909, study PRJNA506462) | wastewater metagenome | isolation source: wastewater sludge | place: USA: Moscow, Idaho | reverse complement strand
GGTACAGTTTTTCAATATATCTTCCACAAGTTTTGAGTTGCGATAAGGAGTCTCTATAAATATCTGGGTCTGATGCTCGTGGTGAATAGAATGCTCCAGTTGTTTTATCTTCTTTACTCGTTCCGAACCATCTACCGGCAAATAGCCCTGAAAGGCAAAGCTTTGTCCGTTAAATCCGGATGCCATTAATGATAATAGAATAGATGATGGGCCAACGAGTGGTACTACTTTGTAGCTTTTTCGTTGAGCAATAGCAACAATATCGCTTCCGGGATCGGCTACAGCCGGACAACCGGCTTCCGAAATAACTCCTATATGAAACCCTTTTGAGATCGCATCCAAATAGCTCTCTATCTGCTCCGGTTTGGTATGTTTATTCAGCTCATAGAATGTAAGATCATCAATATTTATAGAGCTGTCTACTTTTTTTAGAAAACGGCGCGCCGAACGGATATTCTCTACGATAAAGTATTTTATCTGTAAGATTATATCTTTGTTATAAGGCGGTAAAACCCGTTCAATGTCAGTTTCGCCTAAAGTGACAGGTATCAGATATAGTGATGGTTGCATATTTAATCTTTTCTTTTGTATAAATAATAAACCTGATGATCGTCCGCCAAATATGAGTCAACGATTGTATAACTTTCATTCAGGCTCGGCAATTTATAAAAATAATCATAATTCAGAGCTTTTTCGGCTAAAATAACGAATTGTACTTCTCGATTCTCTATATATCGGGTTTGTTCACCTCTCATTTGAGGGTATGAATCATATGGCAAATTGGGCGATATAAAATATTTGACGGTAGGTATGAGGTTTGCAACGGTAAAAACTGCATTTCCTTCATCTAACCCGAGATTTAACAGTGTAGGGTCTTTCTCTTTTTTCACTATTTCGCCAAATTGGAAGGCAACTCCTGTTGGCTTTTCTGACCTTACAAGTTCACTTATTTGCATCCCGAAGAAGTTTTGTTGTTTTATTCCTAAAGTCAATATCAATATAAATGATAGCACATAAGCTGTTTTAGTGGCAGGAATACTGATAAAGCGGCATAATGCAACACATCCGGGTAAGGCATAAATGTAATATGGGATAGAATAGTAAAAAACATATTTTGGAGAGCTGAATATAGCCGCAAACAAAGCGAAGAAAGACAGAATAATACCAATACGCCCCCACTTGTTTCCAATATGTCGGACAGGAAAACAGATGGCTCCCACGAGTATAATTAAGAACTCGAACGTTTCAAAACGAATCCATATGTAGAAACGGCCAACAATGTTTTCTATTGTCTGACCGAGGCTTCCTATCACAGCGTAATTTTTATTCAATACGATATATATATTCCATGCTTCGGTCAGAGCACCGTTTGCTATAAAATAGATGCAGATGGGAAGTACTATAATCAAAATACCAAGAATATACGCAACCATATTCTGAAGCAAATTCTTATATTCTTTCTTTAATACCAGATTTACAAAAACAGCTAATAAAGGGAAGAACCAGAAAATAACTAAATTTATCTTTATCAGTAATGCTACGGAACTCATCAGACCATGTATCAGCATATGCTTTGGTTTGTGTACCGAAGTATCGTCTTTGAAATACCTGATGAAGAAATAAAGGCTGACGACCTGTGCTATTGCTATAAATTCTTCGGCAGAGCCACCTTGTGATGTGTGGGACAGCATCAACACAGGAAAGATCAATGCTACAATGAATGCGTATATTTTGTCAAGATACAATCGGGCAGTGAGGTATGCAAAAACTATCATTATAGCCCAACCGATAGATTCGATAAGATACATACCAAAGAATGATGAATCCGAGATTAATGCTCCTATACTGTATATAAAAAAAATCAAAGGGCCTTTGTGGTCGAAAGCGTCTGTATAAGGAATTTTTCCATCTATGATTGCTTTTCCTATATTGAAATAAAGGTTTATATCCGACCATTCGTTTATCGGATACAGAGGGGACATTTTAGAACAGAAAAATATAAGCAGAAAAGCGTATATGAATAGCACGATAAAAATAGTCTTTTCCTGTGCTATTGTTTTCTTTACCATAAGCTTGTTGTTCATTACAGTCCAAAATTATGAAAAATAATGATGATTTGATTAACTTTGTGTTCCTAAAATAAGAGATAAATGAATCTTCCCATCGATTTTGTCACATATACGGAACCTCTGCTAGGCGAAGAGTGGAATAACTTTGTCGAAGCTTTGGAGGGAGAATCTCCAACAAGTATACGTATCAACAATTCCAAGATTACGTCCCGAAAACTGGTGAATCGGGTTGCCTGGTGCGACAACGGTTTCTATTTAGATAAAAGACCACAATTTACATTCGACCCTTTGTTCCACGCCGGAAGTTATTATGTACAGGAAGCTTCCTCCATGTTTATAGCTCAGATACTCAAACAATATGCTTCCCCGTCGATGAAAGTATTGGATCTTTGTGCAGCTCCGGGAGGAAAATCGACATTGATAACCGATTTTTTAGATGAAGATAGTTTACTTGTATCTAATGAGGTCATACGTTCCCGTGCAAACATTTTATCTGAAAATATAACCAAATGGGGTAATCCAAACACGATAGTCACTAACAATGACCCTTCGCGGATTGGTAAGCTGAAAGGATTTTTTGATGTTGTACTTGTAGATGCTCCCTGTTCGGGGGAAGGCATGTTCCGAAAAGATGAAGGAGCTGTATCCGAATGGTCTTTAGAAAACGTAAATCTATGCAAGGAACGCCAGCAGCGGATTTTGGCAGATATATGGCCTGCTCTGAAAAATGAGGGGATATTGATATACAGCACGTGTACTTACAACCTTGAAGAGAACGAGCAAAATGTCCGATGGATACGCGATGAACTGGCTGCCGATATTTTACCTGTAAATACAGCCGAAGAATGGAATATAAGCCCTTCATTTGCAGAAGATGTGACAGCGTACCGTTTTTTTCCTCATAATACGAACGGAGAAGGCTTTTTTTGTGCCGTGCTAAGAAAAAAAGAAGATAGCGGATATAGTCCTAAAAAAGTAAAAGATAAGGACAATAGAAGTAAAACGAATCTGGAAACAGAATATAAAAATCTGATATTAAATCCTGAACGATTTACTTTTTATTCCCGAAACGACAAATGGTACGCATTTCCTGCGGACTTATATAATCATCTACAAACTATAAAGTCAGAGTTAAATATCCTGTCAGAAGGCATCTATCTGGGAGAATTTAAAGGGAAGGATTTCGTACCCGATCAATCGCTGGCTCTGAGTAATTTTTTCAACAGAGAAGCCTTTGTTACACTGGAGGTAGACTGGGAGACAGCAATATCATATCTTCGCAAGGAAGCTTTAATCTTCACCGAACAACCCAAAGGATATATACTACTGACCTACCAAAATATACCACTGGGTTTTGTAAAGAATATCGGAAACAGGGCAAATAACCTGTATCCGCAGGAATGGCGAATCCGGTCAGCTCATATCCCTGATATAGTTGAAATCATAGTATAATGAACAGAATAATATAAGTTCCTAAAAAATGTAATATAAAATGGGAACTTCTAACTAATTTTTATCTTTGTATCTAGTATAAAAAAACAGAATGAATATAATGACATTAAAAAATGTAATTACTGCGGGTATAATACTCCCCTTGTTTGCTTTTTCCTGCGGGAAGACAACAACTGCACCTGTGGAAACGTATCAGAAAGTGTCGCCTGACTTTAATTCGGACAGTGCATATGCGTATGTAGACAAGCAGGTCTCGTTTGGGCCACGTGTGCCAAACACACCGGAACATGTTGCATGCGGAGACTATTTGGTCAGTTCGTTGAAACGTTTTGGTGCTGAAGTGTATGAACAAAAAATGACTGTAACCACATACAATGGAATAAAGCTTAATGCACGCAATGTTATCGGTTCGTACGGAACAGATAAGAAGACCCGCGTATTGCTTTTTGCTCATTGGGATACACGTCCATTTTCGGATCAAGACCCGGATAAGGCAAATCATCATAAACCGGTGTTAGGTGCTAATGACGGAGCCAGTGGTGTTGGTGTTTTACTCGAAGTAGCACGTATTTTGCAAGCTCAATCCCCCAATGTAGGTGTTGATATTATCTTTTTCGATGCAGAAGATTACGGGCCTCCGGCTTTCGATGAATCAGAGCCTCCAGGTGATTGGTGGTGTCTGGGAACACAGTATTGGGCAAAAAATCCACATGTTCCTAACTACAAAGCCAAATATGGCATCTTATTAGATATGGTAGGCGCGCCAAATGCAGTTTTTGCAAAAGAACTTACTTCAAAGGAATTTGCCAATGATACAGTGGAAAAAGTTTGGAGCACGGCCAGCCAACTGAATTACGGCAAATACTTTGTGGGAAGAGACGGAGCGGGAGTAACCGACGATCATACTTATGTGAATCAGTTGAGAAAGATTCCTAGTATCGATGTTATTCACTTTGATGCTGACACAGACCTTAAATTCGGCTCATATTGGCACACCCAGAAAGACGATATGAGCAGTATAAGTAAAGAAACATTAAAAGCTGTTGGGCAGACAGTGCTCGAGGTTATATATAAGGAAAAATAAGAATGGCTACAATAAACGAAGTACAGGACGAAGTAATAGAAGAGTTCTCGATGTTCGATGATTGGATGGATCGATATGGTTTACTGATCGAACTGGGAAACTCACTTGAAAAACTGGATGACAAATACAAAGTAGAGAACAATCTGATAGAAGGTTGTCAGAGCCGTGTATGGCTGCATGCCGACTATGTAGACGGGAAGATTATATTTAAAGCGGAAAGCGATGCTGTTATTGTAAAAGGAATAATAGCGTTGCTGATAAAAGTCTTATCGAACAGAACTCCGGATGAAATAATCAATACAGATCTTTACTTCGTAGAGCGTATAGGGCTGAGAGATCATCTCTCTCCTACCCGTTCTAACGGATTAATATCAATGATAAAAGAAATGAGGTTTTATGCCATGGCGTATAAGGCTAAATATCAGTAATATATTTTCTGAACCCCAATTTAATCTGAAACAGATTGAGGTTACACCGAACGAGAAGGAGAATTTAGAACTTCCAATGGGTTAGATAGCATTACTTTCTTTTATCTAATTTTGCAATACTGAATCGTACAAATAACTAGAAAGTAGTTTATTATTTTATATATTTGCAGATATTAATCGCAACAAAACAACGCCTTATGAGATTATTAATAGGTACTATCGTAACAATAATCATATTAACCGGAGCCACTCTTACTGTGCTAGCTTTGTGGGGTATAACACCCATAGAATGGGAACATATATGGAGAACAGGTATTACAATTGCCATTGTATGCGTCACTGCTGTTATTCTATGGCTGGTAAAATTTCTTTTCTTCAAAAAAGACCCGTTCAATGTGCATAAGCGCAGCAATAATACTTTTGATTAAAGAATACCACTACATATCAGAAACGCAAGGATTATTTTAGTCTTTGCGTTTTTCTTTATACAGGTATTTATCCTTAAATTTGCGTTATAAAGAGAAAATAAATGGATAAGAAAGATTTACGGATAGTCTTTATGGGGACTCCCGACTTTGCGGTGGAAAGTCTGCGGATACTCGTGGAGAATCAATATAATATAGCCGGTGTGATTACGATGCCCGACAAACCAAGTGGACGAGGGCATAAAATTCAGCATTCGGCTGTGAAAAAGTATGCCTTAGAGCACAACTTACCTTTACTACAACCCGAAAGGCTGAAGGATGAAGCATTCCTCAAGGAACTAAAAGCATGGAATGCCGATCTGCAAATTGTTGTAGCATTCCGCATGTTGCCCGAAGTTGTCTGGAATATGCCCCGACTTGGAACTTTCAATTTGCATGGTTCTCTCCTGCCCCAATATCGCGGTGCTGCCCCTATCAATTGGGCAATTATCAACGGAGAAAAAGAAACGGGTGTAACTACTTTCTTCCTGACTCACGAAATAGATACAGGTAAAATCATCCTTCAGGATAAAGTAAAAATAGAAGAAAACGATAATGTAGGAAAGATTCACGATGAGCTCATGCATCTGGGGGCAAAGCTGGTAAAAGAAACCGTAGACCTGATTCTGGAAGATAAAGTAGAGGCCATCGATCAAAGTAAATTCTATGTGGATGAGCAAGCACTAAAACCTGCGCCAAAGATCTTTAAAGAGACTTGCCGGATAGACTGGAACAAGAGCGCGGAGCAGATCCACAACCATATTCGGGGTCTATCGCCCTACCCTGCTGCATGGACAGAATTACACGACGAAGGCAAAGAGCCGTTAGCTGTAAAAATATATGCATCAGAAAAGATAGTTGCAAAAAACAATATGTCAGCAGGTCATATCCATACCGATAATAAAACATATCTGCATATTGCTTGTGCTGACGGTTATATAAACGTTACCGAGTTACAGTTCCCCGGAAAAAAGGCAATGAAAACGGATGAACTGCTTAGAGGATATAAATTTGAAGAAGGAGCATATTTTAAATAGAGTGAAATATGAAAAATCAGTTGAAGAAATTAATTGAAGAATATCGGAGCTTGCAACCTTTTAATGAAGACTGCAAGAAGAAGCTGGATAAAAAATTCCGCTTAGAGTTTAACTATAACTCAAACCATATGGAAGGAAATACTCTGACTTATGGGGACACCGAACTCTTATTACTTTTTGACCACACAAAAGGGAATCATGAACTGCGCGAGCTGGAAGAAATGAAAGCACATGATGTCGCTTTAATGATGATTAAAGAAGAAGCTGCAGACAAAGAAAAACCCCTAACCGAGAAATTTATTAAGGATCTCAATCAAACAATACTAGTCAGACCTTTCTGGAAAGATGCAATAACATCAGATGGACAATCGACCCGTCGGCAAATAAAAGTCGGTGAATATAAAGAATATCCCAACAGTGTTATTCAGGCAAATGGTGAAATATTTGAATATACTTCGCCACAGGAAACCCCGATATTAATGGCAGAACTGGTGAAATGGTATAATGATGAGGTACAGAAAGGGGAATTCAGCCCGATTGAACTTGCGGCTCTATTGCATTATCGTTATATTCGTATTCACCCATTTGACGACGGAAACGGGCGTGTAGCCGGGCTTTTAGTTAACTATGTACTATATGCGAATGACTTATCTCCTGTGATTATCAAAAAAAAAAAAAAAAAAGAATACCTCCATGCATTACAACAAGCCGATGCAGGAGATTTACAAGCTTTCATCAATTATATGATGACACAACTAGCTTGGAGTCTTGACTTATCGATCAAAGCAGCGAAAGGAGAAAGTATCGAAGAACAAGACGATTGGGAAAAGCAACTGAGTTTATTGAAGAAGGGATTGGGAGATAAAAATACTGAGGTTGTAAAGAAGTCAGAGAAAAGCGTAGAAGCGGTATTTGAAAATATTATAGAACCTTTTGCTTATAAATTGGATGAAAAACTATCTCAATTCAATAGCCTTTTTATGGAATGTTCTTTTGCTTTACAATGGAATGATACTAGATATAAATATTTCGACTCATTCATAGATGCATTAAATTATATATATGGAGTATTTGAAATGCCTAATGATTCTGCTAATTATGTAAATACAGAACAATTAAGTATTTTTTATATTTTTTCAAAATATAGAAACCCGTATAGAGAACTTAGAATTGAATCCTTACTCATCAAGTTTGTCTTTAGTAAGAATGCATATGGAGTTTCTTTAATGGATTCTGGACATGGAATTTCGTATAGCCCAACAACAAAAATCTATTTTGATTTTCTTACAACTGAAGAGATAGATAAAATCATATCTGATATAGGTAAAGATCTTCTTAAAAAAATAGAAGGTATTGTCAATCTATATAGATAAAGTTGAAATGTAAATAAAATATAGAATTACGATCGTGCAAAAAGTAATAAAATCCACAGACCTGAATAAGGACTTATCATATATACTGGGACAACTATCGTTTGATAAACTGTTTGTACTGACAGACGAGAATACCGAAGAGCTATGTTATCCCCTGATAAAAGACAACGGGCAGGTAGCCAAAGCCGGAAAAATCATAATCAAGGCGGGAGACAACAATAAAAGTATCGAAACATTGTCCTCTATCTGGAAATACCTGTCCGAGAACGGAGCTACCCGCCATTCCATGTTGATAAATCTGGGAGGGGGTATGCTTACCGACATAGGAGGTTTTGCAGCTGCCAGCTTTAAACGCGGAATCAAATGCATCAATATACCAACAACACTATTGGGCGCAGTGGATGCAGCAGTAGGCGGTAAGACAGGAATCAATTTCAATGGGCTAAAGAATGAGATTGGGGCATTTGCTCCTGCCGAAACGGTATTGATCGATTCAGTCTTTTTCCGCAGTCTCGACCATCAGAATTTCCTTTCAGGATATGCCGAAATGATAAAACACGGACTGATCGACAGCGATAAAGAATGGCATGCAACGATTGCTTTCGACACCGAAGAAATTGATTACGAAAAGCTAAAGCAACTGGTTGTAGACTCAGTTTGTGTAAAAGAACGAATTGTGGAAATCGACCCTTTTGAGAAAGGAATACGTAAAGCCCTCAACTTGGGGCATACTATAGGACATGCCTTCGAAAGCCTTTCTTATAAGATCGGGAAACCGGTCCAACATGGTTATGCCGTGGCTTGGGGTACTATCTGTGAATTGTATCTGTCTGAGAAACTCTGCAATTTCCCGAAAGAGAAGTTATACAAAACAGTCTACTTCATTAAGGACAATTATGAGGGATTTCCGTTCGACTGTGACCACTACGAACAACTGTACGAATACATGAAACACGATAAGAAAAATGAATCGGATACGGTAAACTTTACCTTCTTATCGGATGTCGGTAAGGTAGAGATCAATCAAACGGCAAGTAAAGAAGATATATTCGAATCTATAGATTTTTTGAGGGAAAGCGTGGGTTTGTGATTACCAGCCGAAAGCTTCATCGCCCATCCATTTCCCCTGTGCTTTCATCACCTGCTCGATAACGTCGCGGGCAACTCCGTCACCACCTTTGCAGTGTGAAATGTACTGTGCAATTCCTTTTATTTCGGGTGCGGCATCAGCAGGTGCAACGGCTAGGCCAACGGTCTCCATCACATGGTAATCGGGCAGGTCATCGCCCGAATAGAGAATTTCCTCGGACTTGAATCCTGTTTTTTGCATATAGTCGTTCAGGTCGATTATTTTTACCCTCGACTTCATATAGATATCTTTCACTCCCAGACGGGAAAAGCGAAGCTTTATGTTTTCGGTATCGGCTCCCGTTATTATTGCCACGCTATAACCATGTTTCACAGCCAGATTTATTGCATATCCGTCCTTTATATTTACCATACGCATCGGTTCGCCTGTCGGCGACAATGGTATCGAATTAGGAGATAATACACCATCTACATCAAAAATAAATGATTTGATCTTGCTTAAATCATAGTTTATAGTACTCATCGATTATTTATTTTATAAATATTTTCGCTTATCAGTTTATATATCTGCCTGATGTCATTGTCTTCTATCAGGTCTAAATGCTTATTCATAACATTCTCATCGTATCGCACAGCTGGCCCTGTCTGTGCATCCTCCGGACTCAAAACATGCACCTTCGCGGCGGTTTCATCTATCAAAGGAAGGCTTACATCGAAAGGAAGATTCGCCTGATTCAGAAACAGCTTGGATAAAGCGTACATATGATTTGTGAAGTTACAGGCAAACACGCCCGTCAGATGGACATATTTCCTATCCTGAGACGATAATTCTGCAACCTGAGCGGATATCTTCTCTGATATACTTCTGAGAATATCAAGATTTTCTGACTGGTTGGCTTCAATGAAAACAGGAACTTTCTGCCAGTCTATCGCCCTCCCTTTACTAAATGTCTGAAAAGGATAAAGAACGCCATAGCTTGATGCATACTTCTCAAAAATATCCATCGATATACTTCCTGCCGTATGAATCCACAGACCGTTATTCGGTGAGATTTGAGAGATCACATCTTCCAATACGGAATCTTTCAAGGAAAAAACATACAGATCAGCCGAATTATCTATCGATGCTGTATCTGTAACGGGTTGCGCATTGATTTGTCGGGCAAGAGCAGAAGCCGATTCCATCGTGCGGCTATAGACCTGAATTATATCAAATGAGTTGCGATACAATTCCGTAGCCAAATGTGTCGCCACATTTCCCGCGCCCACAAATACAACTTTCATCAATCCTTCTTTTTATTGGCAGTCAGCACCATTGCTATCCCTGCAATAATAAGTCCTAACGGAACTATCAGATTCGAATAATTATTCAGCCACCCAAAAAAGATATCTGCATTGAGCAATATACCCAATCCAAGAAAAACCCATCCTAAAATCCTTTTGGGCTGCGTAAGAAGAAATACAACTCCGGATATGAAGAAAAACATTCCCACACCGATCAGCTTGTATCCGTAAGGAATCTTATCGAGTACATGTAATTTATCTAACAAAAACAATACACCAAATATAAGGATCGTTATTCCATATGATAAGCGATCGTTGGATTTACTTGCTGCCATAACCTTATTCTGTTAATTGATTTATATTGAATTTACCGACATGTATTTTTTCCCATTGCAGTTTTTCTTCATCGAAAGGCGGACGCTCCTGCGCCTTGTTACCAATGGCAATGATAGATAATATCTGCATTTGAAGAGGAATATCCAAAAGCTCTCTTACATATTCGTCAGATGGCGTATCTGCCTCCGTACTGCGCTCTCTGATCTGTATCCAACAACTGCCTAACCCCAAGTCTTCGGCCTGCAATTGCATCAGAATGGAGGCGATCGAAGTATCCTCTATCCACACATCACTGGTAAAAGGATCAGCCATTACAACTATTGCCAATGCACAACCGGCAATAGGTTTACTTCCCGTCTTTTTACAATGCGCCAACTTCTCAAGAGTTTCTTTATCCTCTACCAAAAGGAATTGCCAGGCCTTTGAACTTTTCGATGTAGGCGACATCAATCCTGCTTTAAGAATCAGTTCTGCCTGTTCCGGGATTCAT
>RRZU010784874.1_pt1 | contig 11106 bp, 12 predicted proteins | sample 2165561 | NCBI WGS metagenome assembly RRZU01 (sample SAMN10456909, study PRJNA506462) | wastewater metagenome | isolation source: wastewater sludge | place: USA: Moscow, Idaho | reverse complement strand
GCGGCTCCGCTAACCTCTATCAAATTTGCCGGAAATCCTTGGGAGATAGGACTTGTAGAAGCGCACAACGCTCTTAAGGTAAATCACCTAAGAGAGTTTGTAAGCCTTGAAACAGACGGCGGATTAAAGACCGGTCTAGATGTTGTAAAAGCGACAATGCTTGGCGCTGAGTCGTACGCGTTTGGCACCTCTTCGCTAGCTATACTTGGTTGCAAGATACTTAGGGTGTGCCATCTAAATAGATGTACCGAGGGAATCGCCACGCAAGAGCCGGAGCTTAGGGGTAACTTTAGAGGAACGGCTGACAAGATAGTACAGTTTTTTGAGTTTTTAGCTGAGGACATAAGAGAGATACTTGCAAGTATCGGCTATACAAGTCTTGATGAGATAGTCGGCAAATCGGAGCTTCTAAAAGTAATTGACGATGAGTTTGCCGCCAAATTTGACTTTAGTAGAATATTGCAAAAAGTTGACGGTTTTGACAAATGTCAAAGAGCGACAAATGCTCCATTTGACGACAACGAGTTTGAAAAAGAGATACTTGAAGAGATAAGACCCGCTATTAAAAATACAGACAATAGCGTAATAATAGAAAAAGAGATAACAAATCTAAATAGAAGTTTTGGAGCTCTTTTGAGCGGCGAGATAGCTCAATATTACGGCGATAAAGGGTTAAAAGAGGGAGCCGTATCTATTAAGCTTAGAGGCATAGCCGGACAGTCGCTTGGCGCGTTTTTGAACAATGGAATCTCCATCTATCTTGACGGTTACGCAAACGACTATGTTTGTAAAGGTATGCACGGCGGAAAAGTGGTTATAACTCCAAAGCTTTCAGGCGAAGAGTTTGCGGCGGCGGGTAACACTTGCCTTTATGGGGCGACCGGAGGAGAGCTTTTTATCTCCGGTTCTGTGGGCGAGAGATTCGGCGTTAGAAACTCCGGCGCGCTTGCCGTCATAGAGGGAAGCGGAGACCACGCTTGCGAATATATGACAAGAGGCGTAGCTGTGATATTAGGTCGTACCGGCATCAACTTTGGAGCGGGTATGACGGGTGGAATAGCTTTTGTGTATGATAAAGAAAAAGAGTTTATCGACAAACTAAACGGCGAACTGGTATTTGCCCAAAGAATAGACACGGACGATAGCGACGAGGTGAGACAATACCTAAAAAATATACTCAAAAAACACTATGCTGAAACCAAGAGCGAAAAGGCGATAAGCATACTTAACGCTTTTAGACAAGAGGTGAGATATTTTTGGCTTGTAATGCCAAAAGATATGAAGTCTCCTCTAAATCCAGAGGAGGGCAACTAATATGCAAAGCTTTTTGAAAAATAAACGATTAGAGCCAAATAAAACAAACGTTCTTGAGAGACTTAAAAATTTTAATGAAATTTATGAGAGATATGACGCCCCGTCCGCAAAAACGCAATCGGATAGATGTGTACAGTGCGGTATACCGTATTGTCACAACGGTTGTCCGTTAGACAACTATATCCCGCAATGGCTAAAGCTTGTAGCCGGAAACGATTTAAAGCTCGCCTTTAAGATGAGTAACGAGTCTTCCCCATTTCCGGAGATAATGGGCAGGGTTTGCCCACAAGATAGGCTATGCGAGGGCTCTTGCACACTAAATAAAGATTTTGGCGCAATTACAATAGGCTCCATAGAGACTTTTATTACAGAAGAGGGTTTTAAAAACGGATTTAACCTTGAGTTTCCCGGCGTTACGCAAGACAAAAGAGTCGCGGTTATCGGTGGCGGTCCGGCTGGTCTATCGGCGGCTACGTTTTTGCTTAGACATGGAATTGGCGTTGATTTGTATGAAAAAGAGGCTTTTGCCGGCGGTCTTTTAGTTTGGGGAGTTCCTGGGTTTAAGCTAAATAAAGAGAGCGTTTTTAGAAGAGTTGAGATACTCAAAAGCGCCGGTATGAAGCTTTTGACCGGTAGTGAAATTGGACGAAACGTTAGCTTTGACGAGCTAAGAAGTAAATACGACGCTATATTTTTGGGCATAGGCGCAAAACGAGGCAATAAGGCGGGTATCGGCGGCGAAGAGTTTGGCGGCGTATATCAGGCTATGGAGTTTTTGGGCGCGTCTCAGAAAAAATATATAGATTTGCCGCACATCAAAGATATAAACATTAAAGACAAAAAGGTCGTCGTAATAGGCGGAGGCGATACCGCTATGGACTGCGTGAGAACCGCCATACGAGAAGGCGCAAAATCGGTATTGTGCGTCTATAGACGCGGCGATGAGGGTATGCCGGGAAGCCGCAAGGAGTATAAAAACGCTCTTGAAGAGGGGGCGGAGTTTAAATTTTTTGCCGCTCCAAAAGAGATTATAGGTGAAAACTCACAGGTTAAAGCTATAAAAGTCGTAAAGATGGAAGTCCTAAAAGACGGCGGTAGAGGCAAACTTGTAGAGACGCCAAATAGTGAAGAGAGTATTGAGGCGGATATTGTGGTTATGGCTCTCGGTTTTTCTATGGAATTGCCGGCTTTTGTGCCCTCAAGCGGGATAAAGACAAAAGAATCTGGGCAGATAATAGTAAATAAAGAGTATGAGACAAGCCTAAAAGGCGTATACGCCGGAGGCGACTGCTTTAGAGGCGCCAATCTTGTAGTAAACGCGGCTCTTGACGGCAGAGAGGCCGCCAATGCGATAGCCGCATCTTTACTTGGGTAACGACTAACTTGGAGTTTTTTGAAGCGTGCCTAAACTCCTCAAAAGAGTTTATCGCGGCGATAGGGCGACACACTCAGGGTGAGCTAACGGCGCGATATGGCGTCGGCGAGGGAGGCGATATTAGCCTAAAAGCGGATTTGCTTTCAGAGGAGATTTTCGCCAAGGCTCTTAGCGGTTTTGGACGTATATACTCAGAAGAGAGCGGCTATATCGGCGATGGCGACGCGACTATATACCTAGACCCGCTTGACGGAAGCGACAACTTTGCGGCGCGTATCCCATATTATGGGGTTAGCGTTTGCCTTGTTGGGACTGACGGGTCAAAAAAATCTTTTATTCTCAACTTTGCAAACGGCGATATTTTTTATAAAGAGAACGAGCCGCTTTTTGCAAATCTATACAATGATGACGCTCTAAGGGTTTATGCAAAAACAGCGGCGTCAAAATCTGCAATTTTTGAAAAAGCGCACGCTAACCCAAAAATTGCAAACGCTTTTTTTAAGAAAAATATCAAATTTCGTTCTTTGGGGGCGCTCGCCCTGTCGCTTGTATACTCTCAAAACGCGCTTTTTACACTCTTTGTCGGTGAACCGCGAGTTTTTGATATAATTGCGGCGTTGCATTTTTTGGACGGCGCGTATATATTTAATGCAAACGGAATACTTCTAACGGCGCAAAACAGAGATATTTTTGAAGAGGTTTTGGAAATAGTGACATCAATAGAAGGCGGACAAAATGTTCTTTAGCGAAATAGTGAGCAAAATAAGAAAAGAGAGACCTACAAAAAGCGAGGCTCCATCGCACTGGATAAAGTGTGAAAACTGTCAAGCTTTGATGTATTTTAAAGAGATTGCGGCAAAAAGATATGTTTGTCCAAAATGCGGCTATCACATGCGTCTCTCGGTGCAGGATAGAGTTGAGATATTGTGCGACGAGGGAAGCTTTGTGGAGATGGATCAAAATCTTATTCCGGTAGACCCGCTAAACTTCGTAGATAAAAAATCATATAAAACAAGAGTAGAAGAGGGCGTCAAAAAAACAGGTAGAGCTAGCTCTGTAGTTAGTGGGGAGTGCCTTATAAACGGTGTTTTGGCGGAGATTGTTATTTTTGACTTTAGTTTTATGGGCGGAAGTCTTGGCTCTGTGGAGGGTGAAAAGATAGTAAGAGCTATAACTAGAGCCATTCAAAAAAGATGCGGCGTCGTTATTGTGTCAGCTAGCGGCGGCGCAAGGATGCAAGAGAGCGCTTTTAGTCTTATGCAGATGGCAAAAACATCAGCCGCCCTCTCGAAGCTTTCAAAAGAGGGGTTGCCGTTTATCTCAATACTTACGGATCCGACGATGGGCGGCGTTAGCGCCTCGTTTGCGTTTCTTGGGGATATTATCATAGCCGAACCGGGCGCGCTTATTGGATTTGCAGGGCAAAGGGTTATAAAGCAGACAATAAACGCCGAGTTGCCGCCCGGATTTCAAAGAAGCGAATTTCTCTTGGAAAAAGGGCTCATTGATATGGTTGTAAAAAGAGACGAACTAAAAAAGACGGTCTCTGATTTACTTTTGTTTTTTGGAAATAAGAGCGCTTGAGAGTTAGAATTTTTACTATTGAAAAAAGTGAAGACAAAGATATAGAGTCAATGCTAAAAGAGTATCAAAAGATGTCTCAAAAGTTCTGCTCTTTGGAGTTTATAAAGTTGTTTGATAAGACATTGGCGGCATCGCAAAGGCAAGGGGGCGAGAGCGCTAAAGAGTCGTATGAAAAAGCTTACTTGCCATATTTTGACAACTCTTTTAATATCGCTTTAGATGAAGCGGGAAAAGTCCATGATAGTCTTTCGTTTAGCGCTTTTTTTGACAAACACGCGCAGATAAACTTTTTTTTGGGCGGAGCATACGGCTTTAAAGACTCCTTTTTGCAAAAAGCGGACGCCGTAATTAGTCTTAGTCCGCTTACTTTTTCACATAAACTAGCAAAGCTTGTTTTGGCGGAGCAGGTATTTCGTGGTCTCGCTATCAAAAACAGTCATCCATATCACAAATAAGGGGGTTCGTTTGAAGGCAAAAGATTTGCAATTTCTTAAAGAGATGCTAAGTGAGAGAGAGACGCAGTTAAAAAGAAATATAGCTTCATGCACGGAAGAACAGGCGGCTACTCAAAAAGACGACCTAAAAGACGAGGGTGATTTAGCCTCTGCAAGCGGCGGAGCCGTGATTAATGACGCTATTATAACTCAGCAGCGAAAAGAGCTTGAGGAGATACGGTACGCGTTCAAAAAAATGCAAGACGGCGGCTACGGTATTTGCGAAATGTGTGAAGATCCGATAGGTATGCCGCGCCTTAAAGCAAAACCTTTTGCAAGATATTGTATAGTGTGCAGAGAGATTGTTGAGAGAGAAAATAAAGCCAAAGGAAGACAAGGATGAACTTAAAAAACTATACGCTTTTTTCTTTTATTTATGTGTGTTTAGTGGGGCTAATAGCTCTTTTTAATATAACCGGAGAGTATAGCTTTTCATTTTTGGGGTGGGTGTATACGTTGCCCTCCGCCGTATGGGTTGTAACTCCGCTTGTATTCTTTTTTATCGCCACAATGGCGCACATGGGTTACTATGGATTAGTAAACTATCTAAAAATTAACTCTTACAGGCACGACTATGAGACGTTAACCGAGCAGATTTCAGCTAAATTTTTGGGGCATGAAGAGGAAAAAGAGTATAAAAATTCTGAGTTTAAGACTTTGGCGGATTTTGTAATTCAATGCGATATTAAGCCTAAAAGCAGATTTAAACTCAATATCTCCAAAATAGACAAAGTAGCCGAGACGATTCACCGTATAGAAGATTTGGGCGAGTTTGTGGATATATCCAAATACAGACTCTCAAAAGAGAATCCGTTAATGCAAAAAAATATGGCAAATAGAGTTGTGATAGAGCCAAAATACGCCGAAGAGGTGCTCAAATCATGCGATAAGCTAACCGGACTATGCCAAAAAGCGTTTGACGCTTATGTGGAGTTTGGCGACTTAAAACAGATAAGAAAGCTTGATATTACCCCTACAAAAGCGATAGCTATTAAACTTATTAGTAGATTTAGCGGCGAGGGTGAAGAGTATGAGCTTGATAAAGAGTATGTAAAAGAGCTCTGCACGATAACTAAGTTTGCAAAAGACGATTATGTAGCGCTAGCTAAAGCCCTTATTAGAAAGCTAAATCCGGACGAGACTTTGGAGCTTTTTTATCTGCTTTCGCGCGACAATATCGAAGCGATAAGCGCCTATATCTATGTTAATCTTGAGCTTGAAGTAATAGACAAAGCAAAAGAGTTGCTATCCCAAAGCGACGACGACGAGTTTTTGGAGTTCAAAGCGTTTTTGTGCCTAAAAGAAAAAGGTAAAAATATTAGACTCTCAAGCTTTCTTGAAGCCCTCCAAAAGTAACCCCTTAATGCTCCCATTTGGTCCCAATTTTACCGTGCTAGCCCCTCTTGCGGGCTACACAGACCTTCCGTTTCGTTCCGTCGTAAAAAAATTTGGCGTAGATCTTACCGTTAGCGAGATGATAAGCTCCAACGCGCTTGTTCACGCCCCTGAAAAAGGCAAAAAGCTAGCTCTAAAAAGCGAGAGAGAGACTCCGTACTCTGTGCAAATCGCCGGATATAGCGAAGATGTGATAACAAGAGCCGTAGAGATTCTAAACGACATGGACGGCATAGACGTTATCGACCTTAATTGCGGTTGTCCCGCTCCAAAGATAGTCGGAAACAATAGCGGAAGCGGACTCTTAAGAGAGTTGCCGCAAATGGCGAAACTCATAGAAGCCATCAAAAAAACCTCCAATAAAAAATACACTTCCTGCAAAATAAGGCTTGGATTTGAGGGCAAAAACGGCGTTGAGATAGCAAAGCTGTGCGAGGCAAGCGGTGCGGACTTTATCGCCGTGCATGGGCGCACTAGGGCTATGAAATTTGGCGGCGAGGTCGATTATGAGGCGATAGGCGAGATAAAAGCCGCCGTAAATATTCCGGTTATCGCAAACGGAGACATAACGAGTTATGAAAAAGCGCAAGAGGTATTCGCCATCACAAAGTGCGACGGCGTGATGATAGGCAGAGCCGCTGTCGGCGCCCCGTGGATATTTCATCAGATAAAAAGTGGTGAGAGCGCTGTTTCAAAGGAGCTAAAAAAAGAAGTTGTGTTAGAGCATTTTGACGAGATGATACGTTTTCACGGCGATTATGGCTTGATACTATTTCGTAAACATCTTCACACATACTCAAAAGGGTTAGATGGAGCCGCGGCGTTTCGCGTGCTTGTCAACAAAATAGCCGACGCGCGAGTGATGCGAGAGATTGCCGAGGAGTTTTTTGCCGAGAGCGGGGAAGTTCTTGCTTGAAAATTCTTGTAATTAAATTTCGCCATATAGGCGACGTCTTACTTAGCTCCCCACTGGCAAAAAACTTAAAAGACGCGTATCCAAACTCAACCGTGGATTATCTGGTAAACGCCGAATCAAAAGAGACTCTTACGCTAAATCCATATATTGACAATGTCTTGACGTATGAGCGTAAAAAGGCAAAATCGGCGGGAGTGATAGGGCGGTTAAAATATGAGCTTGCTTTAGCCGTTAGCGTAAGAAGAAGAGATTATGACATTGTCATAAACACAACAGAGGGCGAGAGAGGCGGCTATATCGCTCTATTTTCAGGCGCAAAAACGAGAGTTGGGGTAGCTTCCAAAAAAGGAGTTTTTGCAAAATTTTCGCCATATACACTGCAATATAGCTCAAAACACACCCATATCGTAGAGAAAAATTTGGATGCGTTAAGAGCGATGGGGTTGGAGCCGTCTTATAAAAAAGTAAAACTTTACTTTGATGAGCAGAGCGAAAAAAAAGTTTTGGAGCTTTTGGGCGATACAGAGGAGTTTGCGCAGTTTCACCCGACTTCAAGGTGGTTTTTTAAGTGTCTATCTCCCGCGCAAAACGCTGAAATTATAGATTTTTTGGAGGAGCTTGGCGTAAAAGTAGTTATTACGGCGGCGCCTGACGCAAAAGAGCTAAAAATGGTAGATGAGATCTTGGCTCTATGCAAAAGCGCCCCAATAAATCTATCCGGCAAACTAAGCCTAAAAGAGCTTGCCGCTCTAAGCAAAAACGCAAAGCTTTTTTTTGGTGTAGACACCGCCGCCATGCACATTGCAGCGGCTCAAAATACTCCATGCATCGCTCTTTTTGGACCTAGCGGCGCCTTTGAATGGGGCGCATGGGACAACGACAAAGAAAAAAGCGGCTACAACGCTAAAAACGGAGTTCAAAGAATGGGCAAGCATACAGCATTGCAAGTCCCATGGGATTGCGCTCCATGTGGCAAAGACGGGTGCGAGGGAACAAAAAAAAGCAAATGCCTTTTGGAGTATCCGATGGAGCTTATAAAGAGCGAGCTTACAAGGGCGATTTCAGACGCCCCCAGAGCAAATATCTAGCGGCAGTATTAGCGTAAAAACAGCTCCAATTTTCGTATTATCAGCCGCGATGGAGCCTTTTAGTTTATTTTCTGTTATGTGTTTGGCTAGCATAAGCCCTATACCAAACCCCTTATACTCATAGCTCTCAGGTATTAGCGTAAACAGCTTGGCTTTAAGCCGCTCATCTATTCCGCCTGCGTTATCCGAAACAGATAGTTTTAAAAAAGCGTCATTTGATATTGCTTCTATTGTTATTGTTGGGGCGCTAACATTTCTATAGCGTAGTATTTTTATGGCGTTTGAGATGATAATCATAAGGACGTGTCCAAATAAATATGGATGATTTTTGATTTTTATATTTTTATCCGTCGTTATCAATAGCGAGATATTAAATTGTGAAATTTCAGGCGAGAGCATAGATACGGCGTCGTTTATTTTTTCAGCTACATTGAACTCGACAGGTTTATTTTCGCTAGAGTATAGATTGTAAAACTGCATTACCGTGTTGTCTACCAAGGAGGCTGATTTTCTAATCTCTTTGGTTAGCTTTGCGTCTTCTTCTTTTAGCCCATCTTTTAACCTTTTATCTCTAATCTCAAGCGCTGTAATCAGCGTTCCTAGATAGACGATAGGCTGACGTATCTGATGTATTATTCCGGCAAGCGTTTGCGATATTGTTATAAACTTTGCGTGTTCAAGTAACGCCCCTTGCGAAGCTCTTTTTTGATACTCTAGCTCTTTTATCTTTGTTCCAGCGGCCAACGCTAGAAAAAACATCTCAAAGGCTATTCCGATTGATTGCGAGTATCTAGCGACGATGTTGTACTCTATGGCGCCAAGCATAAATGCGGAATAATAAATCGTACAAACGGCGTAAATAGCGATTACAGACAATTAGTACGCGCGTCCAAGCCACCCCCTTTTAACGGCTAATGTCCCGAGAGATATTACGTTTAAGAATAGGGCTGCACTAATAAAAGAGAAAAAATCAGACTTAATGATGCTTGAAACACCTAGTATAATCAAAATAAAGAAAACTGCAAATATCGCATAAAGCGATATGAATACCACTGATAAAACATAAAAAAACCTAGCTCTCTTTTGTAGCTCAAATAGTGAATTGTAAAACATAAGGGTAAATATTGCGCTAATATGCAATGCAATATTGAAAGAGCCTCTGATGATTTCATAGTCGATTGGAATTTGAAATTGATATAAAGAGCCGTTGATGCCTAAAAAGAAGATAATAATTGAAAGTAGTGAAAATGAATAATATAAAAAAGTTCTATCTTGTATTCCTCGATACAAAACGACATTAAACAGCGCAAACGACAAAAGTAGTCCAATAATAAAACCATACAGCATTTGTTCCATGTCTGAAAATAGCGAAAATGACTCTTCGCCATACAGCCTCAAAAGTGTTTGAAGTCCTGCAAAAGTCTCAAATCGGGCGGTAACTTCTACTTTCTCGTGCGGAGCAAGGTGTATTTTTACGATGTGGTATCTATGCACAAACTCCCTATCCGTAGCTTTTCGCAAATTTCCAAGCAGTATTTTTTTGCTAGAACCGTCTGTTTTTTTGATTAACAGGTCTAGCTTATTCATTGTTGGTAAAACATTTTGCATGACTACCACTTGTTCCGTATTTGCGTTGTTTTGCACAAAAAAATGAGACCATATCGCAACATCACCCGCCTTAAAATTGTATTTTAAGGCGGGTTTAAAATCTTTATATCCATTTTTTTCTATCTCTTCGAAAGTACGCTTTTTACCGACGTCGATTAGCTGATCGGCTTGTATATCCATGACGGTTAAAGTTCTTGATACGATATTTGCAGGGCTTGAATAAAGATATGACAGTAGGGCAAAAAGCAAAAATATCAGACGCATTTGTTCTCTTTTTGGTTATCTAAACATTAACTATTTTAATATATACCCCAAATTACCAACAGTGATAAAAATATCGTTTCCGATTTTTTTTCTAAGTCTTAGCGCTAGGTTTCTAAGAGCCGTTGCGCTCATGGCGGAATCGGTGTATACGCTCTCTTCAATAAGCTCCTTTTCGACTAGCGTTCCCCTTTTTTCAAGAAGCAATCGCAGTAGTTGAGACTCTTTGCGCGTCAAAACAACGCCTTGATTGTCTTTGTGTAGCGTATTTGTTAGCGTGTCATATTGCACCCCGTCCGCAATCTCTATCGATAAAACTCCATTTTGAATCATTTTGTCCACACACTCAAACAAGACTCTCTCCAAAGAGTCGTACGTAAGCGGTTTTATGATGTATTCTACTAAGTTTAGCTTCACGGCGGCTAGGAGGTTTTCTTGTTCGGCGTATGCGCTCGCCATGATAATTGGGATATTTTTATTTTTGCTTCTTATCTCTTTGATAAAAGTTAGACCGTCCATTGTCGGCATCTTGAGATCGGTAATAATAATATGCGCTTCGCTTCCATAAAACACCTCAAGCCCCTCAACCCCATCTGCCGCCGTCAATACGTTATCGAAAAAAAACGACAAAATCTGACTTACAATATTTCGCAATGCCGCATCGTCGTCTATATATAAAACCGTTGCCGATTTGAGCATTTTTAGTTTATCTGTGCTGTGTAGTTTTATTTCATCCATCTTTTTGTTTATCTTTTCAATTAATATAGCCGTCTTGCTGAGCGCCCCGCTCTAATATCCGCTTTTAACGTCAATAAACTTAAATTTTGCTTTTTATATTCGCAATCACCTAATGAGACGCTTACGAGATAGTCAAATTGTAAAATATGTTTTAAATTAACATTGTGGAGCATAAATTAAATGGCAATGAAAAAGCGGATAATAACAATTTTTGCAATATTGACGGTTGTGGCGTCGGCTCTTGCGTGGAGTCTAATAGTTGTTTGGAGCATAGTGGCTTATCGAGATCAAATATTATTCTGATAATGCTAAGCAATGACAGCATAATGGCTG
>RRZU011519252.1_pt1 | contig 11107 bp, 9 predicted proteins | sample 2165561 | NCBI WGS metagenome assembly RRZU01 (sample SAMN10456909, study PRJNA506462) | wastewater metagenome | isolation source: wastewater sludge | place: USA: Moscow, Idaho | reverse complement strand
CTCCTGCTGGAATGTCTGCGCTCCAGTCATAAATTGCAGCAATTGGCGGCCGAAAAAACACTAGGAGTTCAACCCGAAGCAGAAATGTCACACGGCACGCACTCGCCATAGCAAACCACAGGCGATGGTCGTCAAACCGATCGCTAGGACAAAAACACCAAAATAACTCCAGTACTGGGCAATCACACCTGCCAGCAACCCAGCTAGTATCGAACCAGTCCGAATGCTGTTGGTAAACAGGGTTGTCGCCTGACCTGGGCTGCCCGGCATCAAGTCCTGAAAATAGACCATGCCTAAACCAGCCAGGATGCCGATAAACAAGGCGTTGGCCAACTGCAGCATCAATAACAGCTCGGGACGAACCACATTCGACATGCCGACATAAAATAAAATACCCGCCAGCGCCGCCAGTATCAGCATGGGTTTCTTGCCCCAACGTCGGCTCAAGTGACCGGCCCACAGCATCAGCGGGATCTCGAGCGCAGCTGCACTCCCCATCATCCAGCCAGCAAGACTTTGCGGATGGTGAAGCTCTCGAGATAGATAAAGCGGCATATTAATCAGATACATGCTATTGCAAGTCCACAAGAGTGTGCTGGCTAGGAACAGCCACCGGACATCGGCATTGCGCAATCCGCGAGGATCTGAGCGATCACTTGCCGAGACCCGCCCCAGATCAGGCAGATAGCGACGCACCAGCACAGCACTCAACAGATAGGCCACGGCGCCAGCCGCAAACAAGGCGCCAAAGCCGTAACGCAGCGAAATGGCAAATGCCAAGGGTGGCCCTACGACCCAGGCCAGAGAAAACTGCGCCCGCATCGCCGTAGTAAACATGACACCCGTTTTCCCCTGTCGATCACAATATTCACGAGCTAGGGCAAACAGCTGAGGGGATGCCGACGCACCGAGGCTCAGCAACAGGATCCCCGCACTAATCAGCACCGTATAGTGTCGATCGAAGGCAAATAGCAAACTGGCAACCACACCAGCCAGCAGACAGTAATAAATCAGCTGCCGACGGCTGCCCTGCCGATCCGAATAACGCGCTAAACGCTGACTGACCAGGATCCCGGCCAATGCATTGCAGGTATAAAAACAACCGACCGCAAGTGGGCTTGCCCCAACATCCTCGGTCAGAAACAGGCTCAAGGTCGGCACAAACAGTGCGGCACCAACACCAGAGAGAAAGGTTACGACCATGAACGACAGCCAGGTACCATCCACTGACAATCGACCACGAATACGCGTAAACATCACATCGTTCCTCCGAACGGCTTAGCCAGGCTCCTATTTAACATCTCGTTCGGGTTGCCGTCGTTGAGAATTCTTCTTAGAGTGTCTCTTTTGTTCAAGGAGAGAGCGACATGTTTGATTTTGATGGCGTTATTGATCGCCGCGGAACGCAGAGTCTGAAATGGGACAAGTATGGAGAACAGGACATACTGCCGTTGTGGGTCGCCGACACCGACTTCAAAGCCGCACCGGCCATCATAGATGCCCTGCATCGCCGAATCGACCACGGCGTTTTTGGCTACAGTCGCCCATCACAGCGTCTGATTCAATTGATAGTGCAACGGATGCAGTCGCTTTATGGCTGGCATATCGAAAAAGAGTGGTTGATCTTCATGCCAGGTGTTGTACCCGGGCTCAATTTTGCGTGTCGTGCCTGGTGTCACCCCGAGCAACACGTGATCACCCCAACTCCCGTCTACTACCCCTTCTTGCACGCACCAGAGCACAATGAGCGCAAAGTAAGTCACCTGCCGATGCAGCTGGTCAATGATCGTTGGCTTCCCGATTTCACCATTCTCGAGCAGTTAGCTGAACAGGCGGATCTATTGCTGTTGTGTAACCCGCACAACCCGGGGGGAACCGTCTTTAGCCGCGCAGAGCTCGAGCGAATTGCCGATATTGCCGAACGCCATAATCTCATTGTCTGCTCCGATGAAATTCACTGCGATTTGCTCCTGGATCCACAGACGCAGCATATTCCGTTTGCCAGCCTGTCACCGGCTGCCGCCCAACGCAGCGCCGTTTTGATGGCCCCCAGCAAAACGTTCAACATTCCCGGGCTGTGCTGCTCATTTGCCATCATCCCCAATGCCTCGTTACGCCACAAATTACAGCACGCGATGCGCGGGCTGATGGCCGATAACAACCTGCTTGGCTTTACAGCGGCCGAAGCGGCCTATGCCGAGGGTGATGACTGGTTACAATCCCAACTAGCCTATCTGCGGGGCAATCGAGATCGATTAGTCAGCCAGTTGGCAGATCTTCCTAGTATCAAGATTGCGAAGATCGAGGCAACCTATCTGGCCTGGATTGATATCTCGGCCCTGAAGATGGATAACCCGATTGCTACGTTTGAAGCGGGGGGCGTTGGTCTCTCCTCCGGAGCCCAATTCGGCGACAATCACTTTGTCCGACTAAACTTTGGTTGTTCCAGACAGTTACTGGATGAAGCCTTGGTCAGACTGCGTCGAGTTATCTTGGCTCATCAGGCCGATTAAGAGGTAGAGGTTGGGCCAGTTCGGCTAGCTGACTCAACCTTTTCTCGATAAATCAGCGTGTTATATCCAGTCTTGTCTATCATTAAATTGCATTCAGCCACTAACACCGTTATGGTTTAGCTCCTGAATTATGTTGCCTGTAGCCAGCGACATCACATCAGCTTAAGGACCAGCCATGATTATGCGAACCTCTTCGCTCCTTGCGCTACCGATAGTAGCGGTAGCCTGTGCCCTGATAGCCTCCCCCCCTGCGGTTGCCGCATCATCTCTCACCATAGGAACCGGCAGCGTAACGGGAGTCTACTACCCGGCTGGCGGGGCGATTTGCCGACTGATTAACAAGAGCCCCCATAAACCCAAATTACGCTGTTCGGTACAGGCCACCGATGGCTCCATTGCCAATCTGCAGGCACTGCGTGCCCACAAAATCTCTCTGGCGGTTGTCCAATCTGACACCCAGGCGGCCGCATTACGAGGCTTGGGGCCATTTACCACCAGCGGCCCTGATGCTGAGCTGCGCAGTCTGTTTGGTCTCTACACCGAACCTCTGACCATAGTGGCGCGTCAAGATGCCAACATCCAACAGTTGGAGGATCTTCAGGGCAAGAAGATCGACATTGGCAACCCGGGCTCAGGTGATCGCAACACCATGGATATAGTGCTTCAAGCGATGGGCTGGACATCAACCTCGTTTGCTGGCGTGTCAGAACTCAAGGGCGCCGAGCGTGCTCAGGCCTTGTGTGACAACCAGATTGATGCCTTTGTCTATGTGGTTGGCCACCCCAGTGGCACCATCAAGGAGGCGAGCAGCAGTTGCCGAATCAATCTGGTCGAGGTCACTGGCCCCCAAATTGACAAACTTCTGGCGCAGCACCCGGAATACACACCGACCGTCATCCCTGGCCGCCTCTATCGGGGAGTTGAGCAGGACGTAGCCTCGTTGGGCGTCTCGGCAACGCTGGTGACCAGTAGCCAGTTGCCCGACGATATTGCCTATCAAGTCGTCAAATCCGTCTTTGAAAACTTCGAACAGTTTAAACGGCTACACCCAGCCTTCGCTCACCTGCAAAAACAGCAAATGGTCAGCCTCGGCCTCTCAGCCCCGTTACATCCAGGAGCCAAACGCTACTTTGAAGAGGTAGGGCTACTGAAAAGTGCCGAGAAACCAGAGAAACCATGATCGGTGAATAAACAAAAAAGGGGCAAAGCCCCTTTTTTGTTGTCCTGTGATCCTCAATATCGAAAACGGGCAACCAGCTCTTTTAGGTGATGACCAGTATCCGCCAAGTCGCGAGTTGAGCGCTCCGAGTCTTCTGCTGCCAGCGCCAATTGCTCGACAATGTGCTGGATCGCCACCAGATTGCGGTTAATCTCCTCGGATACTGCATTCTGCTCTTCAGCCGCAGTCGCAATCTGCAGGTTCATATCGTTGATCGTATCAACCGCAGCAACAACACCATCCAGTGAATGGGAAATCTTGCCCGTCTCTTGCACCGTATGCTGGCTGCGCTCCTGGCTTATCTCCATCACCTGCACCGCCTCCGCCACTCCGGCTTGGAGTCGTTGCAACATACTGTTGATCTCCAAGGTACTCTGCTGGGTTCTACCCGCCAACGAACGAACTTCATCGGCCACCACGGCAAATCCACGCCCCTGTTCACCGGCTCGGGCCGCTTCAATGGCCGCATTGAGTGCCAACAAGTTGGTCTGCTCGGCAATGCCACGAATAACTTCAACCACGGAGCCAATTTTACTGGTCTCCTGCTCCAGTTGGCTGATGACGCGGGAAGCTTGATCCACTTCACCCACCAAATCGTTGATGCTGCGCGATGCAATAGCCACAACACTGCGTGCATCGGCGGCCTCATGACTGGCTGCCGAGGTCGCAGTGGCCGCATTGGCGGCACTAGAGGCCACCTCTTGCGCCGTCGAACTCATTTCAGTCACCGCAGTGACCACCTGCTCTGTCTCCCGTCTGTGCCCCTGCATCTGTCCGATAAACTGACCCGACGAATTTTTAAGCCGTTCGGAGACATCAAACACATGCTGACTGGTACTGCCAACCTGCGCGACAACCGCCTGTACCTGTTCGACAAACTGGTTGAAGGCTTTGCTCAGACGACCGACCTCATCGTCACCCCGGCTCGTCAGCCTCCGCGTCAAATCGCCCTCACCATTGGCAATATCATTCAATGCATCAACGACGGTTTCCAACGGATGCGAGATACGATTGCCTATGATGGCGGTCAGTCCAATTGTCACCAGCAGCATGAACAGCGAGATAACAAGATTTCGCTGAAGCTCAGTCTTCAACCCTTGTTCAGCCACGCTGCGCTGAGCCGCCAGCTCGGTCTGGATATCATCGATATAAAAACCGGTACCCAACACCCACTGGTACTTGTCGAGGGTCTTGCTCAGACTCAGTTTAGGCACCGCCTTTTTGATGGATGGCTTATCCCACAGGTATTGCTCAAACCCACTCCCTGAACGGGCCGACTGGATGATATTCCTGATAAATGGTTTACCATCAGCATCCTTCAGGCTCGACAAATCCTTACCTTCAAGCTCAGGCTTCGGGCCCAAAACCTGATTGACCCCATTGAAGTCATACACAAAGAAATAGCCATCAGTGGCATATCTCAGATCGCGCAGGATCGATTTGACGGTTTCACGGTTCGCAGGGGTATCTTCCGCCGTATAGCTCTTGGCAATCGCACTCTCGGCAAGCGCCAGGTATTGGCCTAATAGCTGCTGCTTCTGCTGCAACAGATTTTTTTCCATCAGAACTTGCTCATCTTCAAGCAGACTGAGGCCAGTCCAATAACTACTCGCATTGATGATACAGACCATCAAGATTAGTGGTATCGCCGCTAGATTCACTATTTTTGTCTTTATCTTCATATGTCACCTACTCCCCTTGAGTCGACTATGCGCGAACCCGCTGACGGCTCATCGTGCGCATATTTGACATCCTCCTCGGCCTAAAGGCCGAGGATTCCTACCGTGGCTAGGCGCAAGCGCCCAACTCACCTCGGTGGGTTCCTGCTGCTGGCGGCATTATTGCACCGCTCACTTCACAGGCTAACCGGGCGTGCCCCGCCCTTAATACATTGATCGCGCCGACCACATCGGCGTTTTCTGCAAACCCGCAATCCACACATTTGAACGTGGCCTGAGTCTGTCTATTCTCTGCCGAAATATGCCCGCAACAAGGGCATGTGCGGCTGGTGTTCTTGGGCTGCACAGCTATGAGGTGCCCGCCATTCCACGCCAGCTTGTAGTCGAGCTGGCGGCGGAACTCGAACCAGCCCTGATCGAGGATGGCCTTGTTCAGACCAGATTTGGCCCTCACGTTTTTACCCGGCTTCTCGGTGGTGCCCGCTGCTGACTTTGACATATTGCGCACCTGCAAATCCTCAACACACACCATCGCGTGGTTTTTGCTGATAGTTGTTGAGGTCTGGTGCAGGTAGTCGCGGCGGGCATTGCCGATGCGGGCATGGATGCGCTGGACTTTGGCTTTCGCCTTCTTCCAGTTGGCGCTGAATTTGGTCTTACGGCTCATCGCCTGCTGCGCTTTGCGCAAGGCGATTTCGTGGTGCTTGAAGCTGCTCAAGGGCACGTAGAAAGTGCCGTCTGATAGCGTGGCGAACCGGGCAATCCCCATATCGATGCCTACGGCACCGCCCTGGTGGAGGGGTGTGTCAACCTCCCGTTCGGTCTGGATGGATACATACCATTTACCGCCCGACAGGCTCACTGTGACGTTCTTCACCGCGCCCAGCACCTCCCGGCTGTTGCGATAGCGCACCCAACCCAGCTTTGGCAGGAAGATCCGGCTGTTGGTCTGGTCGAGTTTGCAACCCTGCGGGTAGCGGAAACTATCGCTCTGGCCCTTCTTCTTAAAGCGGGGGAAATCCGCCCGTTTGGCGAAGAAGTTGCTGTAGGCCCGATCCAAGTCCTTGAGCGTTTGCTGCAATGCCTGCGAGGGGGTATCGGACAGCCACGAAGTTGATTCAACCTGCTTCCATTGCGTTAGAGACTTGCACAACCCGGCATAACTGAGCTTCTTCTCGCCCTGTTCGTGCAACTCCTTTTGCAGCGCCAGCCCCTTGTTGAAGACGAACCGACACGAACCAGAAAAGCGGCGCATTTGCCGCTGTTGTTGGCCGTCTGGCATCAGTTCGTACTTAAAGGCTTGAAGTCGCTGCATTCCTTTAATATATTTTGGTCTATGAAAAACATCAATGACATTAGAAGCGGCAGGCACTGTGTTTTTGTTATGCACGTGCATTTGGTCTTTGTCACAAAGTATCGCCGAAGAGTGTTTGATAAGGCGGCAATTGACCGCCTTAAAGAGCTGTTCACTAAAATCTGCGGTGACTTTGAAGCGGAGCTAAAAGAGATGGATGGCGAGGCTGACCATGTTCACCTGCTGGTGAATTATCCCCCCAAGGTTGCCGTGTCTGCGCTGGTGAATAGTTTAAAGGGGGCGTCAAGTCGAGTGCTGCGCAAAGAGCGGCCAGATATAGCGGCCAGGTTCTACTACAAAGGGGTTTTGTGGTCGCCATCCTACTTTGCATCGAGCTGTGGCGGCGCTCCCATCGAGATCATTCGCCAGTACATCGAGCAACAACAAACACCACATTAACCACGGAACGGCTACGCCGTTCTCACCTTATATCCCCGACCTGAAGGACGGGGCTTTACGGTGTCGCGGGTAAGTATAGAGAGCCTATGCCAGATCAGAATTGCGACGCCTCCCATTCCCACTCTTTGGTCTGGAGCAGGTTTTTGTTTTGCGATAAGCACCCTATAATCGGTCCACCATCTCTACGTGGAGTACCTTGATGTCGCTTTGCCCCTGTGGAAGTGATAAGCCATTCACCCACTGCTGCCAACCCTTTCTGGAGGGGACTCAAAGCCCTCAGACCCCAGAGCAATTGATGCGGTCGCGGTTCAGTGCATTCGTCACTCATGATTGGCAGTATGTCTTGCAGACATGGCATCCGGACCACCGCCCGAAGTGCTCGATTGCGGAGCTGGAAGAGGAGTCCACGAAAGGACGCTGGCTCACTCTGGTCGTATTGCAAAGTCATATTGAAGCAGAAGGAAGCCAGGGTAGCGTCGATTTTTGTGCCTGGTTCAAGGATGCAGACGGCCTGCATCTGCACCATGAACTCTCGGCATTCGTCCAGGAGCAAGGGCAGTGGCTCTACACCAAGGGGCGCTTTTTACCCGCCCCTGCCGCATTCAAACTGAAACCCAACATACCCTGCCCCTGTGGCAGTGGTCGTAAATACAAAAAATGCTGTGCGCTAACGGCATCATGAAGCTTATCGCTCGGAGCAGAAGGTTACCCATCCTCGATGGGTATCAGTGCTGGGCTGGTACGCTGCTGGCGCTGGAGGGTGAAGACGGGAGTGGGTGTGACTGCACTTGGACCTTGGCCCCAGCATCTCGCAACATCTGAATCAACCTCGGCTGCTGCTCGCGGGCCAGCCGCTGACCAATCCGCACCATCTCTTCGCGCAGCAGTGGCGTATAACGCACATACTTTTGCCCACTAGGTGTCCGGAAGAACAACACCATGTCCTGGATTTCGCGCTGGGTGAAATGGCTGTGATAGGTTTGTGCCAGCTCGGCGCGCATCCGAGTCCAGGTCAGATACTGCCGAGCCCAACTCTGAATGACTCCCTGGTAGGGGGCCATCGCCGGTTGTTTTCGGATCATATCCCCCAGCACCTGATGGCTCAGAAGCTGATATTGCGCTTTGCCGCCAATCAGATCGGCAAGCTCCAGGGCCAAGTCATCAGCCCGAGCCGTCATACTGACGCAACAGCTAAACAGTACGCCCCACAGAACTGCTTTCATCAAGTCACCCGAATTGGCTTATTTCTCAGCAGGGTAGACACGAATGACTCGCCTGACAAGCGCAATCAGCGCGAGAACATCCACCTTGTGCTATCCGTCAGCGAGGCGGCTTGCGTGGTGACGAGCGCCCTTTCGTCCCCTGGCCAGGACCTCGCGGCGACGTTGAATTCGGCTTTTTATTGCCAGTCTCTTTTCTTACCGGCTCTGCGGCGGTCGAAGCCTGGGAGCCGCGCTGGCCATGCGGCTCACGCTGCCGCGTCATATCCGTATGGCGGGTCAATGCCACGCGCCCTCCGGCCGGATTAGAGGTGCGAGCGGAGCGCCCCTGACGTTCTTCCGGCGGAACCAGATGCTGTGGCCCAGTCCCAATCAGGCGAGCCAACCCTAACTCGAGTAGGGCTTGACGGATCATCGGCCAACCAGCTGGGTCATGGTAGCGTAAGATCGCCTTGTGCAGTCGCCGCCGCCGCTCCCCCTTGGCAACAAACAAAGGTTCCGACTTGTAGGTCACCTTATGCAGAGGATCCAACTCGGAGTAGTACATGGTGGTTGCCGTCGCTAATGGTGACGGATAGAAATTCTGTACCTGATCCAGTTTAAAGTCGTTGGCCTTCAACCATAAGGCCAGGTTGATCATGTCCTGATCCGTCGACCCCGGATGAGCCGAGATGAAATAGGGGATCAGGTACTGCTGCTTGCCCGCCTCGCGCGAATACTGCTCGAATAGCTCCTTGAAGCGGTAATAGCTGCCCATGCCCGGCTTCATCATCTTGGATAGAGGCCCCTCCTCCGTGTGCTCCGGCGCTATTTTCAGGTATCCCCCGACGTGGTATTTGACCAACTCCTTGATATAGCGAGGATCCTCGACCGCCAGATCGTAACGAACCCCGGAGGCAATCAATATCTTTTTGATGCCCTTGAGATCGCGGGCTCGCCGATAGAGATTGATGGTCGGCGTATGGTCAGTATCCATGTGCTGGCAAATAACCGGATAGACACAAGAGGCTCGACGGCAGGTCGCCTCAGCCTTCGGACTCTTGCAACGCAGCTGGTACATGTTGGCCGTCGGGCCACCCAGATCGGATATAACCCCGGTAAACCCCGGCACCCGATCACGGATCTCTTCGATCTCGCGCAAGATGGAGCCTTCGGAGCGACTCTGGATGATGCGCCCCTCGTGTTCGGTGATCGAGCAGAAGGAGCAGCCACCAAAGCAGCCGCGCATGATGTTCACCGAGGTCTTGATCATCTCGTAGGCTGGAATTTTCGCCTTGCCATAGCCCGGATGCGGCACGCGCTGATAGGGCAATGCAAAGACACCATCCATCTCATCTGTGGTCAAGGGGAGCGCCGGTGGGTTTACCCAGACGTAGCGATCACCATGTTTTTGCATCAGAGCCCGCGCACATCCCGGATTGGTTTCCAAGTGGAGAACCCGCGATGCATGGGCATACAACACCTTGTCAGCCTTCACCTTCTCATACGAGGGCAACAGCACATAGGTCTGCTCCCACGGCTTGGGCCGCGCAGGCTGAACGACCACCGCCTTGGCCTCTAGCTCTGGCGAAGCCTTGATATCGGAATCAGGGGCACAAGGAGCCCCCTCCAGATAGGGGTTCGGGATCGGATCGATCCGCCCGAGTTGATCCAGACGGGAAGAGTCCACACCTTGCCAGCCCGGCAACGCCTCCTTACGCAACACGGCGGTGCCACGAATGTCCTGCATCTGGGCAACCGAATCACCGCGGGAAAAGCGATAGGCGATCTCGGCCAGAGGGCGTTCGGCGTTACCAAATACCAGGAGATCGGCCTTGGCATCAAACAGCACCGAGCGTCGAATGGTTTCCGACCAGTAATCGAAGTGGGCAATGCGTCGCAACGAAGCCTCAATCCCGCCGATGACCACGGGCACATCTTTATAGGCCTCCTTACAGCGCTGGGTATAAACCAGCACGGCACGATCGGGCCGTTTACCACCCTCATTTCCCGGGGTATAGGCATCATCGTGGCGTATTTTTTTATCCGCCGTGTAACGGTTGATCATCGAATCCATGTTGCCAGCCGAGACACCAAAGAACAGATTCGGCTTCCCCAGCACCATAAACGGCTCTTTGCTGCTCCAATCCGGCTGGGCAATCATCCCGACCCGAAGACCTTGAGCCTCAAGGAAGCGGCCAATCACCGCCATACCGAAGCTGGGGTGATCGACATAGGCATCGCCGCTGATGATGATGACGTCACAGCTGTCCCAGCCTAACTTTTTCATTTCGGCACGAGACATCGGAAGAAACGGCGCCGGTTTATCGGTACGGTACTTGGGATAGGAGAAAATAGAGATGTCCGGCTGCTGCATACCACGACGCCTGAGGCAAAAATGGGGCGGCATTATAGCCCGTGGACAAAGTGATGGCGAAGAGTATTTAGCCAGCCACGAGCAACGAAAGGAGTAGTAAAGCACCAAAACAAAAGCGCCCCCGAGGGAGCGCTTTTACTTGTTTGCTGGTGGAACAAGCCACCAACACCTGCAAGCTTACAGAATGGTTACATTCTCAGCTTGCGGGCCCTTTTGACCTTGGGTCACGCTGAACTGCACGCGTTGACCTTCAGCCAGGGTCTTGAAACCTTGAGCGTTGATTGCTCTGAAGTGTACGAATACATCCGGGCCTTGGTCCTGCTCGATGAAGCCGAAACCTTTAGTCTCGTTGAACCATTTTACCTTG
>RRZU010115484.1_pt1 | contig 11107 bp, 12 predicted proteins | sample 2165561 | NCBI WGS metagenome assembly RRZU01 (sample SAMN10456909, study PRJNA506462) | wastewater metagenome | isolation source: wastewater sludge | place: USA: Moscow, Idaho | reverse complement strand
GCTCACTTAGGTACAGACTTTGCAGCACCTAAAGGAAGAACTATTTATGCAGCAGGAGATGGAAGAATTGAATTTGCAGGAACTAAAGGTGGTTATGGAAAAACTATTATTATAAATCATGGTAATGGATATAAAACATTATATGGACATCAAAATGGTTTTGCAAAAGGAATTAGACAAGGTATGAGTATCAAAAAAGGTGAACTAATTGGTTATGTAGGAAATACAGGGCTTAGTTCTGGACCTCACTTACATTTAGGTTTATACAAAAATGGTACTGCAATTGATGCAATGACTGTCTTAACAAAACCTAAAATTGATGGATTAGAAGCAAAAGAAAAAGCTACTTTCTTAGCAAATACAAAAGCAATTCAAAAAATATTTGATGATGAAGTTAAAAATGACCAAAGAACAGTTCCAACAAGACTTGATAGACTTACAGATAAAAGCGAAATAAATATTTTATAATATAAATAAGGATAGAAATGGCTTTACTCAATAATGACAAAGATGTTCTACCTTTAAGTAGTATTTCTGAGCTTTTAAATGCAAAAATTCGTACGTTAAAGATGTATGAAGATAAAAAACTATTCCCACTAAAAAACAATAAGCTTAAAAAACTTTACTCTATAAATGATATAAAAATTATAGCTTTTGTTCACTATCTTGCTAATATAAAAAAAATTAATGCAAATGGAATAAGTTATATCTTAACAATGATTGAAAATAATATGGATGAAAAAAATAGAAATGATTTTCTAGATATGATAGAAAATAAACTTGAAAATATCTCTCAAAGTGATATTCAAGATTTAGAATCTTTTTAAATAAGCAATTAAATAGAGAATAAAACCAATAGAAAATTTCTATTGATTTATTTACGAAATGACGAGCTTGCAACTATTGATAAAAACTCATCTTTAGTTTTCTTATTTGATTTAAAAAGCCCTCTTAATGCTGAAGTTACTGTTGTTGAACAAATCTTTTCAACCCCTCTCATTTCCATACACATATGACGTGCATCAATCATAACTGCAACACCTTTTGGTTTTAAATGTTCATTTAAAGCATCACAAATCTGCTCTGTTAATTGCTCTTGAATTTGTAATCTTCTTGCAAAAACATCCACAACTCTTGGTATTTTTGATAGTCCAATAACTTTTCCATTTGGAATGTAAGCCACATGTGGTTTTCCAATAATTGGTAACATATGATGTTCACATTGAGAATAAAACTCTATATCTTTTACCACAACCATTTCATCATTTGTTGATGTAAAAAGAGCTTTTTGAATAATCTCTTTTGGATCTTGTTTATAACCACTACACATAAACTCATAGGCTTTTCTAACACGACTTGGAGTATCTTGTAAACCTTCTCGATTTATATCTTCACCAACATGTTCAAGCATTTTTTTAATTGCATTTTCAAACTCTATATCACTACTCATTAAACGTTTCCTTTAAATTTATATTTCTTATTTATTTGGATTTACTAAGTTTACTAAATCCAACCTTTCTTTTTAAATATTACAATTGGTGTGATTGCTGCAATTATCATAAAAGTAATTGAAAACACATAACCATATTCCCAATGCAACTCAGGTATAAAATCAAAGTTCATCCCATAAATACTAGCTATTAGTGTGGGTGGTAAAAACATTACATTTACAATTGTAAATATTTTCATAACTTTGTTTTGTTCAATACTTAAAATACCAATAAATATATTTTGAAGATAATCTAATCTTTCAAAATTAAAATTTGTATGGTCAATTAAAGATTTAATATCTTTTAACATAATTGGTAAATCATTTTTTTCATCAGTAAATTTTTGAGATTTTAAAAGTGAAGTTAAAATTCTTTGTTTATCTGTTAAATTTTCTCTTATAATCATATTTAAATCTTCAAATGTAGAAATTTTTTCCAGTATTTCTTGGTCATCATTTGAATAATCAGTAAAAACATGTTTTCTGATTTTTGTTATCTCTTTAGATAAATTTTCAATAGTATCAGCATCAGCATCAATTCTAATATCAATAATCTTACAAAAAATAGAATAGCCATTTTTAAATTCTCTTGGCAATAACATAAGTTTTTCTATAAAAATATTAAAACTTTCGAGTTTTTTATATCTAACTGAAATTAACAATGAACCTTGTAAAATAAATGATACAGTTTCATTATATGCTGATTTAGCATCATCAACTAAAAAATAACTATTTATTTCTATTTTATTTTTTTCTTCTCTATATCTTGAACTTAGCTCAATCTCTTCACTCTCTTGTTTTGTAGAAAATTTCATATCAAATAAACTTTCAATAGCTTTAACTTCTTCAAGAGTTGGAAGAAGCATATCAATCCAAATCACATCATTTTTATTTTCAATATTATCTAAAGAGTCAATACCTTCAACTACAAAAAGCTTATTTCCTTTTTTTATATAACAGTTAATCAAAGATACTCCTTTTCAAGCGTTTATCATGGTTCCCATATTCCAAATAGGCATAAATATTGCCAATACAATCCAAAGTATTAAAGCCATAATCACAATCAAAAATATAGGTTGTATTAAAGACGTTAGCAAATTCATTTTATCATAAAATCTATTTTTATAAATCTTTCTTATTTCACCTATTGTAATACCCAAAGAGTTTGAAATCTCTCCTGTATTTATAAGATTTAAAACTATATCATCAAATATATTTGTTTTTAAAAAAGAGTCATTGATACTTTTTCCATTTTGTAATAAATTATCAATTAGTGCTATTTTATCTAACAAATATTTGTTTTTTAATAAAATTTTTGATGAAATAAAGGCTTTGTGAAATTCATAATTTGATTTTAGCATTATATCTATTACTAAAAACAATTTATAAAGTTGCATATTTAAATAAACATCTTTAACTAAGAATATTTTTTCAATCAAAAGCTTATGAATCACGTATTCGAAATTTTTATTATATTTATAAAAAAATATAAGCCCAAAAGAAAATACCAGTAGAAATAAAAAAATCAAGTAAGAATAGTTTTCTAAAATATGCTGTGTTTCCAATAATATTTCAGTTGCAAGGGGTAATTGATTTTGGCTTTGTTCAAAAATCATTTTAAATTTTGGAATAACAAAAGTAAAAATCGATATTAATGAAATAAAAAAACTTATGATTAAAATTATGGGATATGATATTGCTTTTATAAAACTCTTTTTAATTTCTGAATCTTCAGTTAACAACTGACTCAATGCTTTCATATTTGAAGCTAAGTTTCCATATTTTTGAGATATTTCTAAAAAAGATAAAACTATATGATTAATCTGAAAATTATCCAAGTTTTCACTTATTGATTTTCCATTTGATAAACTATATTTAATAGCTTTTAAAAATTCTAAGATATTTTTATCTTTTTTATTTTTTATCAAAATTTCAAGGGCATCATTTATGTTTATATTTGCTTGTAACATCAAATTTAATTCATAAAAAAGTAGATTTAACTTTTTGTCATTTATTCTTTTTTTATTAAAATAGTTTAAATCAAATGTTTTTTTGTACTCTTCAATACTAATTATATTTTTAGGAAGTTTTTCATTTGTGATATTACTACTTTCAAGTGTAATTTCTTTTATAAAACTTGCATCTTGATATTTTATTTTATACTTTTTCATCAGTATGAAATCACTTTATAAACTTCATCTAAAGAAGTAATATTTTCTTCAACTTTTTGTTTTCCATCATCTAACATAGTTTTAAATTTTATAGTTTTAAGATACTCTTTTATTTCATTTATATCTGATTTTTTAAATATAAAAGAAGATATCTTTTCATCAATTCTTAAAATCTCAGCAATATTTGATCTATCATAATACTTTGTAAAATTACATTTTTCACACCCTTTTGCTTTACAAAAATTACAATAGTTCAAAACTAATCTTTGTGCCATAATCAGTTTTAATGTACTAGAAATCAAAAATGGATCTGCATCTAAATCTACAAGTCTAGAAATAGTCTCAACGGCATTATTAGCATGAATACTAGCAATCACTAAGTGTCCAGTAAGAGACGCTTGTAGGGCAATATCCAAAGAAAACTTATCTCTGTTTTCTCCAATAAAAATCACATCTGGATCTTGTCTTAAAATATTTTTTAATACAAGTTCAAAACTAAGTCCTATTTTATTGTTTATTGCAACTTGACAAATTGAATCTATTTTATATTCAATAGGATCTTCAACTGTAATAATCTTTTTTTCTTCACTATCTAACTCTTTTAAAATAGAGTATAAAGTTGTAGTTTTACCACTTCCTGTTGGTCCGGAAATCAATATCAAACCTTGAGTTAATTTTAATGACTCATTTAAAATTTCAAGTAAATTCGAAGATAATCCTAAAGTTCTTAGATTTTTATTTATATTTTTATTATCTAAAACCCTTAAAACAATTGATTCTGAATCAATTGTAGGCATAGTTGAAACTCTAAAATCAAAATTCTTTTCATTAATTTCTAAAGAAAATCTTCCATCAAGTGGAATTCTAACTTGAGTAATATCTAAGTTAGAAATTAATTTAATATAAGAAGAAATATATTTAAAAAAATCATATTCAAAGGCAAAAAATGTTTTTAATCTTCCATCAACTCTAAATTTAAATAAAATCAAATCCATATATCTTTCAATATGTATATCACTAGCTCGTAATTCAACAGAGAAAAGCAATACTTCTTCTAGAAAATCACTTATATATTTTTCAAAACTATTCTGAAAAATCGACTTAGAAGCTAAATTAAATAAAGCTATTTTTTTATCAAGATTACTTAAAATAAATAAAAGCTCAAGCTCATTAATCTCTTGATAACTAATCAATTTATCAAAATCATCTTTTACTGTTAGAAGATTTGAGTTAGAACAAACTGCAATTTTTAGATATATATTATCCTCATAAATAGGAATTATTTTATTATTGATAAAATATTCTTTCCCATACTTTTCAAATAACGAATAATCAATAAATGTTTTTAAGATACTCTTCATCTGCTAACTCCAATCTTATTTTTTTATTTTTATTTTCTAAAACAATGGAATTTCTGTTAATTTCATTAACTTTAAATCCATCAATTATCTCACCTTCTTTTAACCAAATATCATTTATTAAAATATATTCAGCAATTATCGCTTTTAGTTCATAACTATTTTGTGAAATTGGTATTTTAGTGATTTTAATTTCCTTAGCTATTTCAGATTTCTTTTTAACTATAGGTTTTATTTTCTCAAATTTTTTTATATAAAATTTATTTAGATCAATTTTTAAATCAAAAAAATGTGCATTTAAATCTTTTTTATCAGACATAGTAATTAAATTTATTTTTGTAAAACTATTTATATTTTCAATCTCTTTTATAAATAAAGGAAGTTGTTCTATTTTTGCTTCTATTTTTAAATCTACAATATTCTTTTTATTATTTAAAGAAAGAATTTCTATATTATTTTCCTTTGCCCTATTTTCAAGATTTGAGAAAAATTCTAAAAAAGAACCTTGAAATTTCTTATTTTCATACTCTTTAAAATTTATTTTGTTTTTTATGGCAATTGGTTCTTCTAAAACAAAAAAAGAACTTGAGAAATAATACAAAAGATATAAAAGCAAAAGAGGCAAAAGATATAGTTCAATTTTAGTTTTTAATGAAGCATTGGCAAATTTATTATTTATATAAGTTAACATAAGCTGTCACCTCATAGAGTTCCTTTTTTTCATCAAAATATATTGATGAAGAAATCAAACTTTTTTTATACTCTTTTAAAAATAGATATAAGTTATCTTTAATTTGGGAATTTAGAACAATTTTTATTTTTGGTTTTTTATATTCAAAAGATATTATTTGTAAACTATATTTATTTAGGTTTTCTAAAATTCCATTAAAATCATTTTCAAGGCTTACAAAAGTATGCTCTTTTTTGAATTCTTCGTAATTTAAACTTTGAGTATTTGTTGTTGGATTTTCAATTTTTTGTGAACTATTTTGTTCTATATAATAAATGCAAATATATACTAATATAAAAAGGTAAATCAAATAAAAAATGAAACTATTATTTTTTCTCTTATTTATATTTCTTAAATTGCTTTTTTTATTTCTTTGAGAATATTTATCTTTTAGTTCTTTTAGTTCATCTGCTTTTATTTTTTTATAGTTATTTACTTTTGTATTAAATTTTTTATTTATAAAATCAAGAAATTCTTCAATAGTTAAAGAAAATTCAATAGCTTGATAGTAATAAAAAACACCATTTTTATATAAACAAAAAAACTTATCTGTAAGATATAAATCTAATCCTTCACTAATATCATCATAAAAAAGCTCAAAAACTTGAAATTCTGCATTTGTGAATTTATTATCTATAAGAATAATTTGATACTGTTTTAGTTCTTGAAGATATGTAGTATAAATCAAATCATTACTTGAGTATTCTTTATTATTTAAATTCAAAGATGTCGTAACAAAATTTTTTAAACTATTATTATCTATTTCTTCTGAAACATCTAGCTCAAGTGAAAAGATTTGTTCTGTTGAAATATAATTTATCATAAAGCAATCCATATATAATTTTTTTAGTTATTAAAAATTATACAATAAAGAGCTTAAGGCAAGATATAAAATAATATTTTTATTTATTTAATAAGTGGATTGTTTAGTGTAATATAAAGAAGAGGTAGTTCCTCTTCTTTTAGAAAGTTACGTCGTAACCTAAGTCTTTAAGTCCTTGTCTGTCTTTTGTCCAACCTTTTTTGATTGAAACAAAAAGCTCTAAATAGCACTTTTTACCTGTTAGTTTTTCTATTTTTTCTCTTGCATCTTTTCCAATTCTTTTAATTGCAACTGCATTTTTTCCAATAATCATACCTTTTTGAGTAGATTTTTGAACAATAATAGTAGCTTTTACAACATCTACATTATCTTTTTCTTCAACTTTATTGATTAGAACATCTGTTTCATATGGAATTTCATCTGAAATATTTTCAAAAATTGATTCTCTAATAAACTCTTTAAATAAATCTCTCATATTTTCAGTAGTCATAATTTCTGGATCAAATAAATATGGATGAACTGGTAAATGTTTTACAACATCATTTAAAATATCAGCTTTTGTAGTTTGTTTTTTTATAGAAATTGGAATTACAGCTTCGTATCTATCACTGTATTTTTCATATTCTTTGATTTTTTCTAAAACTTCAGCATTTGATACAAAATCAATTTTTGTAAGAAGTAAGATGTGTTTTACATTTTTCTTATTTTTTACTAAAAAATCTTCATAATGTGAAACTTTATCAGTAATAGGTGCTAAAAATAAAATTAAATCACAATCACCCATTGCTTTTAATGCCTCATCAAGCATAAATTGATTTAATAGTTTTTCAGTTTCATGAATACCTGGTGTATCCACAAATACAATTTGATCATCATTGTGCATTACAATAATATTTGATCTTTTTCTTGTAGCATTTGCTTTGTGTGAAACCATCGCAATCTTTTCACCAACAAGCCAATTTAATAGTGAACTTTTACCAGCATTCGGTCTTCCTACTACTGATACGTATCCGCATTTTGTCATTTTTATCCCTTTGTAATCAATACGAAGTTTTCTTCGTAAAATCTAATTTTTTGCATTATACTATAAAATTATGATATTTAAAAATTTGAGAGATAAATAATGATTTGAAAAAGAATAATTTATCTTTTTCTAAAGCTTAAACTTTGTAATAAATCGTTTTTTGTAATTATTTCATTATTATTTAAATCAGCAATAGTTCTTGCTACTTTTAAAACTTTATTTATACTTCTAAAAGAGAGCTGATAATTTATTTTAGCTTTTTCTAGAATATTTTCTGATTCATCATCTAAAATACAATATTTTTTTATATCCTCATCCCTTAACTTTCCATTTAATTCACTTTGCCCTCTTTTCTTTTGTTTTATAAAAGCACTTATTACTTTTTCATGCAATTCTTTTGAACTTACAAAGTTTTTATTATCAGAAAAACTATCGTTCATAACAACATATAAATCAATACGATCCAAAAAAGGCTCACTTAATCTACCTTTATATCTTTGGATTTCCATTTCATTACATCTACACTCTTTTACACTAGAAAGTAAATTGCCACAAGGACACGGATTCATAGCTGCAATGAAAATAAATTTTGTTTCATACATGATTTTTGTATTTACTCTTGAAATCAAAATTTTATTATCTTCTAAGGGTTCTCTTAAGGCTTCTAAAATTGATTTAGAAAAATGTGGCAATTCATCAAAGAACAAAATACCGTTGTTACTAAGAGCTATTTCTCCCATTTTTGCGTTTGAACTACCTCCTCCAAAAATTGAAGATTTAGTTGAACTATGATGTGGACTTCTAAATGCTCGAATTGGTAGAAAATCCACCTCTTTATAATCTAATGATTGAAGTTTTGCTTTTTCTAAAATTTCTTCTAAATTCATAGGTGGCATAATATATTTTAGTCTTTTTGAAATCATTGACTTACCACATCCAGGGCTTCCTTCAAAGATTATATTATGGCAACCAGCAGAGCTTATAACAGCTGCATTTTTAGCCATATCTTGACCTATTACATCTTGAAAATCATCTATATAATTTGTATCAAAATAGTACTCTATTTCATTTATTTTTAATACTTTATATTCTAATGGATTTTTTTTAAATAAAAACTCTTCTTTTTTATTTGATTTAATAAAATTAATAGCATCATCTAAATTTTTTACACAATAGATTTCTAAATTTGGAATATTTGAGAGTTTTTTTGCACTTTCTTCACAAACTAAAACTTTATTTATAAGATTCTTTTTTGTTAAAGATAAAATAATAGGAAAAATTGAACTTGTATCTTTTATATTCCCATCAAGAGATAATTCACCAAAAAAATATATGTCATTAAAATCAATATTTTTTTGATCATAAAAAGCTATCTGTAAAGCTATTGCCAAGTCAAAATGAGTACCTTTTTTATTTATTTCAGAAGGTGAGAGATTAACAGTTATTTTCAAAGGTGGAAATTTAAATCCATTTGTTAAAAGTGCAGATTTTACCCTATCCTTAGATTCACTAATACTTGTACTAATCATTCCAACAATAGTAAAGGTAGGCAAGCCTTTTGTAAAAGTGGACTCAACATCAATGCTTATGGCATCTATTGTATCTAAAGAGGCTGACTTTATAATTTTCATATTTTACCCTTTAAAAAATAATATTTTTAATTATATAATAAAAGGCCTTAAATCAAATATCTTCTATTTTAACTTCACTTGCTATAATATGAAAAAAATATAGGAATTAATACATATGTCATCACTTACAAATTGCCCTGAATGCAATCATGAAATATTATCAAGACTTGGAACTGTCTGCCCTGAATGTGGTCATACAATTGGATATTTTAATGGAGATAGAAAAAGAAAAGTTTATGGGAAGTTTTTTGCATTAACTGTATTTGCACCATTTATATCACTTATTACAATATTATTCGCTTCACAAAATAAATATACAATGATAGTAGGAACACTGATTTATCTATTTTTAGCTGTAAAATCTTGTCCATTATTATTTAAAGAAATTTTTTTTACAAGTTTTGAGAAAGTGTTTTTTTGGTTAATTTGGATTATTGCAAATAGTATAATATTTTCTTTAATATTTAATATCACTCAAAAGGGTTTTGAGTAGAATAAAAGGGAAAGGAATAAAAGATAAATTATTTTTTATCTTTTAACTTCTTTTTCCACTCTTTTTCAAATTTTTTTCTTTTAATTATTGACAGATGTTCTATAAATAAATGACCTGCTAAATGCTCCATCTCATGTTGCCATGCAACTGCTAGAAAATCTTCGCATTCCATTATTTGTTTTTGACCATTTCTATCAAAATATTCAACTATTATATGCTTTGCTCTTGTAACATCTTCACTAAAACCAGGAACACTTAAACACCCTTCAGTGAATACTTGAGTACCATCTTTGTGAGTAATTATAGGATTGATAGCTTCAATTAAATCATTTTTATCTTGAATATCTTCTTCATTTGGTAAATTGATTATCAAAACATGTAATGGGATTGCAACTTGAATTGCAGCTAGTCCAACGCCTGTTTCAGCCATCATAGTTTCATACATATCATCTAAAAGAGTGTGCAGTTTTGAATCAAACTGCTCCACATCTTTAGATTTTAATCGAAGTAATTTGTTTGGATAAGTTATAACTTCTCTAATCATTGCAATTCTTATTTATGTTTAGTTATAACTTCGTCAATTAAACCATAAGCACAAGCTTCATCAGCACTCATAAAATTATCTCTTTCTGTATCTTTTTCAATAGTTTCAATAGTTTTTCCAGTTTGTTCTGCAATCATTGCATTTAAACTATCTTTCATTCTTTGAATCTCTTTAGCTTGAATTTGGATATCAGTTGATTGACCTTGAGCACCACCTGATGGTTGGTGAATCATTATTCTAGAGTTAGGTAAAGAATATCTCTTACCTTTTACACCAGCTGATAATAAAAATGCGCCCATAGATGCTGCTTGTCCTATACAAATAGTACAAACATCAGGTTTGATATAATTCATAGTATCATAAATTGACATACCACTTGTAATTACTCCACCTGGAGAGTTTATATATAAATAGATATCTTTATCTGGATCTTCAGCTTCAAGAAAAAGTAACTGAGCAACAATAGTTGACGCAACTTGGTCATTTACTTCTCCACTTAACATAATAATTCTATCTTTTAGAAGTCTTGAATAAATATCGTAACTTCTTTCCCCTCTACCGCTTTTTTCAACTACATATGGTATATAACTCATATTCATTCCTATAATTATTTTCCTAATTTTTCATCTAATAATTTAGAGATAACTTTCTCTTCAATCATAGACATTTTAATAGCTGGTAAGTATCCAGCTTCTTGGTATTGTTTTACAACTTCTTGTGGGTTTTGTCCCATTTGCATTGCTTCATAATAAAGAACTTGCATAACTTCTTGATCAGATACTTGAACATTTTCAGCTTTTGCTAATGCATCGATAATGAATGTAGCTTTTACAGAATTAACTGC
>RRZU013314029.1_pt1 | contig 11108 bp, 6 predicted proteins | sample 2165561 | NCBI WGS metagenome assembly RRZU01 (sample SAMN10456909, study PRJNA506462) | wastewater metagenome | isolation source: wastewater sludge | place: USA: Moscow, Idaho | reverse complement strand
GAATATCCGGAGCCAAAAGCTCCAAAAGATAAGGCCCCGCATTTCTGCAGGGCCTTGATGTTGCTGGCTCCTCGACCTGGGCTCGAACCAGGGACCTACGGATTAACAGTCCGGCGCTCTACCGACTGAGCTATCGAGGAACACTTGAGTCGTCGCGAACGACGAAGACAAAATTATAGGCAGGTATTAGGCGAACGTCAATCACTATATGGAAAAAATGAATCACAAAACGGTGTATCAGAAGACGCGGGCGGGCGATGATGCCGTCAAGCAGCGCACACGTCTCATACAGCGTAATACCCGAATGGTATTGATTCTGGTTGATGGTGCGTCGTCAGTCGAAGAACTTGCACGCAAGATCGGAAACACGTTGTTGGCTGAATCCGCATTGATAGACTTGCAACAAGCCGGGCTTATCGAGCCTAAGCTTGAGTCATTCGGCGTGTCGTCCAAAGCGACAAACAGTTCTTTGCCGTTGCAGGACGGCGACAGCACGAAAGACGGAGGCGATGCATTACTCAAGGGCGACCGAAACATTGATGTAAACCAAGTTGATCAAACATCAATGATTGGGTACAACCTTGCCGATAAAAAAACCGCATCAGGGCAGCCTCTACAGCATACGAAACACGTGGTGCACGGCGCTGCAATAACCGAAACCAGCATTTCAGCAATGCAGCTTACGGATACTTCGGGCGCTGCTACATCGGGTTCTGACTCGTTGGCCCCGTCTGGCCCTGTACCTGAAGCAGGCTCAGTGAAGCAGGTGGAGCAACAAGGACGCGCAGCCCCCTCTGCTGAGATTAGTGTCTTCAGCCTTTTTCCGCAGGAGGATGGGAACTCAAATTTGCGGCCTGAATATGTCGCTGCGAGCGAGAAGGGCGCCATTAAGGATGGCGCTGACAAACAGAAAAGGCAGGTGGAAAAGACTGATTCTCAGCCTTGCGAAGAAGTGCTGGCCCAGGATTTGACCGATCTGCGGCGGCTAAGGGAAAAAAGAGCCCGTTTCTGGGGCAAATTTCTGGTTGGCGTTTTCATCTTTCTCACGCTTGCGGCGGCGAGTGTGTTTCTGTTTCCTTTTGAGCGTTTTCGGCCAGAGATTGAGGCCTCGATTCTCCAAGCGATTGGTCGTGAGACTAAGGTTAGTACTCTGCACGTCGCTCTGACCCCGTCACCTGCTATTGTCCTTGGCGATGTCCTTCTGGGGGAAGGTAAGGGGGCGATACGTATCAGTGAAATTCGCTTGTATCCCGTGTTGAGTTCACTGTTTGTTTCGCGCAAGTTGTTTAATAAGGCCGCTTTTGTTGGTATCGAAATTTCCCAGGAACAGCTTGTCGGTGTGGCTGACGTTGTGAACCGTTTGTCGGCCGGCACGGATGCTATGCAGATCAAAGACATTGTGTTCGAGCGTGCAGGTCTGGTTTTTCCCGGAGGCGCCTTGGATGGTTTGTTCGGTGAGCTTGTGACTCAGGAGCGCCAGCCAGGCATTCATCTGCAGTCCGCAGATCGGCAGTTTCGGGTGAAATTTCCCGTTAATCAGAAGGCGGAAGAGGGGCAGGGATTTGCTTTTGAAACGTTCGGTTGGCGCCCGGCGCCGGGTAATGCTTGGGTAATCGACTCAATGAAATTGAGCGGATTGGTTTATCCACATCGCATCGATATTCAGGATTTCGAGTTAAGCACGATGGACGGAGTGCTCAGCGGATCTGCTGTAATAGAGAGTGAGAGTAAACGCGCTATCCTGCGTGGCGTGCTGTCATTCGAGCGTTTGAATGCGGTACGAATTGCTGAGGCCTTTGGCCAGGCTCCGTTGCTTCAGGGGGAGCTTGCTGGGGATCTTCGCATTGCCGTGCCTTTGACGGATGCTCGTGGGTGGCTGGTGGCTACAGAGGCTGAGGGCAGGTTAAGCACCCATCGCGGCAGTCTGCGGAATGTGGATGTTGCCGAAGCAATCCGACGGGGGGTGGGGAGGCCTGTGCAAGGCGGGGCAACTTCCTTCGAGCAACTCAGTGCTCGTTTTACTATCAAGGCGGGGAGCATGCAATTCACGCCGATTCAGTTCTCTTCGGGGCTTCTTCAATCACGAGGAGGGATTGAGGTGACAGAAAGCGGTAAATTGAGTGGCCGTTTCGACGTGCAGATGCGGGGTAGTGCGAATCAATCCAAAGCATTGATTTATCTTGCTGGAAGTTTGAAAAATCCAGTCACGCAACAAGAAAAATAAAAAAACGCCGGAAATTCCGGCGTTTTTTTGTTGATCGATCGGATAGTTAGAGAACTTTAGCGATTGCTTTTGAAACGTAATCAAGGTTCTGAGAGTTGAGGGCCGCGAGACAGATTCGACCCGAACTGACGGCGTAAATACCGAATTCACTTTGCAGCACGGCAACTTGTTCTTGGGTAAGGCCCGTATACGAAAACATCCCACGTTGACGGGTTATAAAACCTGGATCTTGAGTAACACCCTGTGCCTTTAGTGCCTCAACGAGTCCTGAACGCATCAAGCGGATGCGGTTTCGCATGTTGCTCAAGTCCGCTTCCCATTCGGCCCGCAATTCTGGATTGGTAAGTACTGCTCCGACGATCGCGGCGCCATGCGTTGGCGGGTTTGAGTAATTGGTGCGGATGATTCGCTTGAGTTGCGACATCACGCGTCCTGCCTCATCGCGGGAGGATGTGATGACCGACAATGCACCAACGCGCTCGCCATAGAGCGAGAAAGACTTTGAGAAGGAACTGGAGACAAAGAATTGCAGGCCCGATGCAACAAACAGGTCGAGAGCCACCGCGTCTTCGCTGATCCCGTCAGCGAAACCCTGGTAGGCCATGTCGATAAAGGGAAGTAAGCGCTGCTCGCGAACCACTTCGATGATCTCGCGCCATTGCGATTCGTCAAGGTCTGCGCCTGTTGGGTTATGGCAGCAAGCATGCAGGACAACGATCGACCCAGCAGGAAGGTTGGCCAGCTTGGCTTTCATGGCCGGGAAGTTCACGCCGCGTGTTGCCGGTTCGTAATACGGATAGGTTTCAACCGGAAAGCCCGAAGCTTCAAACAGGGCTCGGTGGTTTTCCCAGCTGGGGTCGCTGATGAAAACGGTTGCCTGCGGCTGAAGACGCTTGAGGAAATCCGCGCCAATACGCAGCGCGCCTGTCCCGCCGAGAGCCTGGCATGTGACGACACGTCCTTCTGCAAGGATGCTCGAGTCACTCCCAAACAAGAGTGCCTGAACTGCCTGGTTGTAGAGCGGAATGCCCTCGATCGGCAAGTAGCCCCGAGCTGGTGCTGCTTCCAATCGGGCTTTCTCTGCCTTTTTTACAGCATTGAGTAGAGGAATTTTTCCGTTGTCATCAAAGTAAACGCCGACTCCCAGATTGACTTTAATGGGGCGGTTGTCAAGGACGAAGGCTTCGTTCAGTCCCAGGATAGGGTCACGTGGAGCGAGCTCCACCGCCGAAAAGAATGAGGTCAGGGAAGAATTCATCAGCAAGCTACTCTTAGTATCCGATACGGTCTCGTTGGATCAACGACAGGTCGTTGTGCACGTACCATTGGGTTATCAAGGAAAAACGAGGACAATGTCGATTGCTTTTTATCATTCATAAGAGTGATGCAAAGCATTACGAACATTAGAGAATACCATATGCCGCCGAGTCAGCAAGAAACCCAGCAACCGTCAGTGCGCCATTTTCCTGAAAGTCCTTTTCGACTGCATCAGCCGTTTGAACCTGCCGGGGATCAACCTTATGCAATTCAACAACTCGTTGAGGGGCTCGGGGATGGGCTGTCTTTTCAGACTTTGCTTGGAGTAACAGGCTCGGGAAAAACCTTCACGATGGCCAATGTCATTGCGCGGACTGGGCGCCCTGCCTTGGTCCTTGCGCCGAATAAAACGCTGGCGGCGCAGTTGTATTCTGAATTCCGAGAGTTTTTCCCGGAGAATGCCGTCGAGTACTTTGTTTCATACTACGACTACTATCAACCTGAGGCTTATGTGCCTGCTCGTGATCTGTTCATCGAGAAAGATTCTGCGATCAACGAACACATCGAGCAGATGCGTCTCTCAGCCACAAAAAGCCTGCTGGAGCGGCGCGATTGCGTGATTGTGGCAACGGTTTCCTGTATTTATGGGATAGGCGATCGAGACGAGTACCACAAAATGATCCTTACCATGCGAGTAGGGGATCACATGGGGCAACGGGATGTCATCAAGCGACTCGTCGAGATGCAGTACGCGCGCAACGAAACCGATTTTCAGCGAGGTACCTTCCGTGTCCGCGGTGACGTGATTGACGTCTTTCCGGCAGAGCATGCAGAGCATGCCATCCGGATTTCACTATTCGATGATGAAATCGACGGCTTGCAACTCTTCGATCCGCTAACTGGCCACCTGCAGAAAAAACTCACTCGATTTACAGTATTTCCTTCCTCTCACTATGTCACGCCTCGATCCACCGTGCTACGGGCGATCGAAGCGATTAAAGACGAGTTACGCGACCGGATTGCCTATTTCAATGTGGAAGGGCGACTTGTCGAAAGTCAGCGCATCGAGCAGAGGACACGTTTTGATCTGGAAATGCTCGATCAACTAGGCTTCTGCAAGGGGATTGAAAATTACTCAAGGCATCTTTCTGGACGCCAGGCGGGTGATCCACCTCCGACATTACTGGACTACCTGCCTGCGGATGCATTGATGTTCATCGATGAATCTCATGTTGCTGTCCCGCAGGTAGGTGCAATGTACAAGGGGGATCGTTCACGGAAGGAAAACCTTGTTCAATACGGTTTCCGGCTACCCTCGGCACTGGATAACCGGCCACTCAAGTTCGAAGAATACGAAGCCTTGCTGCGCCAGACAATCTTTGTTTCGGCAACCCCTGCCGAATACGAGCGTACGCATCAGGGGCAGGTTGTCGAACAGGTTGTTCGCCCGACCGGGCTCGTCGATCCCCAGATCATTGTGCGACCAGCAGCAAGCCAGGTTGATGACCTTCTCTCTGAAATCCGTTTGCGTGTGGCACGAGAAGAGCGCGTTCTGGTAACCACACTGACGAAACGGATGGCCGAGGAACTGACGGATTACCTTGGAGAAAACGGCGTCAAGGTTCGCTATCTTCACTCGGATATTGATACCGTAGAACGAGTTGAAATCACCCGTGATTTACGACTCGGTCATTTTGCCGTGCTTGTTGGCATTAATTTGTTACGCGAGGGGCTTGATATTCCGGAAGTGTCGTTGGTGGCCATTCTCGATGCGGACAAAGAAGGGTTCTTGCGCTCTGAGCGTTCACTGATCCAAACGATTGGGCGTGCCGCCAGGCATATTCTGGGAACCGCAATCCTGTATGCAGACCGGGTGACAGATTCGATGCGTCGGGCGATGGACGAGACCGAGCGACGGCGGATGAGGCAGATCGCGTTCAATGCCGAGCACGGTATTACCCCTCGGAGCGTGAGCAAGCGTATTCGCGACATCATTGACGGTGTCTATGATCAGGCTGCACAGGCGCGTGAGCTCAAGGCGTCGGAAGATAACCAGTCCGGGGAGGCGCTTAAAGAAATGAACGAAAAACAGCTGACGCGCGAGATCAAGCGCCTCGAACAGGCAATGGGCAAGTTCGCCCAGAATCTCGAGTTCGAAAAAGCAGCCCAACTTCGGGACGAGTTATTCCGTGCAAAAGCGCTTTTGTTCGGCACGGCTAATCATGACGGTGAATGATGTGCTTAATGCCACAACCGCGAAAATAAACGGTCATATGCGCGTATTGTTTGTTTGTGTTGGCAATATTTGCCGCTCTCCCTCAGCAGAGGGAGTTTTTCGTAACCTTCTTCGCAAGCGTGCGCTAACTGATTGCATAGAATCCGACTCCGCAGGAACAGCGTCGTATCATGTCGGCGAAGCCCCTGATTCCCGCTCACAACAAGCGGCACGGCAGCGCGGCTATGATCTTTCGGCAATCCGGTCGCGAAAGCTGGTTGCCGCCGACTTCGAACGCTTCGATCTTGTTCTGGCCATGGATGGCGGGGTGCTTGCCGAATTGCGACGCCTCTGCCCGCCTGCGCATAAGGAGAAAGTACATCTCTTCATGGATTTTTCGGCTACAAGAAATGGTGCTGATGTCCCTGATCCCTACTACGGCGGCAGTGATGGCTTCGAGCGTGTTCTTGACATGATTGAGCCCGGTGCCCAAGGGGTACTGGATGCCTGTTTGGCGTACAAGCGATTACCCGACTGATCGATACTGCGGAGGAAAGGAAACGGATGACACTGCCAAGAAAAAAGGCCCACGATATCTCGAGGGCCTTTTTCTTGCCTAGTTGTAGGCTGGTATGCAGCTCGCTTTTGATGTTACTTCTGCGTCTCAACCATGATCAGGGGTTCCTGACTGGCTTGTGCCGGGGCAGGTCGGCGACGGCGTGGGCGCGCGATTTCATCTTCCTGCTGCTCCGGTAACGAGTTTTGAGTTTTCGCCTGGCTTGTTTCGACCATGACCAGACCACTGGACTCTAGTGCTTGCGAAATATCAAGCGCAGCAGCCTTCTGTTCCGGGGCTGAGGAGGTTTGAATTTCGGAACTGACACTGGTTTCGAGTGCAGGGGCAGGTGAAAGGGGCGCCGTTTCAGTAGCTTCTGCAATGTTTGAAACATCCACGGCGGTATTCGAAACGGTATCAGCAAGAGCTGGTGTGGTCGTCGCGGTCGGGTGTTCAGGCGCACTGGCCTCCGCAGGTTTTGCTTCGAGGGCAATGGCGGGTTCCGTGGTCGTTGCGGTGCCAACAGCTTCAGCGGGGATGGCGGGAGCCTCAATCGCTTGCTCTGTCGAAACAATTTGCTGCATTTCTGCCGGAGTGTTGATCGTGACATCTGTCGCTGCCGTGGCAGGCTTGCTTTCGGGCACAAGTGCAATTGGTGTGCTGAACACACTTTCATTGGCAGTTGGCGTGGTTTCGGCAACAGGCGCAGCTTCAGTCTGTGGTTCAGGCGTTGAGGTCTCGGGCAGGCGCTCCTCAACCAGGCTGACTGCTACTGCGGAAACTGCTGCGCTACCGGCAACAGTGGCCGCCACTGCTGTTGCAGTTTGCCCTTCGCCATTTTGTGCTGCAGTTTCTTCACCTCGCTGACCACGGTCCCGACGACCGCCGCGACGTCCGCGACGGCGGCTGTTGTTGCCCGTGTTTTCGTCCTGGTTCTGACCTTCCGGCTGACTGTCGGTTTGCTGAGCCGGGATGTTCTGCTTGTCATCGACAACGCTGGGTGCGGGCTGGGCTTCCTTGCGTTCCGGCCGCGCCTCTTTTTGCTGACGGCGGTTTTCACGTGGTTCGCGGGGTTCGCGTGTTTGAGATTGTTGCTCGCGCGCTTCTTTGTTTTCGCGAGCTTTCTCTTCGCGAGGAGGACGCGATTCGCGATTGCCCCGGGTCTCTCGCTCGTCTTCCCGGCGAGCACCGCGTGGGCCGCGGCGGTTGTCGCGGGGCTGATCCTGGCGTTGGTTGTTGTTGCGGGGTTTTTTCTCAGGCTGAGGTGTCTTTTCCGGTGCGGGCTCACCGCGGAACCAGGACATGATTCGTCCAAAGAAACCCGGCTTGCTTTCGCCGGTGGCCTTTTCCTTTACTTTTTCGCTCACAACGGGCGCGGGCTGGGCTGGGGTAATGCCCTTGGTTGCAGCTTCCTGGCGCGGTGCTCGTGTTTCGGTGTCTGACCCGGAAAGTTTGGGCGATTCCTCTGCTGGTGTTTCCACCATTTTGTAGGATGGCAGGGGCTGGTCGTCGTGATTCAGTTCGTCGTGCCGCAGGCGTTGGATGGTATGTTGCGGCGTTTCAAGGTGAATGTTGGGAATCAGCAGAATGTTAACCTTGTGCCGCAGTTCGATGGCCTGGATGTCCGGGCGTTTCTCGTTGAGCAGGAACGTAGCCACATCGACCGGCACCTGAACGTGCACCGCCCCCGTGTTTTCCTTCATCGCTTCTTCTTCAAGGATGCGCAGGATGTGCAGGGCAGCTGATTCAGCGCTGCGGATATGGCCGGTGCCAGAGCAGCGCGGGCAGGGGATGTAGCTCGTTTCAGCAAGCGCTGGGCGTAGGCGTTGACGCGAGAGTTCCATCAGCCCGAAGCGGCTGATTTTACCTGTCTGAACGCGCGCACGATCATGGCGCAGGGCATCACGCAACCGGTTTTCGACTTCACGCTGATTGCGCTGGTTTTCCATGTCGATGAAGTCGATAATGATCAACCCACCCAAGTCGCGAAGACGGAGTTGGCGGGCGACTTCCTCGGCCGCTTCAGCATTGGTCGCGAATGCGGTTTCCTCGACGTCCGCTCCGCGCGTGGCACGACCGGAGTTGACGTCTACTGAAACCAGTGCTTCGGTGTGGTCAATGACGATCGCACCGCCAGAGGGCAGGGTGACCTGCCGCGAGTAGGCCGACTCGATCTGATGCTCGATCTGGAAACGTGAGAACAGCGGAACGTCGTCGCGGTAGCGCTTGATGCGGTTGACCGTGGCCGGCATGACATGTGCCATGAATTGGCGGGCCTGTTCGAAGACCTCGTCGGTGTCGATGAGGATTTCGCCGATGTCGGGCTGGAAGTAGTCGCGGATGGCGCGGATGACCAGGCTGCCTTCCTGGTAGATCAGGAAAGCCCCTTTCTGCTGCGTCGCGGCTCCTTCGATCGCCTTCCACAGTTGCATCAGGTAGTTGAGGTCCCACTGCAGTTCCTCGGCGGAACGGCCGATCGCCGCGGTACGGGCAATCAGACTCATGCCTTGCGGAACTTGCAATTGATCCATGACTTCGCGAAGTTCGGCGCGCTCATCACCCTCAACACGGCGTGATACACCGCCGCCGCGCGGATTATTGGGCATGAGGACCAGGTAGCGGCCAGCGAGGCTGATGAATGTGGTCAGCGCAGCACCCTTGTTGCCGCGCTCATCCTTGTCAACCTGAACGATGAGTTCCTGACCCTCGCGAAGTGCTTCACGAATGGTCGCCTTACTGGCTTCGACACCGGGCTGGAAGTAGGAGCGTGAAATTTCCTTGAACGGCAGGAAGCCGTGTCTTTCCGCGCCATAGTCTACGAAAGCCGCTTCGAGGCTAGGCTCGATACGGGTAATTACCGCCTTGTAAATATTGCTTTTCTTCTGTTCTTTTGCGGCCGATTCAATGTCGAGGTCAATGAGTTTCTGACCATCAACAATGGCGACACGAAGTTCTTCGGCCTGTGTCGCATTGAAGAGCATGCGTTTCATGATGGGCTCCCACGCGCAGGGACGGGAGGAGCGCCTTGTGCAGGCAGCGACGGATTAGTTGAGGTGCGTGGGGCGCTTCTTGGGCTCTCCAGTAAGGCAACTAATGAATATTCTCGCTGTTGGTTACGACTGTGACTCCTGCGTAATCAGGAGTGCGGGAATCTGCTTGGGGCGATCCGAACGTGCTTGGCGCGCGCAAATCAAGTAGTATCGCTACTTTTGGTGAGCGTACTTAACCAGGTGTTTGCGGCGTTTTGATCTTGTACAGGTCGTTACAAGAGAAACGAATGATGCCTGCCGGAAAGTGCGTCGCAATTACCAAAGAATCGGCGCCGCTCGACGGTCTAACGGGTCATCGTTTCTTTCAAAACGTGACGCAAAACGAATTCAGTATATTTCAAAATGACCGAAGTGAGCAAAAAATCTGTTACTCAGGCCCACATTGACGAAAACGGGCACGGGCAGCGCCTCGATAACTATTTGCTCAAGATCTGCAAAGGCGTCCCCAAAAGCCATATCTATCGAATCGTTCGAAGTGGTGAAGTGCGTGTCAATGGAAAACGCATCGACGTGTCGCATCGTTTGCAAGAGGGGGATCTCCTGCGGCTTCCTCCACTTCGCGTTGCTCAATCCAGCGAAGAAATAGTCGCGGGGGCAGAGATCAAGGCAGACCTCCCTTTGCTTTTCGAAGACGAAGCATTGTTGGTTGTCGATAAACCCGCCGGAATCGCTGTGCATGGTGGCAGTGGCGTCAGTTTTGGAGTGATCGAGGCGTTGCGTCGGCAACGCCCCATGGCGCGTTACCTTGAACTTGCCCATCGCCTTGATCGGGAAACCTCTGGGATTCTCCTCGTTGGAAAGAAACGTTCTGCGTTGACTGCCTTGCACGACATGTTTCGTGAAGGCGGTCAAAGCGGAGGGCGCGGAGCTGATAAACGGTACTTGACGCTCGTCAAGGGGCGTTGGATGGATTCCGTCCGTCACGCCAAGCAGCCTCTGCATAAGTACTTGCTGGAGAATGGCGAGCGACGGGTTCGTGTTGATCCTGCGGGCAAACCGTCGCATACGGTTTTCCGTCTTGTCGCGCGATGGGAAAATTTTAGTTTGCTGGAAGCTGAACTCAAAACAGGACGGACGCATCAAATCCGCGTTCATCTGGCGAATCTCGGATTTCCGATCGCTGGTGACGAAAAATATGGCGATTTCGAGTGCAACCGGGAGTTAATGCGTATTGGCTTAAAAAGAATGTTCTTGCATGCCTGGCGAATGCGCTTTCCGCATCCTTTAAGCGGAGCTACGCTTGAACTTGAGTCCCCGTTGCCTGACGTGTTGAGAAATTTCATTGAGGCCATCTCAAAAAATGAAAAGCAGGACTATGGGCAAGCGATTTGATCTGATTGTGTTTGATTGGGATGGCACCATTCTTGATTCGACGGGAGCAATCGTTCGATCGATACAGGCGGCATGTCGAGATTTGTCTCTGCCCGAGCCGGTGGATTCAGTGGCACGGCAAGTGATAGGTCTCGGGCTTGCGGATGCCTTGCGGATTGCTGTCCCGGATTTGCCCGAAGATTCCATCCCAGAAATCATCGCCCGGTATCGTTATCACTACCTGTCCTGCGACCAGGACCTGTGTCTGTTCGACGGTGTTCCGTCCTTGATGAGTGAGTTGCAGACTGCTGGGTATTCCCTGGCGGTTGCGACAGGTAAGTCCAGGCGTGGCCTTGAGCGTGCTTTCGAGCATTCGGGTTTGGGCCGTTTTTTTCATGCGAGTCGCTGCGCTGACGAGTGTTTTTCAAAACCACACCCACAAATGCTGACGGAGCTCATGGAAGAGTTGGAGATGGAGCCAGAGCGGACGGTGAT
>RRZU011413655.1_pt1 | contig 11108 bp, 7 predicted proteins | sample 2165561 | NCBI WGS metagenome assembly RRZU01 (sample SAMN10456909, study PRJNA506462) | wastewater metagenome | isolation source: wastewater sludge | place: USA: Moscow, Idaho | reverse complement strand
GTGGCACAACGCGCCAGTAGCATCGCGGCCAAGGCGGCGCGTCAAAACGCCGACGCGGAGAGGCGCCTCAAAACCAACGAGAAGCCACGCCCGACGCCCCGCGTCAATTCTGACCCGGTCCCCGCCCCGGAACGTGACGTAGCGCCACCGCCTCCCGAAAAAGCAGCATGGCAAAACGATGCACCGCGAGCACGTCCGGCGCGTGCCGCCGACGCCCCAAAGTCCTACCCCAAGCGCGGCATTGCTCGCAGTACGGGGGCACGGGCACTCCCTCCGCGACGCAAATCCGATGATGGCCCAGCGCGTCTCGAACCCGAACGGATCAGTGCTGCAAGGTTTACGCCTCCGCCCGCGGCGCCTGATTTTCCCGAAAAAAGGCCTGAGAATGCGCCATCACGCGCACAGCACGAGGCCGTCCCCCACACACCGCGACGCCCGCTCAACGAACCGCCGCGACTGTCCAAACGCATCCGCGAAATGACGCAATGTTCACGCCGCGAGGCGGATGAATGGATTGAAAACGGCTGGGTGCGTGTAGATGGCGTCGTCGTTACCACGCTTGGCACGCGCGTACACCCAAACGCCAAGGTCGAGATCAAGGAAGAAGCCAGCAAGCACCAGACGGAGAGCATAACCATCCTGGTTAACAAACCGATCGAAACTGATTCCGCCGATGAGGAAGGCCTCAGCACATGCGCCCTACAACTGAGCCGCCCCGAGAATCGCTGGAGTGAAGACGAAAGCCGTTTCACCTTCAAAGCCACCCATCTGCGCGGTCTGGCGCAGGCTGGCAAGCTCGACGCCGAATCAACGGGCATGCTCGTATTCACGCAAGAAGGCAGCGTCGCCCGGCGCATCACCGGCGACGATACGCGACTGGAGAAGGAATTCATGGTGCGCGTGGAAGGCGAACTCTCGCCGGAAGGCATGAAACTGCTTAATCACGGTCTTGCGCTTGACGACGTCAAACTGAAGCGCGCGCAGGTTTCCTGGCAGAACGAGCAGCAACTGCGCTTTGTCCTGCACGAAAGCAAGAAGCGCCAGATTCAGCGCATGTGCGAGTTGGTTGGGCTGCGCGTCACCAGTATTAAACGTATCCGCATCGGTAGTGTCTCACTCGGCAAGCTGCCGGTCGGCAAGTGGCGCTACCTGCGCGAAAACGAACGGTTTTAAGCTTTAAGGCAATAACGCACAAGGAATCGGCCGCACACAAATCCATTAGCTTTGCTTGATACACCAAGTGCAGTATTCCCTCAAAAGTAGAGTGCCTCATCCACCCCATGGATTCCCACGACAACAGCGAAGCCGAATCACAAAGCCCGATTGCACGGGAAATCCGTGCAAAACGGCTAAATCAGGTGGCAGGCATCTGCATGCTTGCGCTGACTGGCGTTGCCGTCTTTTACGCTGTCAAACAGTCGTGGCCTCTGACTCTGATTCTGCTGTTCGGCGCGACCATGATGGCAACAAGCATCGTGCTCAACGGTCGCGAAAGAACAGATCAGGCCACTCTGCTTCTGCTCTACTCGCTAGCGGCCACCATCTGCACCTTAATCTGGCGAGGCGAAGGCCTGCACGACGCCGCCCAGCTGGCTTTCCCGGCAATTCTGGTAATTGCCGGCTTACTAAGCCAAAAACGGCATTTCTTCCTGCTTCTCGTCCTGATCGTCGTCTTCAACGTCGCATTGACCTTGGCCACGCACGTTTACGGTTTCCGCATCGATGAGCCGGAAAACAGCTGGATATCGGATCTGCGCGACTGCATAGTTATCCTGCTGGTCAGCGCCCTCATCATCCGAATCATCCTCAACGATTTGCATGAAGCGCTGGCTGGTCTGCATATCAAACTCCGTCAATTAGCCGCGTCGCAAAAGCACCTGACTTTTCTTTCTCAGCACGACGACCTGACCGGCATCGCGAATCGGTCAGCCGGACGCGAGCGGATCGAACAGGCAATCAAGCACGCCAACCGGAACAAGCAGCGCTTGGCGCTGTTGTTCGTAGACCTCGATAATTTCAAAACGATTAACGATTCCCTTGGGCACGATACGGGAGACGACGTGCTCCGGCAGGTCGCGCAACGCCTGACCGAAGTGCTTCGCGATTCCGACATTCTGGCGCGACAGGGCGGCGACGAATTCATCGTTACCCTGAGCGATATCAACGACCTTGAAGACGTCACCGCAACAGCCAACAAGATACTGAACGCCCTGATCGCCCCGCTCACCAGCAAGGACGTGGAGCTATCGATCTCCTGTTCGATCGGCATTGCCTTGTACCCCAGCGACGGAAACGACTACGAAACACTGCTTCGCCTTTCGGACATTGCCGTCTATCACGCCAAAGAGTTGGGGCGTAATGCACTTTGCTTCTTCGATCCAGCGATGTATGCCAATTCGCAGCAAAACCTGCGCCTCATCGCTGAGTTGCGTGGCGCATTACAACGTCAGGAGTTCGTGCTGCACTATCAACCCGTTATCAATCTGAACACCGGGCAAAGGGTCGGTGCGGAAGCACTGGTCCATTGGCAACATCCAACCCGCGGCTTGGTCCCACCTAACGACTTTATTCCGGCAGCGGAAAAATCCGGAATCATCGTCGCCTTGGGCGAATGGGTACTTAACGAAGCTTGCCGACAATTGGTGCAATGGCAATCTGAAGGACTGGGCGATTTCTTTGTGGCGGTTAATTTGTCTCCTGTGCAATTCCGCCGCGGCGCCGTCGAAAAAGTCGTACAGGATGCCTTGCGGAGGACAAGCTTGCAGGCCAAGAACCTTGAGCTCGAGATTACCGAATCAACGCTGGTTCATGATTCGCCACAGTTCATGCAGTCGCTGCAGAACCTTAAGGCGCTAGGCGTAAAGTTCTCCATTGACGACTTTGGCACCGGCTATTCCAACCTTTCCTACCTGCAACGCTTCGCTGTCGACAAGGTCAAGATCGACCAGTCCTTCGTCATCAACCTGCAACATGATCCACAAAAGCAATCCATCGTGAACGCCATCATTCAGATGGCCAAGAGCATGCATCTGCAAACCACGGCCGAGGGCATTGAGGATGGGGCCGCAGCCCAAACCGTCCTCGATCTTGGCTGCGCCTTAGGTCAGGGCTACTACTATTCCCGGCCGCTCCCCGCCGAGCGCTTCCGCTTGTTGATTATTGACTCGCTTGCCAAGCCTGCCTCGGTTCTGCCGGAAGAATAGCGATGTACTGGTGGCTGGCTTATATCGGACTGGGCGTGTTTACGGGCTTTTCCGCCGGCATGCTGGGCATCGGCGGCGGGCTGGTGATGGTTCCGGTGCTAACCATGCTGTTTGCCGCGCAGGCCGAATTTCCAATAAACGAGGTGCTGCATCTGGCACTCGGCACGTCCATCGCCACGATTCTATTCACCTCGCTGGCCAGCCTGCGCGCCCATCATCAACACGACGCAGTGCTCTGGAAAATCGTCTTACAGATCACGCCCGGCATCCTCCTTGGCACTTTGCTTGGCACACTGCTCGCCGCGCAAATACCCTCAAAACCACTGGCGCTGTTTTTTACCGTATTTGTTTGTTGCGTAGCAACGCAGATGGCTCTCGATATCAAACCCAAACCTTCGCGCGAATTGCCAGATGCTACCGGGATATTTGCTGTGGGAACGGGGATCGGCACAATGTCGGCGCTAGTGGCAATCGGCGGGGGCGCCTTCACGGTTCCATTCCTGACCTGGTGCAATGTCCGCGTACAAAACGCCATCGGCACTTCGGCAGCCATTGGCTTCCCGATTGCCCTTGGCGGCACGCTCGGCTATATCTACAACGGCTGGGGGCAAGCCAATCTCCCGATATTGAGCTTCGGGTTTATTTATCTTCCAGCGCTCGCCTGGATGGTGCCGTTCAGCATGCTGATGGCGCCACTCGGTGCCAAGCTCACCCATCGACTACCGGTCGCCACACTAAAGCGCATTTTTGCCTATCTCCTTATCTTGCTCGCCGCAAAAATGCTGTGGAAGCTTTTTTCATAACATAGGACAACAGACCCCGCGCCAAGCCCTTGATCAAAAGCACGCAAGACCCGCTGGAACGGCTCCCTTCCCTTGCCGCTGCTGGGCATATGGCGTAGGATTATGCGCTTGAGGCAAGGTTGCCGCCGCAATTCGATGAGATTCAATACGATTCGACGCAACGCTTACAACCGGTCTCTGGTCATTCGCTATTCCGGTTGAAGAAAGCCCCCCAAGTTTCTTACTTCCTGAAAGGTTCTGTAATGTCCGACGAGAACAGCACCAAACTTCCCGATTCATCCAAGCTCGACGACTGGAAAAAGGCCGCCACCAAATCGGCACCCGGCGGCAACGTTGACGCCCTGAACTGGATTACTTCCGAAGGCATCGTCGTCAAGCCGCTTTACACCAAGCAGGATGTAGCCGATCTGCCTTATACCGACACGCTCCCCGGTCTGCCGCCCTACATTCGGGGCCCACAGGCGACCATGTATGCCGTGCGTCCGTGGACCATTCGTCAGTATGCTGGCTTCTCCACCGCCGAGGAATCAAACGCTTTCTACCGCAAAGCGCTCGCCGCTGGTGGCCAGGGCGTATCGGTAGCCTTCGACCTCGCCACGCACCGTGGTTATGACTCCGACAACCCCCGTGTCGTCGGCGACGTCGGCAAGGCCGGCGTGGCGATCGATTCGGTTGAGGATATGAAGATTTTGTTCGACAGCATCCCGCTCGACAAAGTCTCGGTGTCGATGACGATGAATGGGGCCGTACTGCCGGTGCTTGCCGGTTACATCGTCGCTGCCGAAGAACAGGGCATCACTCAGGACCAGCTCTCGGGAACCATCCAGAACGATATCCTCAAGGAGTTCATGGTCCGCAACACCTATATCTATCCGCCGACGCCGTCGATGAAAATCATTGCCGACATTTTTGGCTACACCGCACAACACATGCCGAAGTTCAATTCGATCTCGATCTCCGGCTACCACATCTCGGAAGCCGGGGCGAATCAGGCCATCGAGCTAGCCTTCACGCTCGCCGACGGCGCCGAATATGTGCGTACCGGCATCGCCTCCGGCCTCGACGTTGACGACTTTGCCGGCCGCCTGTCCTTCTTCTGGGCGGTTGGCATGAACTTTTACCTTGAGATTGCCAAAATGCGCGCCGCACGCCTGCTGTGGCACCGCATCATGACCCGCTTTGGCGCCAAGAAGCCCAAGTCGATGATGTTGCGCACGCACAGCCAGACCTCCGGCTGGTCGCTGACCGAGCAAGACCCTTACAACAACGTCATCAGGACCACCATCGAAGCGATGGCTGCCGTATTCGGCGGAACTCAATCTCTACACACCAACGCGTTGGATGAAGCCATTGCGCTACCCACCGAGTTCTCGTCCCGCATCGCACGCAACACGCAAATCGTCATTCAGGAAGAAACCCAGATCTGTAAAGTCGTCGACCCGTGGGCCGGCTCGTACATGATGGAGAAACTCACGCAGGACATGGCCGACAAAGCCTGGGCGCTAATCGAGGAAATCGAATCGATGGGCGGCATGGTCAAGGCCGTGGAATCAGGCTGGGCAAAGATGAAGGTCGAGACCTGCGCCGCCGAGACGCAAGCGCAAATCGACTCCGGCAAGAAAGTCATCGTCGGCGTCAACAAGTACAAGCTGGCCAAGGAAGATCCAATCTCCATCCTTGACATCGACAACGTGGCAGTACGCGAATCGCAGATCACACGCCTCAAGCAGATTCGCGCCACGCGCGATAGCGCAGCCGTACAGGCTGCACTCGAAGCACTGACCAAGAGCGCCGAAACCGGCGAAGGCAACTTGCTCGACCTGACGGTCAAAGCCATGCGGCTGCGCGCTACGGTTGGCGAAGTTTCGGATGCGCTGGAGAAAATTTTCGGCCGCTACCGCGCCAACAATCAAACCATTTCCGGTGTCTATGGCGGTGTGGTGAGTGGCATGGAGAGCTGGGAAACGATCAAGGCCGATGTGGAGAAGTTTGCCGAAGAAGAAGGCCGTCGGCCGCGCGTGATGATCGCCAAACTTGGGCAGGACGGACACGACCGCGGCGCCAAGGTGGTGGCCACGGCGATGGCTGACCTTGGCTTCGACATTGACGTTGGGCCGCTCTTCCAGACACCGGAAGAAGCTGCGCGCCAGGCCATTGAAAACGATGTGCATGCCGTTGGCTGCTCCTCGCTCGCTGCTGGTCACAAGACCTTGGTACCGCAACTAATCAACGCGCTCAAGGCGCAAGGTGGTGACGACATCATCGTTTTCGCTGGCGGTGTCATTCCGGCGCAGGACTACGACACGCTGTTCGCTGCCGGAGCAAAGGCCGTATTCGGCCCGGGAACGCGGATTGAGGACTCGGCAGGCAAGGTACTCGAGGAAATCCGCAAAGCTCGGAAAGCCTAAGGCAACCGCACGTTGACGACGACCGCTGATCCGACAAACGATTCAATTGCGCTTAACGCCATCGACCAGCAACTGGTCGATGGCGTCCTAGCGCATCAGCGGCGCTCGCTCGCCAAAGCCATTACTCTGATTGAATCGACGCGCAATGACCACCAGTTGCGTGCGCAACAAGTTCTGACCGCACTCCTGCCGCACACAGGAAAAGCTATCCGTGTCGGTATCTCGGGCGTTCCCGGTGCCGGGAAATCCACCTTCATCGAAACCCTTGGCATCCAGCTGATCGAGAGCGGAAAGCGGGTTGCCGTTTTGGCCGTCGACCCATCCTCCTCTGTTTCTGGTGGATCGATTCTTGGCGACAAAACGCGGATGGAACACCTTTGTCAGCGCGAAGAAGCCTTTATTCGCCCAAGTCCATCGGCGGGCGCACTTGGCGGCGTCGCCGACAAGACGCGCGAGGCCATGCTGCTCTGCGAAGCGTCCGGATTTGACGTGATCATTGTCGAGACGGTCGGCGTCGGGCAATCCGAAACCACCGTCGCAGGCATGGTCGACGTATTCGTTTTGCTGCAACTGCCCAATGCCGGTGACGACCTGCAAGCGATCAAAAAAGGCATTGTGGAAATCGCCGACATCATCGTCTTCAACAAAGCCGATATTGATCAGCGCGCCGCAGAAATTGCCAAGATTCAGATGAAAACGGCGCTGACCATGCTGCGCTCGACCAGCCCGCACTGGCGACCGCCGGTTCTGACTGTTAGTGCGTTAGCCAAAAAGGGCATCGCCGAATTTTGGGCGGAAATCGAGCATTACCGTTCGACGATGTCAGCTTCGGGGGAATTCGAAGCCAAACGGCAGCGGCAAGCGGTCAACTGGATGTGGGGGCTGATCGACTCCGGTCTGCGTCACTATTTCCGCGAGCATCCCGACGTTCATGCCGCCCTGCCCGCCTTACTGCATAACGTTGCCGAGGGCCGCGCGACGCCGGGATTCGCCGCATCCCGACTGCTGGAATGCCTTAAACACTAGACCGGCTTAAATCTCGCCGACCGCGAACAAGCGCCGATACTCTTTCATCGCATAACGATCAGTCATTCCTGCAACGTAATCAGCGACGCCACGCGCTTGGTCTGCTTCATCCTGATACTGCGGCGGTAGCATGCGCGGATCGCTGAGGAAAGCCCCAAACAAGTCCTTGACGATACGATGCGCCTTGCTCGTCATGCGCAATACCTGATAGTGCTGGTACAGGTTTTTGCGCAAGAACTGCTTTAGTTCGCGTTGCGATTCACGCAGCGCTTCGGAAAATGTCACGAGCGGCTGGCATGCGCGGATGTCAGGAAGACCTTCAGGCTTCTCTCTAGCGATGTTCGCCGCAGTGGTCTCAATCAAATCACAGACCAGCGCATTGATCATGCGCCGTATCGTTTCGTGAACCAAACGCCGCCCTACCAACTCTGGATTCTTTCTTTTTACTTCGCCAACGTGGCAAGCAAACAAACGAACTCCTTCGAGTTGCTCAAGCGATAGCAAGCCAGAGCGCAAACCGTCATCCACGTCATGATTGTTGTATGCAATTTGATCGGCGAGATTGCATATTTGCGCTTCGAGCGATGGCTGCGTTCCATTCCGGAATCGTTCACCCAGATCGCCTAGCGTGCGCGCCTTTTCCAACGAACAATGTTTGACGATTCCCTCGCGGGTTTCAAAACATAAGTTCAGGCCATTAAACGCGGCATAACGCTCTTCAAGCTGATCAACAATACGCAGGCTCTGCAAGTTGTGCTCGAAGCCACCGTAATCGCGCATACAGTCATTAAGCGCCTCCTGTCCCGCGTGACCAAACGGGGTATGCCCAAGATCGTGCGCCAGAGAAATCGCTTCTACGATGTCTTCGTTGAGACGAAGCGCCCGACCAATACCCCGTGCTATTTGCGCAACCTCGATACTGTGCGTCAAGCGTGTACGAAACAGGTCACCCTCGTGATTTACAAAAACCTGCGTTTTGTATTCAAGCCGACGAAAAGCGGTCGAATGAATGATTCGATCGCGGTCGCGCTGAAACTCGGTGCGAAACATCGGCGGCTCATCCGGATGCATTCGCCCGCGCGAGTTGGCAGATGTCACCGCATAGGGGGCTAACTCAAGCATCAGCGGTACGCGCAATGATCGCTTTTGTAACTTCGGGCAATGGCGCAGCATCACTCAATACCGCACGGCCCACCTGATTAAACAACACTAACCGTAGACGACCATCCTGCACTTTTTTATCGTGCATCATCAATTCAAGGTAACGCTCAGGGGCCATTGCCGGGCCAACAACAGGCAGCCCAGCGCGCATTAGCAAGCGCTCAATCCGGCTGACGTCGCTACTATTGATCCAGCCAAGCTGGCACGAAAGCTCGGCAGCCATCATCGTTCCCGCAGACACCGCCTCCCCGTGCAACCACTCGCCGTAGCCCATCCCTGTTTCAATCGCATGACCGAAGGTGTGACCGAGATTGAGCAAAGCGCGCTCACCGTGCTCATGCTCATCGGCAAGGACCACTTCCGCCTTATTCGCACAAGAGGTACATATCGCATATTCAAGCGCTTTCGGATCTCGCTCAAGTACGCCATCCAGGTTGTCTTCAAGCCATTCGAGCAACGGCAAGTCGCGAATCAAACCAATTTTGATGATCTCCGCCAGCCCCGCACGCAGCTGCCTAATCGGCAGAGAGGTCAAGAGATCGGTGTCAACAAGCACCAGTTTGGGCTGATAAAACGCCCCGATCATATTCTTGCCAAGCGGATGATTTATTGCGGTTTTACCGCCAACGGAAGAATCCACTTGCGCAAGCAATGTTGTCGGCACCTGAATAAAAGGCATTCCGCGCTGGTAGCACGCGGCCGCAAAGCCCGTCATATCGCCAATCACGCCACCGCCAAGTGCAATCAACGTCGTCGAGCGCTCGCAACGTCGTTCAAGCAAAACATCGAAAATCGAATTGAGCGTTTGCCAGTTTTTGTACTTCTCGCCATCGGGCAACACAACCTCAGCGACTTCGACTCCAGCATGGCGCAAAGCGCCTGCCAAACGCTGCAAGTAAAGCGGTCCGACGGTTGTATTGGTGACGATAGCAACTTTTGGCTGCCGCAAGCATGGCAATATCAAGTCGGTGTTTTCAAGGAGTCCCCGACCAACATGAATCGGATAGGCACGCCCGCTTAATGCAAGGTTTAGCGTTTCCATCGCTGCTCAAATTCCTCGGCTATCAGTTGTAATACACTCTGGGCACTAACTCGCCCGCCGTCGATGACCAGATCAGCGACCTCTCGATATAAAGGATCGCGGACCGCGTACAACTCTTGGAGCTTAAGCAAAGGATCATCCACCTGCAGCAAAGGACGATTCCGATCATGGCGCGTTCGTTCCCACAAAATAGCTGGGGGTACATTCAGATAGACAACGAAACCGCCATCGCGCATATTGGCCCGATTTTCAGGCCGCAAAACAGCCCCCCCTCCGGTAGCAACCACCTGAGCGCTCTGTTTTGACAGTTGGGCAATAACCTCGGACTCGCGTCGGCGAAACCCTTCTTCCCCTTCGATATCGAAGACCGTAGGAATACTCACACCTGTACGAGCCTCTATTTCGCGATCGGAATCGACAAACATCAGCTCGAGGCGCTTAGCTAACGAGCGACCAATTGTCGTCTTGCCAGCGCCCATTAGGCCGACGAGAAAAGTATTATTAGTACCGTACTGTTTATCCACAATTAAACTTCCGCAGTGACGGAATTCATCCAAAGCAAACAAAAAAGCCGGCAGCCTTACAGCTGTCGGCCTTTTTTTAACCTAATCAATCAACGTACGGAGAGACCTTCTGCAACAATCCTCGGTGTGATGAATACAAGCAATTCCGTCTTGTCGTCAATCCACTCGCGGTTCTTGAACAACCAGCCAACATAAGGCAAGTCTCCGAAAAATGGGACGCGCTGAGTATTCTGTGCGGTCTTCTGAGTATAAATACCGCCGATAACCACGGTTCCACCATTCTCAACCAAAACTTCTGTTTTTACGTGTTTGGTATCAATTGCCACGCCGTTACCGCCCGTATTCAATGACTCATTCGGCGTGTCCTTATTGACATCCAGCGTCATCGTTACTCTACCATCCGGGGTAATCTGGGGCTTTACTTTCAACGAAAGGTTGGCCTTACGGAAAGACACACTGGTTGCCCCGGCGCTCGTAGCCTGTTGGTAAGGAATCTCAACTCCCTGCTCAATCAACGCTTCGACCTGATTAGCCGTCATTACGCGAGGACTTGAAACCACCTTACCCTTTCCATCTGCTTCCAACGCTGAGATTTCGGCATTCAAGAAATTCGTTTTTGAACTGCCGAACAGGATCATTGACAAAACACCCGGGGTTCCGGCGCGCGGCTTAGCCGGCATGTTAACACTCATGCTCTCAGGGAAATTAGGCACATCTTTAACTTGCCCAGTCATGTACCCTGGTACTTCGAGCTTTCCGCCACCGGTCACATTAACTTTATTATGCCCGCTTGGAGTCTTATCGTTATAACCGAAGCGCACACCCAGATTCTTGGCAAAACTATCGCCTGCTTCCACGATTCGCGCTTCGATCATCACTTGCCTGACCGGAACATCAACCTTGGCAATCATGTCGCGCACATCATCCAAACGACTCGGCGC
>RRZU011878403.1_pt1 | contig 11109 bp, 17 predicted proteins | sample 2165561 | NCBI WGS metagenome assembly RRZU01 (sample SAMN10456909, study PRJNA506462) | wastewater metagenome | isolation source: wastewater sludge | place: USA: Moscow, Idaho | reverse complement strand
CTCCATAGTTCACCCGCTTTTCCTCCATAGTTCACCCGCTTTTCCTCCATAGTTCACCGAAAAAACCATTTATATTCAAATACCTGCAAACCCTTAAAGTATTAAAGTATTAAAGATTGTTAAACACACAAAGCGCGTGCGTGCGCGACCCCTCGATTTCATGGCTGAGTTTTTGTTGTGTGTGTGTGTTTTGCTTCGCAGGGAAGGGGGAAGAAGAGTGCGGATATAACCGTATCCACCCTCAAAAGAACTTCAGCCTGTTGTCCTTCCACTCCTTGGCATCCACCACACCGGATTGATACAGCCCGTGCCAGTCGTAGAAGAACGGATACCAGCCAGAACCACCACCCGGCTTGAACAGCATCGCCAGCACGAAACACACGCCGACAATGCCCCACGCTATGCCGTATTCCCCCGCGTTGCCGGTGCGCAGCCTGCCGCCGAACAGGTGGAAGCGGCGTTCAGCGTTGGGGGTGAACGGGTTCATCGCAACAAAGGTACGTAAACCACCACAGGGAAGCACGGAGCAGGTTTGTTCTGAAAACCCTGACATTGGCATCAGAGCCGCAGGGGTTTCAGTACTAGGTTTCAGAATGAAAAATATCCAATAAAATCAATATGCCGCCTTCCAAAGAAAGGGAACACGGAAAACGGTCGTTTTCGGAACGACGTTCCTCGCAGAACTGAAGCCAAAGATGGGCAGAAACATCTCCCCCGAAACCAGATACCAAAAACAGTACCAATTTCGGTGAATGCAAAAACACCTGAAACCAAGCTATAGCTACGATGTAGCAAAATTCTGTGGTGGTTTACGTACCTTTGTCGGGAGGAACCCGTGAACGGCACACCGGAAACCGTCAAAGAATCCGCCAGCACATGGGTAAGCCCACCGTAGGCAAAAGCGGCGAGGATGCCGTGGAAGTCCCACAAGCCGAGCGCGAAGGCAAGCCCACCCGCCCAGTACAGCACGACGTGGGTAACGCCCCGGTGCTTGACCTTGCGACCGCCCAGCTTTTCCAGCACCCATTCCAGCCAGTCGGGAGCTGTCGAGCCAAGCAGGGCAACCGGGACAAGGGCAGGGGCTACCAAAGCAGTTGTTGCCCCGGCAATCGCCAGATGGTTAATCCATTTCATGGTTCACCTCCCGCCGTCTTCCTCCCCTCGCCCCTTGAGGGAGAGGGGTTGGGGGTGAGGGGTTTCTTCATTCTTCCCCCTTAGGTACAGCAGACACCTTGCGCAACCACCCGCCAATCCGTTCCGCGTTCTTGGGGTCACACATCCCAGCCAGCAGCAAACGGCTTTCCATGATCTTGGCTTCTTCGCCGATGAGCTTGTCTTGCGAGCTGGCGACTTTTTCCAAATAACCGACTTGTTCCGTGGCTTCGGTGATACCTTCTTTCACACGTACCGCAGAACGCGCCTCTAAGCTCCTGTAGAGGGCTAACTCCCTTACGGCATGGTTACGCCCTGCTATAGCCGTTACGAAGTCAGCAACGGCCTTTGCGGTGTCTTTACGGCGCACATACTCGCGGTCTTTCTCCCTGTCGAGTTCTTTCCCGGAGTAAAGCGGCATACTGGCGACAATTCCAACGTAGGATTTGCCCAAGCCGGTGGCGGTGTCTTGCAGGTCGAGAACGTCGCTGGAACGGATGGCAGCGCGTAAGTCCACGTCGATGTCGAACTTGCTGCGTTCCGGGTAGCAGGCCAGTACTGCTTTGAAAATCGCGTCAGCGTCAAGCGCAGGGGCTTGCACGATAGCGGCGGGTTTGTCGTGGTAGTCCAAGCCATCCCCCGCCATCGTGGGGATTTGATACGGTTTCACCGCCGGGGGCTTTTCCAGTTCACTTCCAACCTTCCAAGGCCACCAAGCCGGGGCGGTGTCGCTGGATACTTTTGTATCCTCTGCCTCAGTACCAGCCGGGGCAGTGATCCCCGCCAAGCGCAGGGTTTCGGCTTTGGTGGCTTCGTAGTCGTTGTCTGTTTCCGCGCTGGCATTAATCGGCGCGAGCAGCGCGGCGACCAGTGCCAAGTGCTTTAAGACCGCCCAGAACGGCGGCGGCTTCCCACCAGCCAGCGGCGAGGCAGGCGACGAGGAACGCCCACATGAGGAGGTTGGTTGCGTCATAGGCTACTTCTGAGTTGAGTCGGAAAATTTGCGGGTCACGGCGCATCACCACCGTGCGCAGGTTGGGCGGTAGGCGTTGTTCTTCGCTGGCAGCGATCACAAAAACCCGTGAGGCAAGCACGCATTGCCGCGCAATTTGCAGCTTGCGGCCTGCGAGCTTGTGCGCATCGTCGATGAACAGCACCGCCTTGGTGTCTTTGCAGTAGTCGGGCAGGGTTTCGGCGCGTTGGTATTGTTTGAGGGCTTTCCACGGGGCGCGGGCGTTGTTCAGGTCGGTTTTTTCTTCCTCCTGACGCTTGGCTTCCCACCATTTTTCCACGTCCGGCTCATCGCTCCACGCCACCAAAGGGCGCAGGGTGTGCAGGTAGAGCGGGGCGGTTTTTGACTTGGTTCCCCAGATTTCCCCGGCGTTTTCGTACAGGCGGTCTACCCATTTCGACTTGCCGGAGTCGTGCGCACCCGTCACCAAAATCGGGCGTTTGGTGGAAATCGCTTCTTCGCTGATGGTGTTGCCCATGCGTTGGGTTTTGGTCACGAACAGGGGGACAGCATAGCCGCTGCCATCAGCGCGTTTTTGCCCCGTGCCACGGCGTATTTTCAGAAATTCCATGCGTTATTTTGTTTATTCGTCGTCTGTTTTTTTTGGAAAAATTAGCCACAGCCCCCAAAAAGTGTAAGGGGTCAAAGAAAAACGGCTGATGTCCTGCCCTGTCTTGCAAAAATGCGGTTTTGACGCGCATTCGAGCGTTCAAAATCACGGGAACGATAGGGGTAAAAAATTTATTTCATTTTTGTGATAAAATCAATCTATAAAATGGTATATAGAAAACGGTCGTTTAATCAAGCCCAATACGGCTTAAACGAAGTGGTTTGTTTTGTACTAAATAAGCACGGTGAAAAGCGTGTATTGGTTTTCGTTGGACAGAGGGAAAGAACATGGCAAATTACGCATACTTGCGCGTCAGTACTGACCAACAGGACTTGGACAACCAACGCCACGGCATTCTTGAGTACGCCAACCAGCAGGGCATCAGCGGCTTGCAGTTTGTGGAGGACACAGTAAGCGGCAAAGTGAAATGGAAAGAGCGGCGTATCGGTGACTTGCTGCTGAAAACCATGCAGCCGGGGGATACCGTGGTGTTTGCGGAAATCTCGCGGATGGCCCGGAGTACCTTGCAGGTGCTAGAAATGTTGGAACACGCCACCACCACCAACCTACAAGTCCACATTGCCAAGCAGAGGATGCGCTTTGACGACTCCCTGAACTCGAAAATCACCGCCACGGTGCTAGGGCTTGCGGCGGAGATCGAGCGCGAATTCATTTCCATGCGTACCAAGGAAGCACTGGCGAAACGCAAAGCCGACGGCAAAACGCTAGGCAGACCCAAGGGCAAAGCGGAAACGGTGAGGCTGGACAAGCACCGCGATGAAATCAACCGCTACCTGAAAAAAGGCATCAGCAAGCGTTCCATCGCCAAGCTGTTGGATTGCTCCAAGTCCACGCTGTACAACTGGCTGGAACGGGAAGGGCTGAACAAAAAGAAACCGAAAGTGCCGCAAAAATCGTGAATAATGCTGTGGTGGTAAAGTGAAGGATAAAATCTATGAATATCGACGAATACAAAGAAATTACAGAGTATATAACACGCCACCAATTTCAAGTCGTTGGGTTCGATGAAAAAAGTAATAAGCTTACATCTATTGGTACGTGTGTATTATTAAAAATATTTTCTGATTCTAGTGGGCTTAACTTTAGATATTTTATATTAACAGCTTCGCACGTCTTAAATATCCGCCATAAATTAAAAAACAAAGAAATATTTATTTTTAATTACATCACTGGGCTTAATTTAAAGATTTCAACGATTGGTGTGGTTATTAGTGATAGAAGAGATGTACCAGATTTACAAGATATTGCCATCATTGAAATAAATAAAGAAGTTGATTATTCATCTATTCCTGAAGATAATTTTTTATCTATTGATAAAGTGGTTTTTGATCTAAAGCCAAGTATAAATTCTGAAGAGAAAATTGCGTATATTGTTTCTGGGTATCCGGTGTCTAAAAACAAATTAAGCAACAAAGATTATAATGAAAGTAAGCTAAAGACTATTCATTTCTTTTTTATAACAAATGAATATGATAGTCCAGATGAAGTTATTAATTCTTATATTAAAAACAAAATAAATATTGGTGGCGAGAATGCTAGTGAGTATTTTTCAATAGTTAAGGCAATAAGTTTGTGTCTTGATTATAGAAGTGAACTGGTCGGTAGAGGTTCTAAGTTGCCTAAAGAAACTGGGATGAGTGGTGGTGGCGTATGGTTGTTATCAAATATAAGCGAAGATAATCCAAGATTAGTTTCAATTTCGGTGGCCTGTAGGAATAATATGGTAATATCTATAAAAATGGCATTTGTATTATCCATTATAAAAGCTTTTTTCTCTGGAACTATTTTGGATCAGTTATCTCTTGATGTTTCTATTAAAAGAGAAGGAGATACCTATGCGCTTCTTATTCCTGAACATAAGTGCCTTTAACAATAGCTTACTTATTCTTTATAAGGTAATTAAACGGATGGATGTTACCAAACCTCAGTACTCCGTAGTTATTATCAGTGCCAACTCCACGATGCTGTCGCGCTCCAGCGTGTAAGCTCTGCCTCTTTTCGGGTTTCGGCGTTGGGGAAATCGGTGTTTATAGGAAAAGGTCGGCTTCTCGATGACAAGCCGGGGCGTAGTTCGGTGGCTGGCAAGCCAGCCTTACCGATACGTTGCGGTGTGTTTCACACAGGATTGATGATCGGCTGCCCTCAGTGGCAAGCCACACAGGGCAGCAGTATCTTTGTTACGCCGTAAACGGCTTAAACAAACACGTTGCGGTGTCTGCGACGCTTACCTTTGCAACGCCGCCAGCGGCTTATGCAAATCCGTTGAGGTCAGCCAATTTTTACATAATCTTGAACAATTAGGCGCAATGCCCTGCGGGTTCGCTACGCTCAGGGCTTCGCCCCACTGCGCCTAATTCAGATTATGCAAAAGTTGGCTGGCAGTGTCCCCCGACCCACTTCGTTGAGCGGGGTTCTGTGATGTCGCTACGCGGTTGGTTTGTGCCGCAAGCGGCAAGATCGCCTCAGCTTCGCTCAGGCTGGGGAGAACGCGAGCGGTTGCCCGCCCGCAATACGCGCCCGGTTAGACTGTGATTGCTCCAGTCTGTCGCCGCTTACGCTCAAGTCCCTACGCTCACCTACGCCGCGCCCATTCACCGCTATTGCTACCGCGTTATTGTCCGGCTACGCCGCACACGCGGCAGCGCGGTCAATGGTCACGGCTTCGGTGGCTTCGGGTCTTGGCTCCAGCGTCGCCAGCCTTCCACAATGTCGGCGGGATGCTTTCTCGGCTTCGATCAAGGGCGGTGTGCCGCCTCCGGTGAGGTGCGCTTCGCGCAAGTTGTTAGTAATGCAATCGGCACTGCACTACGTATATGCTGTTGTCTTCTGGTAAGTAAACTAGGCGATTTTCTTTATCAATTCGTCTTGACCAGTATCCGGTGAGATCACCCTTTAATGGTTCTGGTTTGCCCGTGCCTTTGAATGGGGTACGGCGACACTCTTCAAGTAAGCCGTTAATTTCGAGAACCTTACTGAAATCGTGTTGTTGCCAATAGAGGTAGTCCTCCCATGCATCATCTGTCCATGATAACGCAACATTCTTAGCTGCTTCTTTGTTCTGTTGTTTTTTCTTGCTCACTGGTAATCAATCCTCGTTCTTGGGTTTTACCAGCTTTTACTTGTGCAATAGAGCGCATTAGGCGTTCAGCATTTTTAGGCCGACTCAACAGGTACATGGTTTCCTCCATGCTGTTGTAATCGGCTAGTGACATCATCACTACATGCTCACCACGTTGCCTAGTTATGATCGTTGGATCATGATGGAGGCAAACGTTTTCCATTGTATTTTTAAAGCTGGCTCGTGCTTCACTGTATGTTAAAACGTTCATATATCTACTAACTCACTAGGGTGACTAATACCTGAATGCCTTTAAAATAAAATACTTAAATTAATTTGCGAACAGGAAAACTGTCGCATTGGCACTCGTCGTTTGGGTTTTGCTTAATTAGGTCATGTTGCACTCCTTGATATTGATGAGTTGGACAGAGCTTCATTGTACAAAGTTCAGTACAAAGTTGCAAACCAAGAAAAAAGAGGTTTTGCAAGTGTTTCTGCCGCCTGTTTTTTAAGCAGTTGCGCGGGTGGGGGAAAGGTTGGGGGTGTTGGTAAAAGCTCGCAGCGGCAGAAACACCCGCACCAGTGTATTTTAGGCACGCCGTGCAAGTGCCGCCCAACGCCTTTTTTGCCGCAGGCGCAACCCAAAAAAAGCCGATGGCTCGGCACTTGACGGGGTGAGGCTTGGGGTCAGTCTAGCCATAGTTCAGATCGCCAGTTGGCGGGGGTGACATCAGCGCGGCGTGTCCGGGCCAATAGGGTGTAAAGCACGGTGTAAGTCATGATGGAATCGCCGCTAGTGTAGCGGCGAATCTGGCGGCTGTTCACGTCCAGCAATGCCCCGGCTTCCGCGCCGGTGAGTTCCAGCACTTTCAGCAGCCGCCGCACCTCGTCGGGGGTGGGCGGGTTGTAGTCATTGTTGGGGGTGTCAGGTTCGGTCATAAAAGCCCTCGTTCGGCAAAAGATACGATGTTTTCGCCTATCACAAAGTGATCCAGCACCCGCACATCAATCAGGTGCAAAGCGTCTTTGAGTTTCCGGGTAATATTTTCGTCGGCTTGGCTGGGTTCTGCCACGCCTGACGGGTGATTGTGGGCAAGGATTACCGCCGCCGCGTTGTGGTGCAATGCCCGCCGCACGATTTCACGCGGGTGGACGCTTGCGCCGTCAATCGTGCCAAAGAATAGCTCTTCGTATTTGATAACCCGGTGGCGATTGTCCAGGAAGATACACGCAAAGGTTTCATGCAACAGGTCACGCAAACGGGCGGTGAGGTACAGGCGCACCGCGTCAGGGTCGGTTAATACGTCGGCACGTTGCAGGCGTTCCGCGTGAAAACGCTTTGCCAGTTCTAGCGTGAGTTCAGCGCGGAAGGCTTGCGCTTGAGTCAGGCGGTGGGTGTGGTTCTTCAATACGTTTCTGATGCTGCCAAAATCGCGCAGGATGTCGCGGGCGGCTTCGTGGCTGGTGTCCAGTTGCAAAGCGATCAGTTCAGCGTCGGAAAGGTTGCACATGCCGTGGGCTTGCGCCTTGGCTTTCAGGTCTTGGGTTGTCATCAGATTGCTCCGGGTGGTGGGTCTACTCGGTATGAGTGCCGCTTCAGTGTTTATAATAGGTCATTATGTCCTAGTTCTCAAGGGAATTTAGCCTTATCTTGTTGTTTTTCATTGGGTTATCGGCTGTTTCAGATGGGCGGTATATGGGTAGATATAGTTGTATCCAAGTGCAACAAAGGATATAATTATATCCACAATCAGGAGGATAACCACATGAGTGATACCAGCCAATTCCAAGACCGCTACCACATCCGTTTCCGGGGACGCAGGACAACCGTAACATTGGATAAAATACTATCCGAGCTTATCGCCATGTCGTTTGGTTTGACCCCGGATCGGGCAGACTACCATTCCACCGTCCAGCAATGGTTACAAGCCACCTTGACCGACAAGCTGGGGGAGAACGTGCCGGGGGGTAGCTACATCAGCCAGTATGCGCGGAAATATGCCATCGAGGAGATAGCGCGGCGGGAGTTGGTGGAACAGTTGTGGGATTGGCGGATAGCCAAGAGTGGATAAAACCGTATCCACTCGCCCGCTTGATTTTCCAGCTTTCTTGATTTGCCCCACGGTGTTAGACTACTGATTACTACCTCTTACTACTGAGGACAATCAACATGGCACAAGCCGCAATGAATACGCCTTTGCCAACTTCCATCAAGTTGGACATGGACACCAAAACCCGCCTGCAACGCTTGGCAACCTCGCGCCAGCGTTCCACCCATTGGCTGATGCAAGAAGCCATCCGCCAGTATTTGGAGCGTGAAGAACAATTGGCGCAGTTCCGCGACGAAATGCAAACCGCGTGGGATGACTACCAAGACACCGGCTTACACGTCACCGGCAAAGAGGTGTTTGCTTGGATGGAAACATGGTTCACTGACAGCGAAGCCCAGACCCCCAAATGCCATCATTAATTTTTAGCCATACCGCCCTGCGGGATTTGGAGCGGTTACGGGCATTCTTACGCGCCAAGAACCTACCAGCCGCCCGCCGTGCCGTGGTCAAAATCATGCAGGGTTTGCAGGCACTGGAACAGCACCCGGAGCTAGGTCATACGGTGGAAGACAGACCGGAAGACTACCGCGAGCTGGTGATTCCCTTCGGCAAAGACGGTTACATTGCCGCCTACCGTTACGCGGGGGATTCGCTGGTGGTGTTGGGTGTCCGCCATCAGCGCGAGTTGCAGCCGCCTACCCTGCCCTAAAAGTCTCACCACTGGCGCGACAAACTTCCTGATATAGACTATCATCCTAATATCGTTATGATACGGTTTTAATATTAAAAACGGTGAAACATGATATTAACAGTAGGTAACACCAAAGGCGGGGTGGGCAAAACCACGCTGGCGGTCAACATCGCCATAGCCCGCGCACTCGCAGGCCGTGACGTGTGGCTCGTCGATGCCGACCGCCAAGGCACGGCACAAATGGCCATCAGCATCCGCGCCGATGCGGGTATCCTTCCTGGCATAGCTTGTTCCCAATACGCCGATGGCTCGGTATTGCGTGGGCAGGTACAGCAGCAGGGCAAAAAATACGATGACATCATCATTGACGCTGGCGGGCGCGATTCGACCGCGCTCCGGGCGGCACTGGTGCTGTCGGATGTGTTGCTTGTCCCCTTCCAGCCGCGCAGCTATGACGTGTGGGCATTGAATGATATTGCCGCACTGGTGGACGAGGCGCGGAGTGTACGTGACGGCTTACGGGTGTATGCGGTGCTGAATTGTGCCGACCCCGGCACGACTTCCACTGACAACAGCGAAGCCGCCGCAGCGGTGGCAGACGTTCCGCAGTTTGAATACCTCCCTACCCCGATCCGCAGGCGCAAGGCGTTTGCCAATGCCGCAGGCCAAGGGCTGGCAGTGCTGGAACTCAGCCCCAAAGATGCCAAGGCGATAGAAGAACTCAATCATATTGTTTCGGCATTGTTTTAATATTAAAGTAATAGCGTAACGAGATTAAAACCGTATCAGGATGAGCGTAAATGACGATTACCAAAGCAAAGCCAAAAACCACTAAGCAAGAAACCGCTACCGCTGATTTTATCGCAGGTGCGCCCGATTCCGGCACGGCAACCAAGGGCGTGAAGAAGGGCAACAAACAGCAGATCAGCCTCACCATGACCCCTGCCCTGCTTGCCAAAGTGGACGCGCTGGCGGAGAAGATGGGGCAGTCACGCGCCGCCGTGATTAACATGGCGGTTTATCGGGTGGTGGAGGCGGAGTGAGGATTGCTAACTTTGCCCGTTGCCTTACCTTTGCGTGGCTTTTTCGGCAGTTCCCCGCCAGATAACGGCATGGGGATTTGCTCATCTTCGATGAACTTGATATTGAGGTGGGTAATCTTGCGGCTGGTCTTAATCCGCTCAAGGTAAACGACAATATGCGCTTTTTCTCTAAGCTCAGTGATTGCCGCTCCCAATACCTGCCCTTCAAATTTACTCCATGAGTAGCTATCAGGAACGCCCAGCATTTGCCGCAACTCATCAACAGATTGCTTGTCAATCCAGCCCATGAATGCCCCGTTAGTCTCTTTCTTCGGTTGCGCCCACGACACCAGCAATTCATAGAACCGCCATGCGTAAGAACTTGAAAAGTTGACTGCCTGCTTAAGCGGATAACTAGAAAAGCGTTCCCGCATACCGATCAAGTGGGGAACAATCTTAGGGTTAAAGGATGCGGTGATTTTCCCCGCCTTTTCTTCATAAACCGCTTCTGACATCAGCGGTATCTTCCTCACTTTGCCAGTTTTTTCATGGATGATGATCACTCGGTTAAGCAGGGCATCAACCGCACTAGCCAAATGTTCATAAGCATGTTTCCCCGTGTCTGGGAATGCTTTCGCGTAATCCGTTGCCAGTAATTCTATATCTTGAAGGTTGTCAGAACGCAGCGGATGCAACTTGCTAATCAGTGATTCCATGCAGCGTTTTTCCACCAACCCAAAGCGATAGTAAGCACGGCTCAAGGCGTGGCTCTTGGTAACGCTGTTATCCACCAACTCATGCAGTGGGTCAGCATTGGCTTCAACGTTGCTGTTTTTCGTGCGTGCTTCCTGATTGCGCCTAGAACGCTCAACAGACGCTAACAATTGATCTAAGCTCATGACCAAACTCACCAAAAGAGATAATTATAGTTTAACATCCTCTTTAACTAAAAGAGAATATTTTTATAGTATCCACTTTAACCCCTTTTTTATCTCTTTTAGACCCCTTTTTTATCCTACTTAACCCCTAAAACATCTCTTTTATGTCTGTAAGTATACTGATTTTAAAGGGGAATTCGCCCTTAGAAACAAGAAGAAACAATAGAAACATCTTACGCGCACGAGAACGCCTGTGGATAAGTCGCAAAATAAGAGCGGCGAACGTGGCTTTCGGCTGCTTGGAATGGTAACGCAGATCAGCCTTACCATGCCCCCCCGCCCTGCTTGCCAAAATGGACGAGCTGGTGGAGAAGGTGGGGCAGTCACGCGCCGCCGTAATTAACAGGGCGGTGTATAGGGCGGTGGAGGCGGGGTGATTACGCAAAGCTAAGGGGCGGCTACAAGCGGCGCGTAAAATGCGAAGCATGCGCCGATTGGAGACGTCCAGTGGCGCAGCCACGGCCTTGAGCGCCTTGTTAGCCACCAATGATGATACCTTCACTTGCCATGATTTTCGTTGGAATGGATTTTCTTGACGGCAACTTACTCTCATT